>JGI24158J21664_10004529_pt1 | contig 17904 bp, 10 predicted proteins | sample Ectturendosymbi3_FD_21664 | JGI IMG/M metagenome (IMG submission 21664)
GGAGCCAATCGTTTCAAGCCGCAGAACGATGAAGCTGGTGTTTCGTTCTAATAGAAGTGTCACTAGAACCGGGTTTCGGATAAAATGGGAAGCTGTTCGTAAGTTCATTTGGAAGATAATTTCACGTGTGCATTCCACAACGGACAATACGTTAATTTGATTATTGAAGTTATGTTAAGTATGAGTTTGTATTTGCAACCAAACGGCATTTGACAAGGCTTGGAATGAAACATAGAAACATTCGGGGCCAGACACAAAAACGAACAAGCGCCTTAACATATTTATATTGAGTTCCTCTCCAAGAACTAAAAAATGTATATGTTTCTTCTGGTTGTATTCAACTGTGAGGGGAAGCTGTTTTAGAAGCTGCATTTTTCAACAGCTGAAATTCGTTCTCGCTAGTTAATTAAAAGTTCACATGCTTGAAGGTGCTTCGGATCATTGCGGAGGAACCGAAAGTGGATCAACCGGCACTGTACTGTCGCCGAATTACCCGGCGAACTATCCAAACAACGCTGAATGCGTGTGGAGATTGACAACGCGAACTGGCAGCGTATGTTCAGGATACTGTGGCTGTCACAATCGTTTTGAAATTGAACCAAATAAACGAATTAGCTTCGATCAATTAATGACTGCCAGTATTTCAAGGGAAGACATACACAAGTATTGCAAACATTAAATGATTTACGGCAGCTTTTGGCGTACAGGCAAAGTTTGAAAGCCGACAATATGGGAAAATACGTCTCAATCACAAATTTGATGTAATTTTGGACCAAAAACTATTGCAGTTCGTTCAAGTTGCAAACTCAATCCAATCTGTATTGAAAAATTGCTGAACGCTGTTTCAAACCTCTCGATTTAAAACTGTCTTTCCGGACCTGTTTCGTGTTCATAACAGGAAACAAGTTTCATACTTCACATTGCTGGACGTCGCGTAAAAAAAGCCATTGTGGTTGTCATATTGCGAGCACATAATCGCAGTAGCAGCTAACACCATTGAAATATATTTAAAANCTATTTGTACAAGATTGCTGAGGATTCGTAGTGTTACGTAACATATGTTTCCTATAAAAAATTTGTAAATGAATTCAACATAGTCGCNTTGGTGGAGACTNAAATACAGTTGAAATACGCCGAAAGNCAAGCTTGATTGAAAAGCCACAAATTAAACTTGACAGATCACTGAATTAACAAACAGCTGCACAAATTTCGTGAGTGTTTGTTACCTGAGGACGGTGAGAGGGCAATACACAGACATTTTTTTATAAATGTTCACGTGGTTTTTGAAAAGAGTTGGGAATCAATGAGAAAAAACATCGTGTTGCAGAAAATTTAACGCACCTTCGTTTCCTTCAAAACGTTATCAATATTTTCGTACCTACAGTAGAAACAAACATTGTTTTCTGATTACCGTTCCGTTTCCTTGGAACACGGTAAGTTCCACATTCACTCAATTTTTAAACAAGATTTTAAATCAGAGTCAAATGCATTTTAATCTTCTATCGTTTGTTATTGCAGTGGATTCGACTGACGTTTACTTCGTTCTCGCTGCAAGGCAAAAACCTTGTTGGTTCATGTGCCTACGATAAACTCGAGATTTACGACGGGAATCAAGGGTACGGTGGTTTGGAAACAGTTTTTGGTTGACAAGCCTCTTCAAGACTGCTGCGCCAACCTGTTGGCAGCTGTTAAACATTCAGATATGTAGTTAGTCTAATACTTTGTGATATGAACTTCCGTTTGTTCAAAATATGAGGAACTCGTTTTATCCGGAAATATTTGCAAAGCATTGAATCACCTGGAAAATATCAAATTAATGCATTTAATCTGAATTATTGAAAAATATGTCGATTGTTTTGTGAGAAATATTAATGTACTCCAAACAAACCAGAAAATAAAATTTATTTGTCCCAGCGTGTAGGTACGCATTGTGGAACAACCCTTCCAGGTGCCGTGATATCATCGGGGAACCTTTTGAAAATAAAATTTCGTTCTGACGCCAGCGAAACTAACAGAGGTTTCACAGCAACCTACCAAATACTTGGTAAGTAACCTTTGTTTACTCTTTCAAAAGCAAATAGTGACGGACTTATCAACTTCTTGAAGATGAAAAAGCTATAGCAATTCATGTTGATTTCTCAGGGAGATTTTTACGTCAAATTCAATTCTTTACGTGAAGTTTTTCGAATTTGAATTACTTGCCTTGACTGGCTTCCCTTAATTTCCGATTAAAAATGATTAAGAACAATTAAAACATTTCGAGAGAGAAATTAATTCATTTTTTAAAGCTTTGTCTAATGGTTGTCGTTATTTTTCCGGTATTAGATTAAACCTGTTTCGCATTTTGCAAAAATATTCGGAAAGCATACTCCATGCATTTTCCATTTTATCAAAAACATACACACGTCTATCGTTTTTTGCGGATGTTTCAAGGTGTATGTTGGATGGTTAGTAAACAGGATAAGAAGGTTCCATGCATCCAGATAAGACCTTTTTGATAGTGTGTTCATGAAATTGAAAAGTAAATTTGTTCAAAGCATTGATCAACAGGAAACATCACTCGGAAACTCAAAATGAGGTTTTAGGTAAAATTTCCGTAAAAAACGTACATGTTTTTATTCGCACAAGATAGATATATATCATTAACCCCTGATATCTCCTGTTTATGAGTAAGATCAATAAAATTTTTGTAAAATAACGGGGAATAATAGATGCTTGTGTTATTGAGTTTTTACTTCTTAATCAAGGCTTTATAATTAAAAATTGGAAGAGGAAAATATAGTCAAGGTACTTACTCAGGTTTATTTGCCATTTCTTGTTCACGCATATTATCTAACGAAACAAACTGATAGTTTTAAAGGGATTTTGGTCTAAGAATTGTGTGTTTCAGACATGACAACCTGCGTAAATTCTCAAAGAAGACATGTTGTTTCAAACATCTGAAACTACTAAATCTTGCACTTCCATATTATCTTTCAGTTACAGTCTTCGGTGTTATTCCTCACGTCTGGAACTGTGCATCACTCTATATTGCATGTAAACTACCACGTAGGCGTGCCCATAATTGGTTATATAACCTTATATTTCCGAGTGTTTTGTGCTATATGACTCTCTTGTGTGCCGTTGTTCGTCCTTGGAAATTTGGTGGCCACCCACACTGTTCATTGATTAAAATATTATGTAATCTTCTGATGAATGCTGCATATCACACCAAGTCAAGGGCAGGATGTAGACATGTGGAGGTCCCAGGGCAGCGTTTGTGTTGAAGCCCTCAGTACCTCAAGCAAATACTACTCAAAGTCAAGGAATACTATTAACAGTTAGCTGTAAGTATGTAATCATAAGCAGTGGTGGTCTTAGCAATTTCGGGGCCCCTGTGCAAAAAATTTGGGGGGCCCCTGTCACGGGAGTTTGTTAGAAATTTTTGCTTTTTCGACGTCTTCATCATGTTCACTCCACCGTGGTACGACCTTTTTGCAAAATTGGCAATATAGGGGGCAAAAACCTTATATCACACTTTACATACTTTGGAAGCCCTGGCCCAAATGCCCCCTTCTAAGCTGGGTGAAATATGGGAACCTATATGTAGGCCCAGGAAACATTTACTACCTGCATCACAATAAATCTAGTATCTGTCGGCTATTTGTTCCAAATCATTGCAGAGAGTCCTGTCTACCATCTAGTGGGAAATTTTTCCAGAGAGTCAGGCTGGATGGCTTCTTCACCATCATGTCTTGTGTTTTTTTTGTGGTTTTTACTTCCCAGATATGCACCAGTGTTGCCAAACTGGTATATATTTATACTAAATTTTAAAAAATTGGTATATTTTCAAAGTGCTTGGTACTTACATTTTTAATTTTTTATATATGACAAATTTGGTATATTTTCTTCGGAGGGTTTAGTTGAGATTTAAACCAATTCATTTGGTTTATTACAAAGGGTAATAGAGAAACCATGATAGTGGTGATAAAGCTATATGAAAAAGTTTGGTGGTTTCACTAAACATGATAATAAATATCTATTTTGCGTAAACAGAAAATGAGTCTGGAAGAGAGCTGAGTTCTGGAAAAGGTATACGATTTTTGTTAGTCAATGCATCGAAAGGTGGGAAAGCTGTGTATGAGAGTGACAAAAAATTTAGCAAAGAGTGACTGATAGTTTGCATGATTTGCAAAGCAGTACTCTGCTGGTGCTGTGTATCCCTTCCGCAAATTATGAAAAAAAAAATTCCAGCTATTATGGAGCATAATAATGTGCTGGGCCACAAAAGAAAGCAAAATGCAGTTGCAGGTGTAGGAGGGTTTAATTTTCCAGTGGTTCATAAGTATGTCACTGCTACAGCTCAGAAAGCAGATATTGAGCTTGCAGTATCCCAAAGGGCATCGAAAAAGCAGCACTGAATTGTAACTTTTTCGTTGCAGATATAAATTTGGTATATATTTGGTATATTTTCAGACTAGATTTGGTATATTCGTTGAAAGAAGAGTTGACAACACTGATATGCACTACATTCCACTACCACACAGATAACACAATGGCATACAACATACTGCAAAATATAACACCTCACTGCTGCTTAACTTAAATAAGGCAGAAAATACTTCAGCACAACGAAGCTTGGCCTTTTTATTGTGAAAATTTGATCGTTTGCTTTGACCTTTTGTGACAATTTTAGAACTTTGGCCTAATTTGCATTTTTCCTTACATCAGGGGTGTAGTGTGTGGGGAACGTCGTTCCCACACCAAATAAAAAGGAAGACTGGACCAAATAGTTCAGATAAAGTGAGCATTCGCCTAGACGAATTTCCACAATGGATCTTCCAGTTTCACTGTAGACTTTTGACTAGCAGTGCATATCTGCGTGTCGCTAACACATCTGTGAGATCGCAGCCATGTTTTAATGTAATCAAAACCTTCAAGTAACGTCACTAGTGCAAAAAGGTGCGGAAACGCATTCCCACCCCACTAAACCCTGCCCCACCTTCCGGAATTTACACAATCTAAATGTTTCCATGTGCACTCTCACAAATACGCTTGCCTTCCTGACAGTTGAAAATACCCAGTTTCAAAATTCCAAACCTAGAAAATGGGGATAGTCAATGACGCATAATGATCATTGTCATGTCACCAAACGATCGAACTTGTAATTTGCAGTTTATTTCCTGAACGCGTGAATCGAAGCTCACACTGATTCAGGGTTGCCAATTTGGCTTTTTTGAAGCCAGATTTTGAAATTCTGGCTTTTTTTGAACACCTTTGGCTTTTTTTGCAAATCAAAAAAGCCAGACAAAATCTGGCTTTTTCTGGCATTTTTCAGGCGGCAAGACTTGGCTCTGGAAAAACATTGTCTGATCTGCGTATTCATAACAAATCTCTTCTGAAAAGAGTCTATAACCATGCAGGTTGCTTGAAATATTGAAAAGATTTTACTGTTTCCCTATAAATGATCGATGCTATTGATAAGAAACAAATGTGCCACAGCGTAATTACGGGGAAAGAAAATGCTTCTAAAGAGTAGAATGTATTATAGCGATGGTTCTGACGAGTTTTAATGTCTATTTTGTCTTTGGTTATGCATATTTTTTGTGTATATGCTGTAAAACTGCTATCTGGCTTTTTCTGGCTTTTTTGGGACAAGGTCTAGCTTTTTTTGGTGAAGACAGGTTGGCAACCTTGCACTGATTCCGCTGATGAGCAGTATGGTAAATTGATAGATGGGAACGGTGAGATCACATGACTGGTTGGTCTCGATTACATCTAAATTTAAACCAGATATTGACGATGGCTTTGTGGAATTGTTTCATGGAAAAAACTTGCTTATGAATATTAATGAAAACACAAACAACGTTCAGCTTTAAACACAAAGCTTTGGAGGTTTATGAGAGTTTGCTTGCCCATTAGGTTGATGAACTATCTACAAAGCCCTGCTTTAGCATATCCATCTTCATTCGTTCGTCTTGCACAAAAAAACAGGGAACCAACCAATAGCCTACGTGTACAAATTACTGCAGTCTCATAAATCACAAAACACTTTGAAGTAGGCCTACTACTACATCAATACGGTAGAGTGGCAACTTTTACCTTGTGCAAAAACTTACTACATCCATCCTGTTATAAGTATAATTGACTAATGCATGAAGAAAATGTACTAATACTACCAACATTTATTTTCTAAATCTCTGCAGGTACAGGGCAAAGGAAAACATTAATGGTTCAAGAAAGTAAGCAAAGCTTCCCAAAAATTATTTAAACATTTAGTTCTGACTCAAAAAGAAACTGAAAGCAATTGATGTAACATTTCATTAGCAGCTATTGAAGCATACAGCAGACCATGAAAGTACAAACAAATACACTGGTGTTTACAGTATAATTCTCTCAAGCAAAACCAGTTCCTCACATAACTGTTTGAACGATGGAGTTACCCTAGGACCAAGTTGAACTTTATAAGAACTTACTATTTTTAGATCTTCACTGTCCAAAAGTACAGGTAAATATGCCTTTCATCTCTAGTAAATACTTTGAGAAATAACAAAATAACCGTAATGTTTATGATGAGACTGTAAATGAATGAAATATGCAGTATTGACTCACACATTTTAATCAGAATTAAATGTTGGCTTGACCCTATAAGCTACAATCACTGCACTTTGGGCAGTAAAAACCTAAACAAGTTAATATCACAAAATTACAAATCGTTGGTAGGCTATGTGCTTAAAAATTAGGTTCATTGTGCATGGTATTTTGCTTAAGGATATCTACACTGGGTATTAAGTAGATTTATAAGCAAGAATGGTAGGCTACCAGTTAAACCTTGCAACTAATAGTAAAATGATTGATAAAAGTAAGGGCTCTATATTATTGATTTCAGACCTCTTAAATTTTGTTTGAGGGACCCATATCTTTTTTAAGAGTAGGCTATTGGACATCTTATCCATGTTACATTTTGTTATCTTACCTTTTGTCTGGGGCCCTTTGTCCTTTGAGTGTGTAGTAGACAGGCTATTTATGTTTAACCAAAGATTAATAGGCCTCCTTATGCTTTGATTAAGGGATCCTAGCATCTTGGTTGAGGATCTTTTACATTTTGGCTGGGGCCCCTTGCCCTTTGATCAAACAGAAAACTATTTATGTTTCATCATTTCAGTTTGCCTTGTTATTTTCATGTTGATAATCCAAATGTGTTAAAGCATATTCTTAATAACATCATAGAGCAAAACAAGTTAAGTTTTATTGTGTAATCATTATAATAATATTGCAATCATAAAGATAGTCTCATAAATTTTTGAAAGCGTGTAAACTAAAGTGGGTGCCCCCTCAAAACGCGTATTTTGAAAATACGGGCCCCCATTTTGCACACCCTGCACACTCACTAACACCACTACTGATCATAAGTAAAATCCTACATCAAACTTATTTAAATGATTGCACAATTCACGGCTCATGACTGTGGAGGCCCTCAATTTGTGGAGGTTGCTGGGCAGGTGAACACTTCCCCCTCCCCTTAATCCGGCTCTGACCAAGTCTGCATTTTGCCCTGCAGCAAGATGAGTTAATGCATTTCAAATCGACATTTAATCAGAGCGTGTTCTTTATTGTCATATTTTTTTATTTTTTTATGTGCCATGAAATATCGATGAATCGTACTTACGACAATCAAATTCTGCTTTTCACTGTGAAACCGCCGAATTAAGCAATGAGCGTTGCCGTTTAGGGTTGTTTGCAACCTAGATTTACGATTTAGATGGTGCAAAAACATAATTACATTTCAATTTCAAAACCATTCTTGGCAGCAATTTCTCAAGCTGGTTACAAACATTGATGAACATTTTCATGGATTTACTCTCTTACAGGAACCACACAAACCAGCTGCGGATCCACAATTGCCGCAACATCTGTGGGATCCATCTCATCTCCAAATTATCCAAACGATTATAACAACAATGCAAGATGCACGTGGATAATAAACGGTCCAGGAGGGCGAGTTAGTGCAAATTTCGACATATGTCAATGAGAAATGTGAATTGTTTACAAATCGCTCATATTCCAACATTGTGTAGTGAAATGAAACGAGTCGTCGTTTTCCTAGAATGCACATGAGCGTGATTCCATCCATGGAAATGCGTTTGTTGGTCGTAAAACACATTTATTTAGGCTTTCAAGTGATCTGTTTTAGTGCGAAAAATATAAAAGCTTCAGGGAAAGTAACGAAGGAAAACTGTATAAGAGACAGAGTCTACATTTCCGTTTTTACTGAAGCGTAGAAAAAAAGGTATTCGGGTATTTTGACATCTGCTTCCTCACTTGGGCAGAGCATTTGGGGAAAATGTATATTTTTGGGCTTTCAAGTTACTTCATCAGAGCAACAATTATCAACGACCTCATTATAGTTTGAAATTTCCGAGAAATATCAGTTACGTTTGAAGTTAAGGTGGGATCGGATTTGTAGAATAAAGTTTGAATAACTATAATGAATCTTATTTCAGAGAAACGTACGCCTGCAGTTCTTAAAGGGTTGATGCTTGGTTCACCAAGGGAGGAAGTTTTAATTCCTGGGAAGAAATTTGTTCCAGGGAGGAATTTGGGAGAAAAAACTATGGATGAAAAATCCTTCAGTTTTTAATATTTGTTTAATTTAATTATATTAAGTGCACAATGAGGTTGGTTTAAATAGGAAGATCTACACTCAATGTTTCTCAACCTTTTTGCACCAGCGGACAGGTAAAAATGCAAAAAAATTACGGACCGTTGACACAAAATCGCAATGAATGCAACAGATTACCACAATCATTTTATTAACTAAAGCTGTTATTTACGGTTTCATTTCGAGGTTCCTCATATTCAAGAAAATAATTTAGTCAAAGTCGGAGGCTAATTCCTACAAATGTTGAATTATAAAGTCTAATAATTAGGACAACCAATTTTTGCCTAAACACTTGAAATTTTGACTTTATAATTTACAAATTTTGGCTTTATTTTGACCTATAAGTTTTATGCGTTTGCAACTGCAAAATAATTCAGCCTTAGGTGTTAAGGTTAACACAGAAGGATATTCATGCACTGTGTCCTTCGAAATTTTTAAAAATTTGATTTGTTTAATACATAAATAAACTTTGCAAAACACCGAAAAATTTTGACTTTGTTGACTTTTGGTTGCCCTACTAATAACTCTTTAGCATTGATATCAACATTTGTCAAAAACTCGTTTAAAGTCGTGAATATCTCTGTATCTCCCTTCTGCAGAAAGCTATCCGGAAGAACCAGCTTCCTAGTGAATGTGTCTGTCCTGTTTCCCAGTAAAAAGATAATTGTGCAAAACAATGTTATTAAGCTTGTTCAAATGGCAAAATATATGCGCCAAATATGCAACTTACTCACCCACATCAAATCCCCAAAAATTCTGCTAATTGAGAGTTCCTTTCTGTTTTGTTTCTTTCTTGAGCTCAAGAAATAGGCGAAAGAACTTGCCGTCTTGACAGGCATCTTACATCTGCATGGCGAAGATGTTCATGCTGCGAATCCATACTTTCACATAGTGTTTTCATTCTGAAGTTCAAGGGCTAGTAGTCAAAGGAGAGGGTCAGGGTAGCCATTGTACGGATTTGAGATGTGTTCGGGTAGCAACTCCGATACAGTTTTCCCTGTCTCTCTGTCATTAAAGTATTAATAAGACTAATATCTCTGACTCGGTGGGGTGGTACGTCCTGGAAATTTCATGCAATATAGAAGTTTTTCCTTCAAATCTTCTTTTCCAACACAACGCACGAAACAAAAGGAAAGGCATAATTAGTCATGTCAGTTGATCGTTTAGTTGACTTGCATAATAGCTCGACTTCTTTAACTCTTCTATAACCTACTTCACTACATCAATTGCCTTATTTTCAATTCATCGCTGAACTGTGTCATTAGGAAATGGTATACGCTCAAGTTTCTGAGCTGCTTGGGGAGAAAAACGTGTTTTTCTGCAGATAGGATGCACGGCTTTACTAATTGCACCCCAATGTTGAACAATATTTGTTTTATATATTTCAAGGGAAATTAGATAAGAAGTGATTTCTCAGTAGTAGCCATCATTTTCATTTGCTTGAAAAATGGTACTTGCGGCTTGTCCAACCTCATGCTCAGCGTTGATGGGTCGGTGCAAGCAGACTTGGACAACTCGAATTTTTTTAATTTTTTGAAAATTAGATTAGAATTAAAATTAGAGCTAACTCAGATGCCACAAATTAGATTATAATTAAAATTAGAGGATTTGCGAAAAACACAAATTGAACTAAGATTCGAATCAGAATTATGTTTGCTCAAACAAAAGCAACTTTAATCCAAGTTCAATTCATTCCCAAATGTGGATTCATTCTCATAAGCACGGGAAAAGCAAAGGTTCATGAGCCACAGCTGGCGCGTTTCGCGCTGTACAATTCGCCTGCATGGCGAATGTAGTGTAGTGATTACGCCACATATAACGTTGAAGTCGTGACAGCTATAGCGGAGTAAACCTGGTTGAGTTGAATCTCCATTGCTGTTATGCCGCGGTTCGTTGTTTCGACTTTCTCTTTGGTTGTCTCTGGGAGACGTAGCATTGAGGCTGCAACATCAAAGACTCCTTCCGACGGAGCCAATATCGCTGTCATACACAGGCGTTCACGAGCAGCAGCCTTCAGACAAAGGAGACGATGTTCGTTTTTCCAAAACCATAAAAGAGGAGTGTGCAACCCATGGACCGCGGGCCAAAAGTAGCCCGGGAGTTGAAGTTTTGTGGCCGCCCACGAAAAGGGCCAGATTTTCAAGCAAGCATTACGATTTTTGAAAGGTATTGCCAGGGCCGGATTAAGGGTGCTGAAGGCCTAAAATTAACAGATTATTCGTCACATTTGATAAATTTTAGGAGGTATATCGGGAGTTACTTGCCATAAAACAATAATAAAAAGTAAATGCATCTTCCCTGGTCAATGCGTTGTCGAACACGCAGAGCTTGACACATGCAGCATTGGGCCGTGGACCAATCTTGTTATGTGCTATTGGCCTGGCAGTGCTCTATGGTTGCACACCCCTGCTTTTATACCCTTTAGGGACCGCAAAAGACGATATATCAGCTTGCACTATTTCAGCAATAACTCGCCAGTCGATAAAGCTAGAGAGCTTTTCAAACCATCTGCGGATTCAGCAAGTCTTCTAGTTTCGATTAAAAAAAATAATTGATTTGGGTTTGGGGTTTTCTGTTGGTGACGACAAATGAGGGCATGTTTTTGCCTTTTTGACCAAATTTACCAGGCCCTGAGCGCCAATCTAATGCGCCATTTTTTGGCTCAAGATTTTTGGGGAAACTAGGCGATCATCCACGTCTTTAGAGCCTTTGATTGACCTTCTAGCATATCTAGAAACAGAATTATGGCTCAAAAAAAACATTTTTCACAAAAATCAAAAAATTGCAGGAAAAGTGTGATTTGCCCTCTAACGGCTAACTTGGCCAGCCATACCTCGGCAGCACCTTATGCTAGAGAGATATTCAAACCCTCTGAAGACTCGTGAAGTTTTGTAGTTTAAAATGAAAAAAAAACTTATGAGATTTGTGTTTGGGGTTTTCGGTGGATGACATCAGAATTGGAGGATGTTTTAATTTTTTTGGTTTTTCTTTTATGACGTCATCGCCCAAATAATGAACCGATTTAGTGGCTCAAAATTTGTTTTGATTCTAGGCTATAATACGGATTTTAGATCCCTTGATCGATTTTCTAGCGTTTGTGGTGCCAACCTTATGGCCAAAAGACCCCAATTTTTCAAAGAATTACCTGGGGGATTAGTGGGATTTCCCTAATTAATTACTTGAAGTTTGGCCATAACTTTGAAACAAGAAAAGCTAGAAAGTCCATCAACTCCTCTAAAGACTCGTATTGCAGCCTAGAATCTAAAAAAATGTGAGTCACGAAATCGGCTCAATTGGTCGACTCCCAGGGGATGGTGACGTCATCCAAAAGTAAACAGATATGCATAAACATTCTCTCATTACGCAAACATCAACAAAAAACACGACATCACAAGTTAAAAATTCTTTTCAGTCTAAACTACAAGACTTCACGAGTTTTAAAGGGCTTGAACAGCTCTCTAGCTCAAGCTGCTGGCAAGTTATGGCCATATATATTATGGGTGTAATACATCCCAGGTTGGCGTTTGTGGGGGTAGAAACGTTTACGAATTTTTGTTTTTTTGGACATAATTTTGGCTCCTGATATGCTAGAAAGCCAACCAAAGGCTCTGAAGGCTTGGATGATAGTCTAGTTTTCAAAAAAAACTTGAGCCAAAAAATTGGCTCATTGGATTGGCGCCCAGGGCCTGGTAAATTTGGCCAAGAAAACGCAAAAACACCCCCACTTGTGACTTACCCCCACAGAACCCCAAACCAATATCTGAAAACTTGTTTTTATTAATCGAAACTAGAGGACCTACCGAATCTGTAGATGGTTTGAACAGCTCTCTAGCTCAATCGACTGGCGAGTTATGGCTGAAATAGTGCAAGCCGATATGTCGTCTTTTGGGTTCCCTAGGGGTAGAAGACTGATTGTTCTAAGTACCTATGACTATTGAGGCTTCTGCGTGTGGGTGGATAGGTAATGTGAGGCAATAACAATCCATGACAAGACCACATAGTTTGTGCTGCAGCTGTGAATGAGAATAGAAATTGATCGAGTTTTACTTTTTTCGCATTTAAGTGATGGGAGGGCCGGGTGGCACTTGTGACCATTTTGTTGCACTTTCATTGCACGAGGGTTTATTCTCGTTTCGTATTCAAAAATATCGTTGAAGAAATTAGAATTTTTGGCAAAACCGGAAATTAAACTAAAACTAAAGTTAGAGCACTGAAGCTTTTGGTGCATTAGAATTAGAATTACCGTGGTTTCGCTCTAATTTATCGAATTAGAAAACTAGAATTATTGAGTTGTCCAAGTCTGGGTGGAAGGGAATGGTTTTCCCGCGATACTGCCATTGCCTCCGTCAGTGAAGCATATACTGCGAAAGAGCGCCCCACAGACCACTCGTGGTGATACTCCGAAATAGGTACAAAAAACGAGTATAAACCTAACTGAACTGAAATGTACAGTCTATTCAATTGCAAGCCACATGTAATTGACCAGGATTTTGCCGAATTTAACACGAGCGCTAATCACTTTTAGTTACTTGACGGAATGTCTAGGTTGTTTTGCGGACCGGAAAAAAATCTACGCGGACCGGTGCTGGTCCGCGGACCGGCGGTTGAGAACCGCTTGTCTACAGTACACAAGGACAAGCTGCTTTGACTGCAGGGAGTGCTGTTTGGTTCATAATCTTCTGTTGTTTCTTCACAGTGGATATTCTCAAACTTTTGCAATTATCCTTTTAATGATCTTTGTTGGGGAGCAATTGATAATGTGTAGGTTTGTAAGGAGGTAATATGAACAAATTTGAGAACCACTGGTGCGTTATTTTCGCGATGATTTTACAAGAAATAGTTACATCCTTTTGCAAATTAATCGAAACAAGCAACGAATACAAACTCAACAATGAATCTTTTCGAATGGGCATTAGAACCGCCGTTTCAGAGAGGGGGTAAACTGCTAGCGTCAACTCCCGTCTCGTTGACACATACGCTCGCCACAACTGCCAGGGGTGGTCAAGATTATATTTACAATGCAATGACTCAGGAGAATCGCGAAAACAGTAAAGGGACAATCGTAGCTCCTCGGGTGCATAGCGAATCTGCAACACACAGGCGCACCAGTCAAAAACACAGAGCCGCCAACTACGATTCGGCCCATCAACTTGGTTACTGTCCAAGCAAGTAAGTACGACAGTCTACTCACAACAGACTGGGCATTAGGAAAGAATGAAAGTCACAGCATTTGACTCACTGAAAACTGTTCTTCAAGCACACTTGATAACAGAACTTCATATAGTCCGCGGCACTTGTCTCAGCACATTTACTTTGATGTTTACAAGCTTACAACTCTAATTGCTTAAAAATACAGAGCTGAGTTAGATATAAATCACAGCAGCCAAGCAGTGTCCTGCTTCAAGGTCTTCGTCGCTGAAAAGCCACATGCGGCACCAAAGTATTCCTGTGCGTATACTACATCATGCAGTTCAAGCGTCTGTGGCGGAGCACTGCGATTATGACGCGCCAATGGATTATTGCTAGGAACATGGCGGTGCGTATAGAACAGAAAATTCTAAAGTTCCAATTAATTTGCACAAGGATGTATTCTACTGTAAGCAGCTTCATTTTAAGCCAAAATATAGATCTGCATGAAACATGCAAACTTTAATTTCTCTTTTGATAGACGCATAAAAAAATTTCGTTTGATAACAATAAAATTTGTGTAAAGTATGAATTGACGTTTAATTGAAGGTTTGGTGATTTGCCATATCTATAAGGAAATTCTTCGTTAAATTATTTTCACTATGCTTGAAAATAACGCTCTCAATTCATGCCCCTGTCAAATACTGCTATTTGTTTTATAGCCATTTCCTTAAAAATGAGTTTTTAAGCAATTTCCAGTTGGAATGTGAAAGTGACGCCTGCCGTACTTTGCCATGCCAAGCAGGACATCCTTACGGCGTTTTTTGCAGAGTACTCGGTTCCACAAGGCATGCCAGAATTCATTCCAAGATCAACTCAGCTTTAACTCTGTACTTGAAACTTAAGGTTTAGGTGTGTTGTTCCACAACAAAATCATGTGTTTTCGGAACCAGGTTATGATATTTCGCTCACAAAATGACTGGCCTTGGGTTACTGCAATCACTGTCACTGGTAAAGGAGGCTTTGATTTTGCACTCTTTGAAGGACTTTTTGGACGCGCTGTTATCAGTCTTGCTGAAAGTACATTTCTATTTGAAAAACAATATAATTCTGAAGTTTGTGTGAAGGTTAATTGCGACAGTCTTGATATTCCGGATCGGTGGTATAATGGGTTGTCCTCGGACCAATAAAGCTAGGAAATCATATTGGATATTCTGTCGCATCTACCTGCAAAGCGCTAATTGCGCTATGCTTAGCCTCATGTGCCGAGGTTGTGTGCGAGCGAACGGTTCACTAGCTTTGTTGCCATTGATTTACAGCTTATGAAGCTTTGGCTGTTAATAGCCAGGTTGGCCCCAGCGCAGAGCACACCTTGTTGGTCGTCTGCAAATCGCTTGTGACGCTTGAAAGTGTGTACAAAGCGAGGGTAACGAGAATTAACCTATTTGCATTACAAAAACAATCGTTCTGATTTTATTATCAAAACACGTTGCGATGGACCATGCGTGGAAGAAGATTCATTTCAGACTTACCTTATACTTTCACCAACACCCACAGCTAAAGTTGTGTTTTCTCTCCCCAAAAGGGAAACTGGAAAAACGAAAGCAATTTGGGGGCAATATTGTTGTAATTTCTAGTATTTTCAAAATCACATTGAAATGTTTGGAACAAGGTGTTCTTAAATATTTACCTGTTTGGGAAAAGTCAGGTGTCTTCATTGCAAAAGAACTACCTATTTTTTTACTAATTCCCGTGGGAACAAACGCTTTTAGAAATAACAAAAACCTTTTTGTGGTGTAGCGTAGCTAGGAATGACTCAGTTGATTTAAATGTGACTTACTTAACACAAACCATAGAATTTTTACTGTATGTTGCTTTTCATAAAGCATAAGTTAATTTTACAAGAGTTTTGAAAGATGTCTGGTAGGTTTCAGTCGTTTTCATTAACCTGAGTTTTGTATATGATTGCAATTGCTTTCAGACTTAAGTGAAGACCGTAAGGTACATATTGTAAGACAGGTTTGAAGATGCCTATTTGTGATCACACAGTCCTTAAATTTAATTTCTTGTCAAAACAGGTAATTCGTCTGAGCGTTATTTCGATGTCGCTGGAATCGGCAACATCTGATCGTTGCCATGATTTTCTGGAAGTGTTCGACGGCCTCTCTCACGTACGTAAAATATATTGCTTCAAACTGTATACACAGTGCAAACTGCGTACAATCATTTGGTTTGCAGCATTATTCATTAGTTGCTTAAAGATTGAGCACTTCTTGCTCCGCGTTTCTGGTGGATTATTTTACCCCATGAAGACGTTTGTAATCAATGGCTGCAAAGGGACAAAGCAACGCAAGTAACAAGGGAAGTAATGCCAGGACAGTAATTATTCAGAGAACACTTCCCTGCATTAGAAGAAACTAGTCTGTTTCGAAAAAAACAAGTGTGCTGGGCAAAATGTTTTTTGTGTTGCAAGTAATGAGTGTCAATGAAATGCATTGTTGTTTCCAATGAAAGCACAAACTTGTTTTCAAACGCAACGAAAGTTTTCTCTAAATCTATACTCCTACGTTTCACTTAGTGTTTCCAATTCGGGGCAAAATTCAAAAACCCGGGTTTCGCGTAGCTAAGAAAAGAAACCCGGGAAAACCCGTTTTTTTCTAGGGTTTTGAAACGAATGCGATTTTGAGCGATAAAACTCAGTATCATTGTGAAATTAGTGCTGTTGGTCCCTGCGCAATTTATCAGCGAATTATTAATTAAGTTAAGCACAGTTTTTCGATGATGTTTATAATACTGAGGCATGACAATCAAAGCACACTTTCATCATTCAGTGTGTTTCTGAGTTTTGTGTCAAATAGTCCCGTGGCTGAAAAAATCCCCTCTGGTTCCACTGATTTCGGCTTGATTGTAATTGAGACATGGTACAGTTTTTCATGGAAATTTGACCTCTTATTTGTAGCCTCATAAAGACTCATTTCCTTTTTCACATTTTGTGGTCGGATCTTTTCCTGTGCCGGAATAGTTTTTGTGGTCTTCATTTTCATGGAATGCATGGGTTCTGTGCTTTGATTTCAAATGGTTCATTAAACCTTTGCTGCTTGAACCACCTGCTTTTGTACAACGGCGCACAAATTGCACTTTGGTGTTGGTTGAGCCTTGTTTTATGAGAAATGGCTCCTAGCTTCTGATTTTCTTTGATTACTAATGCCTTTAAACTGAATGTGTGTGATTAAAAATCTACTTAATGACGTATCCAAAGGAACTGTGCTTTGATTTCAAATGGTTGATTAAACCTTTGGTGCTTGTACCACCTGCCTTTGTATAACGGAGCACAAATTGCACTTTGGTGTTGGTTGAGCCTTGTTTCATAAGAAATGGCTCTAAGCTTCTGATTTTCTTTGATTACTAACGTCTTTAAATTGAATGCGTGTGATTAAAAATCTACTTATTGTCGTTTGTAAAGGAAAGCCAAATATTTTGTAGAAAGTTATTGCAAACTGAAAAGGAACGAATCGATTTTGCAAAGAATCACAGTTTGAATATGAACTAACACATAACAGCTTATAAATGAACAAACTAGTAACTACGAAACTACGGCATACCTTTGAAGAACTACCTCACGTGGTAGTTATTCAATTAGGTTAGCGAAAAGACTAAAGTTTGCTTAGGGACCTATTATGTGCAAAATGACGTCACGATCCGTCTAAATAGATTAATTGAACGAAAATTAAAGGACCAACAACGAACGTACGATAGTCACCGAGCAAAACCCGCACCTCGTGCCTCATGATAATAGTTGAAAGTTCAAACGAGCTAATTTGGCCGTTACACGCGCCAATCTGCAACTTAGTGTTATCAGAATCACTAATATTTGAATGCAACAGCAATTCCAGGTGTTTTTAAAAAAACGGGTTTGGTAGTCGAAAAATAACCGGGTTTCGGGTAGTTAAAATGATCCAAAAACCCGGGTTTCGTGTTCGGGAAAACCCGGGTTGGAAACACTAGTTTTGCTCCTGTTGAGAATGTAAGGATCCTCAACAAAGTACTTTTATCAAAAATGCATCAAAAACGTTTCAGATGGTTTCGTCCTAAGACCACGTTTAATTACTTTTTAAATATATGAGGCTCCTGAGATA
>JGI24158J21664_10004533_pt1 | contig 17899 bp, 12 predicted proteins | sample Ectturendosymbi3_FD_21664 | JGI IMG/M metagenome (IMG submission 21664)
AACAAGTTTCCGTATTCCTGGAAAGTGCAAGTAGGGTTTATGAATTCATCTGAAAAGAATTATCACTTTAAGTAACTAATACAGCTGAAGGTCGGAGTCGGAATTGGAGTCGGATAATCGAAATTTCCAGGTGTCGGATGACAGGACTTCCGACTCCACAGCCCTGCTAGTAACACTCGTTTTCAACGCGGATGAACCATCGTGTATGACGCAAACATCAGAAAACAGTTGCACTGGAAGCCTACATATGCGACGGTGCAAGCAAAATATACAAGAAACTGTTCAAAGGCCAAAGTACGCTCAATCACTAGAATCATACGGTTTTCATTACAGCAATGAAAACAAACTCGATTGCTAAGAAATATGGAAGAAAAAAGCAAATATCTTCAGCGCTGGTTACGCGAACATTTCTGTGGTAACGCAAGACCAATGTGCGTGGCAAAAGTTACGAAGACATACTGCGTAAAAGGAGTTCACCGCTACATATTAACCGACACATACACGTTGCAACCATGGCTTTCATAAAATGAAGTACAGAAGCTTAAGAACACTTTGTAAGTTCTGCTTAAATCAGAAGACGATTTTAACTAATTTCTGATTGAAAATTTTGTTTTGCATCAAGCAACCAGTGGGTAGTATTGCACATGCAAATCAACAAAAACAAGTTTTCAAAAGTGCATGACATAATCAGGATCGTTGGGAACAGAATCCGACGTATCCTGATCATCCGTACCAGACATTTTCGGCAGCAGGGCTGACCTGGTCAAACCCCAGAACTTTTGCGGCTTCAAATCGCTTTTCGTAGCTGTAAATTTCCAGCCCATGTGCCGGCGACAGGTCTTGCACTCGCAAATTGTCCACGCATAACTGCAAGAAAACATGCACTTTTGTTATGGAAGAAGGTTATTCAAGAAACAAAGCTCTTGCTTAGCTTATAGCTTTATGGACATGCTTCCAACAAAATAATGTAATTCGTCGGAAGCACTGTGATAACTAAACCCATCACTACTTCTCCACAAGTGTTTTCAATATTTTTGAACTGTTAATGAACAACAACAACGTTTAGCAGTCCAACTAATCACTTGTCCGATAGACAACCATTCACCTAAAAGTGTTCGGACTTAATATTATTGTCAAAACTCTGTTTCTGCAGCATCCAGCGCCGCAAAAAGCTGTCGAAATTACGTGACCAGAAAAAAATGCACCCGGGTTAGCTGAAGTCGTTAGCTGCTGAGTCGTGCGACTCAGCATGTGGTTCGAAGCGATTCGATTAACGAAAAAATGAAACAATCTGAAACTACTGCATGACATTTAAAGTCTGCATCAACCTCCTGGGACAAATACGTATGCGCTATTATATAATCAAACGGTCACAGTGAAAATAACAAAATTTTCGCAAACTAAACAGTTTTCAGAAAATGCAAACAAGCTGCCCTGAAACCTTGACCCTGAAAAAAACAAAACACGCCAAGAAGCAAAGGAACCTTCAGCTGTCAAAGCGCCTAATTTTTTCTTTGAACGTCAGCATTAAGAATATTTTTCAAAAACAAGTCGGAGCGACAAAAATCCAAAACTTGCGACGTCAACATCACTTTTATGGATCAGTTAAAAAAGCTCTGAGCACAACACAAACAAGCTGGAAGGAAAATCTCGGGCATCACAAACAGCGTTGGTTACTGTCGAGCAGGGTTGCGGCGTCAGAATCGTAAGGAGGCGGAGGATTTTGGGTGGTGTCAGATTCCTAACAACACTGGGAGTCGGAGTCGGATTTTTTGTCCGACTCCGGATATCCAATTGTATCATTTTTTACATCACCCTGTTAAATTAGGAATTCCCGTTGAAATGGTACAATTTCTTTTTAAACTTTTGTTGAAATAGATTTCTTGCTGTGTACCACGATTTCCACTGATTTTAAGCCAAATTTCATTCATTTTATGGAGTCGGAAATTTTGGAAATTTGCCGAGTCGGAGATTTTGGCTGGAGTCGGAGATTTTGGAAAGGTCGGATATTTTACCTCCGACTCCGCAACCCTGCTGTCGAGAATGGACACCTGATTGATTGAGCTGAATGTCTTCTTAGTCAGCTCACAATCAAATAATCATTTCTAGTTTCGATAAACAGGTTAAACAGTGTTTTTAAGGCGTTTTGGGAGACCGAAACGCTGTATAAACACCACCAAAATACACTGAAACCTCGCTTTACGACCATCTTCGTATTGAGATAAAATAATTGCGGTCTCTCAAAATGTCGTAACGGTCACCAAGGTCAATCCTTAAAAATATCTGGGTGTGAACATCAAAAGCAAGTTACTGTTAATTCACAAAATAGCCAACTGATAGCGAAATTGCAAGTTGAAGGAATCTGCATTGCGTGCTGGCAAATTTTTCTCTTCGTGCAACATACCCGGGAAACCAGCTGTGCTCGGTAGACTTGCGGCCAACGTAAGCAAGTCCGCTGGCTTTGTACAACGTCAAGGTCTCATGAACAACCCCTCCGGGNTTNACGTAGGCGGCCATTGGCCCNGAATTGGACATGCTGAACACGTCTTCTCTGTNAGCAACGCGTCGGAAACATCCAGAGCAGGTGAGAACAGTGCACTGCAGTGAAATCAGAAAAAGTTACGCAGAGCCACGATGTCTCGACCAAGGTCTCGGCGAAACAATAGCTTTTTAGTTTTTACTACTAAAAACGAAAGACCTCAAAGTCACTGCATAACGCGTAACACTGGCACATCGACCGAAAACGAACCCAGCAATGCACTATAGTAGGGTTTTTCTAAGACGTTTTAGGGACCCGATTCGGGGCCCTAGAATCAGCAAAAATTGTCATCGGGTCCCTAGAATCAGAGAAATCGGGTCCCTACAGGTCCATACCGGGTACCTAACATTTTCCTTAAAAAAGAGCCTGCACTATAGCAATGGTGGGCAAACTGCGGCTCGCCGGCATATTTTGTGTGGCTCTTCTACCTGAATAGCGATATCTCAAATGGACAAAGAGTTGTTGCCTTATATTTAAAGCCTGCCACAGTTAGTCCACCATGTTTCATTTATCAATGTGCTTGCACGAGTTTATCATAAGGTTAGTTACCAGGGAGTCTAGGCGATTTGTTAACAAAGACAGAAAACCTAAGCTCAAAATTTACGAATTAAAATTTTGCAAAGAGACATAATGTCAAAATCATTCTGTAATTTCCAACTGACAGAATGAGAACGAATGCTCTTCGCAAAGAGCCAACTGCAGAAGTGGAAGAATACAAATACATCGCAAGGCCAAGGACCAACTGGAGGAGTTATATTTGTTGATTTGCATTCCCTGTAAATCCATTAAACGTTAGTGCGGCAGGTGATGGCTGTCACAAACTTGTCTGGTGTACAAATGAAACTGACCGAAATGCAAGATCTGGTTCTAAAAAAGTTCAGTCATTGCCACTCTACAGTTGAGTTCTGGCGACAGGTTCTGGAAAGCAAACACCCAGAATTTAAAAGGACAATGTACGACTCATTTCTGTATTTAGCAGTAGCACGACACATTGCTGTGAATTTTTATTCTCTGTAATGAATCTCGTAAAATCAAACCATCGTGCAACCCTAACAAATGAACACTTGAAAGAATTAATTCGCACAGGTTTTGCCAACGGATTGTTCAGATTTTTGGTAATTAGCAAATCACAAAAACCTACCGTAATATTGATAAACGATGCGTTGTTGTAGTTCAATTACTGAAGATCAGTTTATGCAAAACTTGCATTTTTTACTTTATTTCTATTGACACTAGAAACTGATTTTGCGGCTCGCTGGTGTTTTAGGTTTTCTGCAGATGACTCTTCTATTGAACAAGTTCGCCCACCCCTGCACTATAGTATTTATCTGAGAGAAACTTGCCAATATTTCATGACGTTGACTACCTCACGTAAAAGCTGAAGTTCGTAACGAAGTCTTTCGACTGCGCTTTCCAAACGCAACATCTGCAGTCGACGATCGTCGCTGAAAGGTAGAATGGTGATGACCCAAAAGGAAAATTCGGTCGCACCGAACGGGCACTGTTTTTCTTGGAGCCGTTGGTTCCACTCTTTCAGTTCCGTAAAAATGGCCATGCGAAGAAAGGCCTGCAACACAAAATCAGTCGAGCATTTCATTCTGACGTAGCCGCTGGTTCGCAAATTGTTGAGTGTTTCAGGAAGTAATTTCGTGAAACGGTTTCGGCGTCGTTCCTGTTTCCTGTGGCAGATTGTTAAGCAAGCCTCTTTGCCCAATCGCCACAAATTACTTGCCGTTCTGAGCATTGGTCAGCTCTGGAGAGATAACGCTGGTTTAAACCTCGATCACAGTTTGCTTAAGAAATTTCTTGCGTGAAAGCTGAAATTATATAAACACGCAGCAACAATAACGCCACAGCTAGCAGGAGAATCAACCACAGCGAGGTTTCAACGCAAATTTTAATCGAAGACACACCTAGAGTTGGATTGTGTTTGTTCTTTTAGAGCGCAGGCTCTAGGAAAGGTAAGAAACACAGCGAAGGACTGAGAACGAAGCGATGTCTAGTGGTTTCAGTCTTATCACAGCCACTGGCAAGGGAGTCCGGAAGAGCTAGTAAAGTCGATGCGTTACTTGTTTTATTTACGAGCACTTCCGTTTTTGATGGTGAGCCGGAAATCAATTTTTTGACGGTAAAAGCAAAATTTCAAGATTCAACCTTAACTCGTGCAATCGAAAATCAAACGCTATTTTTTTCAAACAAAAGCCTCTTCGGCCAACATTCAGATTCTGAGTTACCATAAACTGTGATATATGTTTTGTACTACATTGCAATGTGAACTAGCGAAAAGTGTCCGGGCAAGTCACGAAATTACATAACCCAATCTTTGTAAAAACTTGGCTTTTTTGGTTCACAGGTAAAAGTGGAACTAACTTCGGTAAAAAATTATACTTTCTTTTTTCGCGAATGACTTTTCATAAAATTTGCTATCTGATCTGTACACCACTGTGCAACTGTCTACATACACTAAAATTAAGTTTATCAAATAAAGCAAACTAATTCATGTGAAGTCGTGAGACGATGCTTGGAGAGTTAATAGCAACATTCTGCAGGTATGTGCATTAACTAGAAAGCAAAAATTTATCTTAGAAGCCCACTGTGCAACGCTTCTGGAAGTATGACGGACTACTTTTGCTACCTGTGCTCACCCAGTCGACTGTACGGGATTGACACTTTCAAGGATCGCGTCCAATGGCTCATCGTTGTTATCTTCAAGCTTGTAATACCAACCTACATTGTCGTTATGTGCGACAGAAGTGCTGTGCAGTCCTATGAAGCGCACACCGACACACATTACACGGTAGGTGTTATTCAACAAGGTTGCATATGTTCAGGTCCACATCCGGTTTTACTCCGTTTTTGTAGCTTGGAGGTAGTAGAAAATGTGTGGTGAGTTGCAAAGCGTGAAGGGGTATGTAGAACAATTCACAGGGACCAACGTGCATCATTTGGTACAACAGAACAGGTCAACCTTAGCATGAAGGGTGCAAAATTTCGATTTCCTTCGTCTAAAAATCTGGTCAAAAACGACAGTTTGCAAACCCACACCGCCTCATGTTTAAGGATGGACATCCAACTATTGCTACATCAAATTACAACTAACATTTCGTTTAGCTTAAGCAATTCAATTCATACTACTGAAAAAATAATTAATGCTGAGGATTTCAACGGATAACTTTGGAGTTTCTATATAGCACGCTTTTAAATTAGAAACGGATTACTGACGGACAAACGACAACGGAAAAAACGCACCAAGACCTTGCCAGTAAAGCACGACACTCATTGAAGACCTAATCATGAGCTTATGACAGCCCTGCTTGAAAAGCACGAATCGCGTGTGGGTTTATCCGTGTATACAACGCAAGTGCGTTGCTGGGCCAGCGCTTCTTGCGCTGGAAGGGAAACAACTGGTTCAAACCCTCGCCTGACACCGCTGCGCATGTCTCGCGCGTCACCCAACCTTCGAAAGCTGTGATGGTCAGAGTAGGTCTGAGCAAGCTTCAAACGAGGAATATAAAAACAATCTTCGAAACAAATCACTAAACCAGAGTGGCAAAAGCATGCCTACGTTGAAATACTTAGGGGTGACTTTTCTAGCACCGCGTAGCTTTGAATGGTTTGAAGAGACAGGTACGCAACTCCAAACAGCAAGAATTTATGAGCTGCCTTTAAGTGAAATATAAGAACTACAAAACAATACATTCTAAGCCAAAAGCACCGACTTCACGCAATACACTATACAAAGAGACACAAAGTTATGCACCAGGGGTGAGATACTAATCCTCAGCGCGTATGCGTGGTCCACTCACAGTGGTAGAATGGTTATTTAAAGTGAACGATGAACGACAACAATCGGTCTGCTTTTTATTCATTTTTTCCAGACTAAAATGCACTTATGGTGTGAAGAATACAAATCGTTATCCGACGCTTCGCTTATGGACATGATCGATGATCTGCACTTGGACCCGGCTGCCGCACGAAAGCATGGCAACGTTAGTGCAAGTCAGCAAGCAGCGCATCATGAGGGAGAAATTCAAACCGAACATATGATTGCGATGATAGAAGAACACAATAAGCTAATATCAAACTTTCAACCCAAACCCAGAAGAATAATTGTTACAGAAAAATGTTGCAACGTCTACAGGTAAAAGTCAGTCGAACATTGTATACAATCTGTTTACGTAAACCATATTGCATTCGATTCGTTCAATTATTCAATCGGATGGCGCGCACGGAAAACAATGATTCAGCGCATGTATGTGTATTTTGAACACAAGCAGGGAGGTGTGACAACTCCCAGCAACAAACTTTGTTGCAGCAGCAATTTACAATAACTCAGTTTCCACAGCAGACCAAGCACCACGTCCAGGCCACCTGTCTAGTTGTGCACCCGTTGTAAATTTAAACAAACACAGTTCGTGTGAACAACTATTCACTAACGTTCTCTTAAATATGACGGATCGCCAAGAAAACTAAAGTTGATCAATTGTTTGTGCAGACGCACTGTGAATCAACAACTGAAGTGTCTTTCCGAGCAAGGAAGCAAAACATCTGCCTTATCTTTTACCTTAACGATGTATTGCCCACTGATAGCAACTGTCGTTCTGGCTTTTGCCATGGCTCCAGTGAAGGTGAGAAAAAACTAAGTGCTATATGTTTCTAACGTAATTGATAAGAATCGCAAGGAGCAAACGCACCATTCTATAAAAAGAGTTACTATTGTGCGCTGGCAAGTTGGACACGCTCCCCAGACGACGAAGCGGACAACCCACCGCTAGTGCTGTGATCAAACAAGGAAAGCATGAAATTCGCTTTGGAACTTTGAACTTAAAAGGCACTGATCAATACTAACTTGTAAAACCGTACGCGTAGTGACGCTATATAAAAAGCATAAAAATCCCTTCCGTAGACCTGACCACTAAGTTGGACCATGGTTTGTCCAATGATAGGCGACTAAAACGCCTTTTTGAACAAGTCTTGCGGAATGAGACGGTGGTGCCTAATAAGCATGTTATTGTGAGAAACCATGGCCACACGCAAAACTTCCTAGCTTTTTCTGTACCAGTTACATGTTAAAGAACTTCCACAAGCGCCGCCATCAAGCACTCCAACGCGGTGGCTTTCTACCAACTAGCTCATCCTCGTAATTTCGCAAGCACTTATGATAACTCCCGCAACCACTTAGAGAGAACTCAGGAGAACGAACAACTGGGCAAAAAGAGCAAAAAACTTCTACAGTAGATGAAAAACGCTGGTGGTAAGAAAAATTTTCAAAACAATCTTTGCTCCACAAAAAGCTCAGATCGACGGGCCTGAAAAGAAGACTAGTGATGTAGTCGACAACCAAATCATTCAGACCAAACCAGGTAGATTTACCAAAGATTGAGACCTGGCAAATTTTACAAGGCCAAAACTAACATAAGCTACAAAAAAACTGCAAGCCTAAAACCGATAATAATATTACTTTGCATTCTTCAAAACACGAAGTCGAGCATTTCCTGTGATATATCCACACGCTGTTTCGTAAAAGCTTAAAACAATTTTTGAAAGCATTTTATATTCAAAAGACAATGAAACGGTATCGTATATAATATGTCGGGTGACTGAGAAAATGTTTTAAGACCACAAAACTTTCGAGTTTAAGGTCAGACCGAAAACATGAAGGTCTGTAAGGCCTGTCAACTTTTCGAGGCCTAACCTGAGACGGAGTTCACGTAAGCATTATAAGCTTTGAGGTAAACACCGGAAGCTGGTCAGAAGACTTCATTATCGAAAGAAACGTTCGGCAACGGCGAATTGAGATGTCATTAAAACATGACTGCGATCTCACAAATGTGCTAGCAACACGCAGATTTGCACTGCTAGTCAAAAATCATCAGTGAAACAGGAAGATCCAGCGTGGAAATTCTCGTAGGCGAATGCTAACTTTTTTGGAACTATTTGGTGCAGTCTTCCTTTTAATTTGGTGTGGGAACGGTGTTCGCACACCTCTTTTTTTAGCACCACACCCCTGCCAGGACGCATTACAAATCGCAAGCATACTTCTGTTTCGTGTTACTCGGTTGATAACATGCGGGCTGACGCCGGAGTTGGTTTCATGTCAGGACGGAATGAGTCAGCGTTGCGGCCGAAGAAGTGCTGCGAACAAGCAACTCTTAAAAGAAGTAGAATTCAATTATTCGCATTTTTGCAACCGCATTTTCGAGCCATCCCTACAATGAAACAAATGTTTGTTAAAACCATATCACCTTGCAAATCGTGGCTACTGTTTTTCTTCTTCAGTTTAGTACACGATTGCAAAAGATACTGCTTGTGAACGATGATCGACCAAGCGTACAGCTAACTGCCAAGGAAAAAATGCGACGTGTTCAGGTGCGAAATTGTCACATACTTTTCGTTTGAATATTTGCTTCAAGTTCTTTGGAGACGTACTTTTTTATTCCATCAGAACTGGGTTCAGTTCGCCGTGGAGCTAGCAGCATTTCACTGCATCGCGTACAAAGCGTGGGCCTTATTTGATGGACTCGTCACATGCACCAAATCCGACACTTGCATTCCTGCCTACAAGTCGGACCAGGTACGATGCAAGCAAACTGGTTTTTGTTTTTCAGAGACTAACTGTAATACAGCTGACACTTTCGACAAACGTTGCACACTTCTGTTATGAAACGTCATGAAAAGATACGCTGCTGTTACGTCACTATCATAACAGTAAAATATATGAGATGCTTTGATGGCAGCAAACCGCGATACAAGTGCTTCTGCAGCACTGCCATCGGTACTCACGTCGCCTGAAATCAGACGCTCTGCAAAAACAGCGGCGCACGCCTTTTCGTATGTTCGGGTAAATGTTTCAAGCTTGCCCGTACAAAAAATGACTTTTACAATACACAACTGTTGACTAGCGATAGCAAACGCAGCGTGAACTGCATGCCTGTTTATCACCCTGTTTGCTCTCGATCAACTGATCGGTTATTAGCAATGTTCATTTCACTGCACGTAACTTGCTTTTGCAGATTCGGTATTTGATACTGATTGCTCATGGTGCCTGGCTCAACATGATCTGGACTTTCGTTTACATGTGACATGTGATCACTTGTCACTCTTTCAAATGCGATCACATCGCGTTACGCGTGCCCGGCGGAACGGTTCCTTTGCCTTCACTTGTCAATCAGAGAAAAGGAAACGAGAGTAAAGCGTCGACATTATTGGACTTTTTTGTCGCACATTATCCACGCAATGATGATTTCTTAACAGCAGAGGATGTTCAATGCGGGAGGTGAAGTTCAACAAAATGAACAGCTCGAATTATTACGTAAAAACTCGAGTGGCAGTTTTTAAAACTTTGATATATTCGCGTGTTTGCAGAAACAGGTATTACAAAAATTCCATGGCAAGTTGTGTAAGAACAGTGCACTTTCTGATGTTACTGGAGTCATCTTCGCGGTTAAACTGATGGCATGGGCACCCATAAACAACGTCAATATAAAACGTTATAAAGACGCCTTCTGGAAATATTTTTAGCCTTAGTGGTTACACATACCGGTTTGTAAACCTACCGCTTTACCATATTTATGCAGTTTTGTTGATGTTTCTGAGCAGAATAGATTTCCAATCAAAACCACTACATTGTCGCACAAACGCTGACATAAAAACTCAACAAGTTAATATTTTCCTGTTAATTAATTTATTTATGCTTTTTTGTTGAGACCTATTGAAATACTGCTCCAATGACACAACTCGCAATTTTATTTTTCAACAGGATTCACAGCAAATTTTTGGTATTTGTTCTTTACGTGGCTCAAGGAACTCAGCATAGAAAAAAGCGGGTTCTTGGCACCAGATGTTTTTATTCTGATGTTTTAACTTCTCATACCTACAACAAAACATGTAAATAGTGCCCGTCCAGAAAATATAGACAAAGGAGTATTAGAGTCAATTGTGCCTCGCATTGCCGATCTTTATTGTTATTTACCTCGTTTGATCTGGGTGTTGTGGTAACCTCCCATTTCGACTTAAAAAACAACTATTTGAGCTGCGCGGTGCGCAGTCCCCATCGCCTAAATTGATAAGGCTTGTGAAAAACTGTTCCAGGCGACAACTGAACTCTTGTGCTACGAAACTTCCATTGAAAAGTTTTCACTGCTACTTTAACACTTTTATGCAAAAGAATAAATTTCTGTTCGGCTCGGAACATAGTCCACGGTGCTCTTGGATCTCACCGATTGTTCAAGATATACAACAGGCGTATGCCCCATTACGTTAATAAAATCTCATCTTCTGACAAGTGCCAACATCCATGTTGCGGCGGCCTGCCGCCAATTGCCACAAATAAATTTGTCGCATCGCATGCGATCAAACATTTTAGTCTTGCTATAAAAAAATTTTTGGAACGTGATGCGTGTCAAACGAAGAGTGCAAAAGGGTGATTTATCATTAATGGTCTTTGGTAATCTACTGCGACTACAATTCTCGCTTGCTTGGGAACATAAGCTCGCGCAGGTCAAGTTTTTCATTTACCAAATTCAACCAGTGTAGGCCCAAAGTTTCTTTTTCACCAAAAAAGAAACCGCTATATCTCCATCAATAACAAACAGCTTGATCGTTGTTTAAGATGTGTGGCATCTCAAAACACTGAGGTCATGTATCAAAATTTCTTCGCAGTGATCGCGAGGCTCAGTCTACTTGTAACAAGAAAAAATGAAACGTTTAGAATCTCCAAATCGGATTTGATTTCTGATTTAAAGCCCCACTTGGCTTCTCACCAACTTTTCACGTGCCGCGTACCACGGAAGTTTGCTAACAGTCTTGGTGAACTTGAATGAAACTGACAATAGCACGAGCCTCAAAAGGTTTCCGGGTGACGCATCAAAGCAGTTTGGATCGCCTGACGTGCGGTCAGAACATCTGTCCAACAGGTTGTACACGAGCGCCCTGCAGTGGCGGTATTCACAGGAGTTCACATGGGAGCAAACATGGTCGAAAAGCTTTTCTAGAAGCGAGCCTTCTGCACTCTGCAGGCGCTGCAAAAAGTTATTTTCGAGTCCAAATTGGGGGTAAATAAAATTTGCATTGCAGTTCGACCCCGCAGATAACTTCTCAGTTCGAAACATTAATTCACTGTAGAGCATATAGAATGGATTTTATGTAAGCTATATATCAGCACTTCCCATACCACTCCCTTGAAATATTTTTGATTGGAATCGTCCACCATCTTTAGCACTAATGAAAGCTAAGAGGACTGCAGTGGTCGTTATCCCACTAGTAATCGGCTAACTACTACATGCTGTACTTCAGCTGGCATTTTCACATTTATATTTTCACCAGCACCCACTTTTGTGTGCTATCCTTGCTGAAACTAATGACCACAGGGACACATAAAAAGGCAACCATTGTACTTGGCAGATGACAACTAAAATTTGTTTTCGTTGCGTTTACAACTCGTTGCAGTCATATCAGCAAACACCGGGCCGTTTGCTCAGTCGCCAGAAAAAAAATTAATTTTGACTGTGAATTGAACACTTACTTCGTTTTGTATCAAATCAATGCTACCATTCCGTTTAACGTCGACTGGCTTTACAATAAACGCGAATGAAATGCGCAGTCAAGACAAACGCAAATCAACATTTAATCTAACGTCTGCTAAGAATACTGGTATAAAAGCACTTTTCTGTTTTTATCTCAATCACATTGGTCTCATTTCGGTAGACTGTTGCTTCGTCTTGGGCATCTTCAAGGCGCAAATCAAAATTTTAGCAGAAAAAGTGGCTACTATCACAAGCTAGAACAGACGGGGACGTATGGCTCGAATATACTGAAGTATGGACAAGCGATGTGTATAAGTAACGGTTTTATCACACAGCATCTTACAACGTCAACTGTTGCTTGCCAGTTTTGGTAAATATAAAAACGCTCCCAAAATGCTAAACTTCCCAACGAATTTCTAAAACAATAAAAATCTCCCTGGAGGCGATTCCGCCTGCCTTGGGAACTACTATAGAATGCATACAAAGATTTCCCAATGTAGTCGAGCAGGAAAAACTCGTAATCGAAGCAGGATTACATTCTGATGATGAAACTATGCCTTTGCAACGAAATCAAGTGCTGTGATCGTATGGCAAAAAAGGGTTTGATGTGCAGCGTATTATGCCTCTGTTCGACGTAATGGAACTCGACCATCGGCCAGAGCGAAAATCGATACATTCATTTCCACTCAACAGTTGTGGCGCTGGTATTTCGACGTTTCTGCGCAAGTCACGGTTGCAACAAGAACAGTTTGAGCGCGTAGCAAAACTCCGCCACTGCAAACTGTAAAACGTCAACATCGTAAAAACCGCCGCCGTCAGAGCTGAAACGCGCCAAGCTTCAACCAACCAAACTTTCCAAACGTATCACCACCAGGTCCACCTTACCTCTGTACATGAGCATCATATATAGTTCAACCATGGCGCGACTAATGACGGTGTCACGTCACTGAAACGCCTTCCAGTAGCCCTTCTCCAGTTCAGTTGATGAAAATGGACACTATGTTGCAACCGCTAACATTAGTTTGATCACCTATTTACGCTGTGTTAGGAAATTGCCAGCACTTGAAAGCACTTACTGCGCGATTGCTCGCACCCATAAAACACAACCTGCACTTGCGACGATGCAGGATATTACGACAAATGTGAAACAGTTCAGTGTCCATCAAGGGCGAATAAACCGCAGGTTGTGTTTTGTGGGTGGGAGCGAATAACAAGTTTGGGAACCAGTGTAGGTACTGTTGTGGCCGTGGGGTTGATTTTGACATTTTTGACTTTGCTCACCTTTCGAAAAAGTGGTTTTACACTCGCGTGATTACGTCTAAATCTCAGACACTTGCTTTCGTAAGTGTGTGTGTGCACGCTTACGTGCGCGCCTGTATATACGAAAACTGCGGATGAGCTAGCAATTTCTTCACCATTGTCCAAGATTTATTACGAAGCCGTTTGCGCGGGTAACTATGAGTTGTGATGGTAACTTTCTGAGAGCTGCCATGGTGTGATTTTGAGCGGATAGCCTTGTGGGGGTAGCTTATATGTCGGCTGAGGGTTTTCGGATGCGGATTGCATTTCAAAGTGTGCATTCAGTGTGCTTTTGGTTTGTTCAGTGTATGGTGTTCTTTATTTGCAAATTTTTGTTTCTACAATAGTGTTTCACTTGAATTTTGTTGTTTTTCTTGAGCTTTGGAGGCAGTGACCCAGTGACAGCTACGGCCGTCGCTTCCTGCCCCTGCATTCCTGACCACATGTTCTCGTGGTTGGGGTGGTCAATAAAGAAACTGAACTGCCTGTATTTGATTGCTGATCTATTATTTTTGACTGACCGGACTGTCAAGCTGTTGTCGGAACCAATCTTCTCCAGATATTTTTATCAAAAAAACAAAAGATTTGCGCAGCAGACCGGATCTCAGCAACAAAATGAAGCCAGCTGCGATGTCAGTGAGGCCAGTGCGAATGAAAAAGGGAGTGACCGCCATCGCAAATATGTGTCACAACGTACACCTCCTTTAATCAGCAGCCAGCCGAGATGCCATTAAAATCGAATACAGTTACCGACGATGTGTGAAATTTTAAAGCAACAAATGTAGCACTTAATTTGATGCTACTGGAACCATTACTTCGCTTACCGCCGCAATTCGCGATACACCAAATATTTCAAACGTCCAATACCCGCCACCATGCACACGCTAACACTCGAACGCAGAAAACCAACTTCATTTCTGGGTTTAGGCAAAACAAAAACGTTTGGTCGAAAAAGAGTGATCAATGTCAAGTAAAACCGAAAGCGACAAACTTAAGGTCGCGTCTTCAAATCATGCACAAAGCAAGTTGGTGTTTCAAAAAGTAACACTTACGTTCTGTTTGTGTTCTAACCGTTAGCCTACGGTACAAACCAACGAAAAATTTATTATACAACAGTTTTACAATTACGACTGCGACACAAAATTACCGTATCGTGCATCTTGTACACCCATGGAGGCCAGGCTGTTGAAAAAGCCGTTCGCCGAATTTGTTTCATGTTTCGGTCAAACTGGTGATACAAAGGAGCTTGCACCCGAGGACTTTCACTGGCTAGATCAAAACGAAACAAACAAAATACATTTCAGCATCATGACCTGCATGGTTATTTTTAGTGGCGCTCTGCTTTTGTTTGTTTATTAGCGCAAAAAATTTTTAGAAATTTCACGAGCAATCTAGATTGTTATTACTGAGTTGTGAAATTACGATGTGGCGACTGAATCCTAGAACTGCGCAGTACAAACAACGTGTAACCACTGACAGTAGTTACTTTAGCAAAACGACATTATCGGCACTTTGCCACGGCTTAAAACTACGTTCTCTTGCATACCAACTTTCAGTAACAGTTCACAAAAAGAGAACGGAAATTATTTTGAAAGTGAAACGCATGGGATCAAAAGGAAGTGAATTATTTTGCGCAAGACGTGGTTGGTCTATTTACGACGCCCTCTCTCATCATTGGCTTAACTGCCGAAAGCTTTCGCGTCAGGCGCTATTTTTTTAGATGAGTGAAAATTCAAATCAAAACGAACGAGCAGCGTTTTTCAATTGGTGATGCGATGGGACCTCTGGAGGTGAGAACTCCTCTACCAGACGACAGTTAGTTTTGCATCGGTGTGTTTTGTTTTCCTGTTTTTTGTTGCCACTTACATCAACATATTACACAACTGCGAAGAGACGAATTCGCCTCTAAATTTTGTTTCATATTCTCTCAAAGTAAATCTGACTGATGTTTCTGGGATTTTGCGACGGTGTTTATGGCGTTTACGCAAGAGGCTAGCTATAGTTGCTGGGGGGGGTTGCAGACTGGGGAACGAATTGGGAACCGTTGAAACAAACAATTTTCTCCGGAGAATATCCAAAAGACTGGTGATTGTATAATATAAAGAGTTGGCTGATTGAGCCTCTGTGTAGTTTCGACGCTGTTTTTTGTGAAAAATTTCGACGATAAACGAAAATAAACAGACGACTGCAAGGCTCTCCTTACCTGCACGAAGATTGCACTTGCACCTCTGGCACAACCCGACATTGTCGTTCATATCCGGTAGCTCAACATCGGAGACAATTTTCACTTTGGCAAGAACATTTCTGCGCAACACATCATGCAAAATCAAGTAAGGTGTTGTTCAAACGCATATAACAAGGGAAATGAAGAGGCATTAAAATCATCTTTAACATAAAATTGATCGTGAAGAGGTTGCATACCTAATCATAAGTTGTACAAATCACTCCATGACACTATCCAAGTAAACGCAACATGCGATTTCTCTATAAACAGACTCGATGTTGCCAGGAGGTAAAAAAACTGAATTTCAGCATGGCACACTCGTCGGCGTACATACGCAAGTCATGGCCCGTATGGAAGAATGTGACGTTAGCAATCGGATCGTCGAGCACTGAGCAACTCCACCATTGCCTGGTATCAAATCAACTGCGGAATAGTTTTTAGCGACAGTACCTCTGATTGTAAAGGTGCTGTCCACGAAAGAAGTACTCACTTCGAACCAAAAAGGTCAAGCGATCTATTACTTTTCAAAAACGCCCAGCTATAATGCACAAACACAGCATCCAAGCCGAATTAGCTGATTGCTTTTTTATCACAGTGAAGCTAAGTTGTGATAAATTGTAATGAAACAGACCAGCAGGCACCAAATCCAACACATTACTTTTCCGATCCGAGGCTTGCTGTACTGTCCGCAATCATCGCCTGTGCGCGAACTTAACTGTTTTTTTTTATCTATTGAATGCATCAACCAGGCCGACTGAAAGCAGATAACAGAACAATAGTCCGCTTTTTAAAAAGTGGGAACTAAAAACTAACCCAAAAGTGTAGAAGTGAAAAACTGTTAAGAGACGGTGAGATAATCGTTTCAATACCGCTGACAAAAACATAAATTGCAGTGATGTTTCAGTCGCTAGTATGTGCAATTACAATACCCAGCACCATACTTCGCGTCAAGTATCGCTACAACCGCATTTCCCAGGATTACCTTCTTACATGGTTATAAGTAGTGGTCTGCTACGTCACATGTACATAAAACAAGTTTTTAATCTTCTCTCAACTACTTTATGCACATAATCTATTACTGATAAGACTTCCGAGCCATTGATGTTTGTTAAAAGACACTAAAGTTTTCACTCCACGCAAATTAGCGGTTTAAGTGAAGGTTTGGGCAAAAATCAATTCAAGAAATAATTAAGACTTGAATACCAGCAACGTTATTTGTTGGGGGTTCGAAGCTGCCGCCCCAATTCTAGAAATATTATGATAAAAGTTACATTAGTCTTTTTACTGACTAGACAGACGTACAGATGATTAACTATTTGGGAAGCGTCCAAAAAATTCAGTTGAAATTCCCATCTTCAACTTGTGCTTTTTCCAAGTCCGCATTACTTCAGCACCAGGTGTCACTCAAATGTGACCTGTTCAAAACACGACTCTTCTCGCAACAAGCAACCTGTGAGATGAGACAGTGCTCCCGCAGGAGCTGCTCTGAAACGAGTTGCCTTACAGACGATTTTGCACTGGTAAACTACGGTGCCTACCAAATAGAAAGCAACTTTTGTTAGAGAGCTGCTGACTGCCACATTGACAATAAAAAGCTTTGTTCATGTTGTCTTTACTTTGCGAAAATACAACCGATCGACCTCCCAAAAAACAATTTCGCAATACAAAATATTTTGGAACGTTTCTTCGCGAAAGCAGTCTGCACTTCATCGTTTCGCAATCATGGACACAATAATTTTGAGCGTGAACCGCAGGCTATCACTTTCTCTCTGCGATCCGGACAAATTGTTTTTAGCAACTCTTTATTATCTAATTCTAATAGATTCGAGCGGTTGCTTAAGTGTCAAAAAATGTGGGCCGCAAGATGAAGGTTGAGAAGCAATGAATCCTATGCAGTTGGCTACAGACGTAGAACCAAACAAGTTTATGGGCTGAAAAGCAGTAAATTATGTATCATTTAAAAATAGTTTCACCTTTACCTTTGAGTAATATTAAAAATCAGCGAAGCTGTTGGAGTGCGACCACACTTATATTGGACGTACCACTCCACTGATTTTGATATTGCTAAACGCCCTACAGCAGGAGTGGCCAACCCGCGGCTTGCGAGCCGCATCCGGGCTCTCTGCCCGGTTTCATGCGGCTCTTACGTATTTACCAGAATACCCACTAAACAACATGCTTAATAATGGCGTGTTAAGTTCTGTCATTGTCATGTTGTGTCTGATATGCACAATGAATCTAGCTGAGCAAAGGTATATGTGCGAGTGAGGAAGATATGATGTCCATGTGTGCCCATGTGTATGACGTGGCTCT
>JGI24158J21664_10004534_pt1 | contig 17895 bp, 7 predicted proteins | sample Ectturendosymbi3_FD_21664 | JGI IMG/M metagenome (IMG submission 21664)
CATCAGCAAACATTAGATGATTCACAACCATATTTCCCACAGTGCATCCCACCCTTCCTGATCCCAGCTGGATTGAGAGTTCATCCAGGTAAACAGCAAATAAGTATGCGCTCAGGACTCCCCCTTGCCTTACCCCATTCGTTACAGTAAAGGGGGATGAGTATTTGGTGCCCCATTTTGCTTGCATGGTCTGTTGCCTGTACCAACTCAACAATAGTCTTACTATGCACATAGGTACATTGCGCTTAATTAATTTAGCAATCAGCAGGCTGTGATTAGTTCTGGCAAATGCTTTAGATGCATCTAAGGAAGCTGAAAACACTGGGGTATCTTTGTTAACATAATAAGACACAGTCTGTTCAAGTAGAAAAATGTATTTTGCCCCACCAAACCTTAAAACCTGGTTACCGACCTGGTTCTGCCAAAATTGTGTCTGCAATTAGGATATTTTGTTTTGAAGGCCATTCAGTCCCTAGATCAGATGTAGCATAACTTCTTTTACAAATCACCATTAGGTGGCGCCCCTGTAAGCAGGCCCGTAACTAGGGGGGAGCAGGGGGCGAAGCCCCCCTAAAACTTTTTCCGTCCCCCCTGGAAAAATGTGTTGGACTTAGTTTAAAAATATTGGACATGGTTTAAAAAATGTGGGCCCCTCTCAGAAAACTCTTCGCCCCACCTGGTGTCGCAAGCTGGTTACGGACCTGCCTGTAAGCATTTTGGGATTTTGGGGGGGCAGAGTTGGGCTGATACGGCACTGGACCTACCGACAGATTATGCCGAGCTATTGACCTACCGACATTCCATTGTTTGATTTTTACAGAAAACGAGGGTTTGGTCCAGATCAAAGTCATTATAACTAGTCACGACTTTGGTCCAGATTACACACTGCACTAGTCCAAATTACACGGATTGAATATGCACTGAATACACTCTATACTGAAAAATTCTTCCCCGTTCAGGATTTTTGAGCAACTTGCGCTTGCCCTGAAAAACAGAGTTTGCCCTAAATGTTTTACAGTATTGAATATATTTCTTACCAAAAACAGAGTTTGCTCTGAAATTTTTCACTGTATTGAATATTCTTTTACATTTAGGATGTTTGAGTATGAGCAACTTTGCGCTTGCCCTGAAAGCCAGAGTGTGCTTTGAATTCACTGTATTGAATATAGGCCTATATTTTTTATCATTCAGGATTTTTGAGCAACTTTCGCTTGCCCTGAAATTTTTCAAGCCTGGGGGGGCTACCGCCCCCGCCTCGTACGCCTATGTATATATCCTATATATAGTAAAACACCAACCGCCAAATATTGATTTAAGTTCAGTTAAAACAAGCGGTTGTCTGCCTCAAGCTAAATGTCTCGCAAGAACATTTGAAAGCCTGATCAAAACAATTTACATGCTTTGTGCGCCGCTGGGCATCCGAAATTTTTAGCCATTTTTGTCAGTACCTGATGGCAGAATGTTTTCATTTCTCTCCCACAGCAGAATTTCTGCACGACCTGAGGTTGTCATACATCCTTCAGCGCCAAGGACTTTCCTTGAATTTGCTATCACAACTGGTTATATCCTTGAAAAACATTTTGTTATCCTTGAGTAATTTCTGGCGTCCTAGAATAGTTATGAAATTGATCATTGAACTAGGCCTATTGATTGCGCTGAACATTAAAGAATCAAGATTAAACAATGTAATTGAACAGAATAGCCTAACGTGTGGATTTGTTCCATCTTAAACACTCGTGTAGTAAAAAATAAGCTAAAAATATGCAAGAAACTTTGTGTTGTCATAAAAAGTTTTAGTTCTCACTTTCGATCATGTTTAGCTTAGCCTGACTTGCCCATACGTGAAAATGTCCTTGAAAAAAATTCAAGTGATCTGGCAACGCTAGTAGGCTGATGATGAGTGAATGCAGTTATCGTTGTTTCAGTGTTTTGCTCCTCTCTGTGTTGACTGTGTCTATCAACTAACGCCTACTCTGTAATGCACTACGGCCAAACATTTTTCTGCTCGTGTTATTCGATTGCCCTTGTGATATGGACCACGAGTCTGAGGCAAATACATAAATAAAAAAATTGTCATATTGACATACTCGAACTTTAAAGCAAAAGCCGTCGCTGAAGATGAAACAAAGTGTTGGATCCAGGCCCGTAATCAGCTTGGGACAACAGGTGGGGTGAAGAGTTTTCTAAGACGGACCCAAATTTTTTAAACTGTGCCCAATAGTTTCAAATCAAACACATTTTTCTAGTGGGGCGAAATGAGTTTTATGGGGGCCTCGACCCCCTGGTTACGGGCCCGGTTGGATCTCTGCTAGATTACCTCAACCGAATCATCCAAAATAGCGAGAAGAGCANATATGTGCGCGGGCGGAAGAGCACTTGTGCATTTTTTCCTTTGGGCCCCACTTACGCCAATGTGGCGAAAAGCCGNAGCAGCTCGCTACCTCTACGTTATTTTAAAAATAGCGGCGCTACCGCTACTGGAAAACTAGCTCGCTACTGCCTATGTCTTGAAGAACCAAAAGATGTTGTAACACTGTTGGAAACAAATATTAAGTAAATTTAATTATATCACCATTTCTAACCTATAATTTCAATAGCGAAAATTCCCAAATTCAAGCTGTGAGTGTAGGTACCTTCATAAAAATAATTCTATCTTCGAAGACATGACCTCCGTTTCAATATATTTGGATGCCAAAATATATGGTATGAGTTATTGAGCTCTCAGATGACAAAGACATTCAGAGACAACTGCGATATGAATATTGTGCAGCAAACAACCTGCGAGCCTCTTTTTCCCGACGCTCAAATGCAGTTAAAAATGTACTTATTGGTTCCTTTTGTACGCCCATGTATGCATCACAATTATGGTGGAATTTCAGAAGAGTCATGCATGCAAAGATTGCGGGTGGCTTACAATTTTGGATGCAGAACTCTATACAACCTGCCCTGGAAAGCGAGTGTTAGTAATCATCAGGTTCAATGTAACAATCTTACATTTGAAGCATTAATACGAAAATGCAAGGGCTTGTTTCTCGGAAGATGCAGGAAGTCTGAAAACATATGGTTTCGTGCTTTGATGCAGTTCAACTGTTTATATTCGTCCTTATGCTTTGAACACTACAACCGTATTTTACTTTCTGAGTGCTCGGACATTGTAGCCTAATAGTGCTTGTTCGTTTGAGAGTGTGTCATGACGCAACGCATTCGTACTTTACCTGGCCTTGACCTGTTTAGGAATTAGCGTCTTACTCTGCAGTAGTGTTATAATAAGTGTTACGGGTTAGCGAACAATAGTCTTAAGAATGTGTCTGCAACCCTGTGGTTCGGCCTCCAACGCCGCTGCAAAACGTTCTCTAAAGTGTCTGTTATACTGTCAATAAGCCTCCGATGCCGTTGAAAAACGTTCTGCTCGGTACGTTTTTATCAAACTGCGTTGAACAGAAAGTGTGTGTTTGTACTACGGACCTCGTGTCTGCGGACAAAATACATCATCATTGGAAAACACAGTCAGAAAAAATTGTCCGAGAAATGTAAATGCACCCTCAATACAAAATATAGATGAGTTTTCTCAATCATTATCTGAAACAGTAAAAATTGCAAAAACAATTGTGAATTCGATGTCTACGAGGCGGTAACAAACTTTGCTTAAATTATTTTTGTAGCGTTTTCTACAAATCGATCGTATTTTCTGCACTGGAGTCTCGCATAATGTAGCGGGGTACCTGTATTGCGCAATTGTATTGCAATAATTTAAAATCGTGTGTCTACCGAGCACTAAAGGAATATACGTTCCCATACACGAGTCACCACATACATAGGCGTACGAGGCGGTGGAGGGGAGCGGCATGCCCCCTGACTTCAAAAATTTCAGGGCTAGCGCAAGTTGCTCAAAAATCCTGAATGATAAAAAATATTTCAAAAAGTGAAAAATTTCAGGGCAAACTCTGTTTTTTAGGGCAAGCGCAAGTTGCTTAAAAATCCTGAATGATAAAAATGTACAATCAATGCCGTGAATTCTGGGCATACTGTTTTTCAGGGCAAGCGCACAAGTTGCTCAAAAATTTTCAGTAGTGTATTCGGTGTATATGTAAAAATATATACCGAATATATTTTTTACTAAAAACGTATAATCAATGCAGTGAATTCAGGGCACACTCTGTTTTTTCATGGCAAGCGCAAGTTACTCATAAATCCCAAATGTAAAATATTCAATACAGTGAAAAATTTCAGGGCGAACTATGTTTTTCAGGACAAGCGCAAGTAGCTCAAAAACCCTGAATAATAAAAAATATATTCAATACAGTGAAAAATTTCAGGGCAAATTCTGTTTTTCAGGGCAAGGGAAGTTGCTCAAAAATTCTGAACGGTGAAAAAATTTTCAATGCAGTGTTCGCTTGAGGATGATCCGTGTAATTTGGACTAGTGTAGTGTGCAATCTGGACCAAAGTCAGACCCTTCGATCCGGAACCGTCACTTTTAACCATTGTGTTGCGCCATCGAAGTCGTGTACATATTTGCATCAGTAAAAGCAATTACCGTAAAATTTTGTTTCTGGGAGAACACAACACGCAAGGAACTTCACCCCTTGAGTTAACAAGCAAGGTAACTACAGAATTTGGCAATAACGGCACCTCTAGGGGATTGCATAAAGAACGTTATTGCGGAATTGACGTTATAAGCGAATTGAAATGCATGTAAAAGATGCCATAGGGACCGAACAAAATGTAACGTTACAGGCGAATTGACGTCACAGAGGAAGCCATTATAACCGAATTTAACTGTATACAACAGACTTACAAGAGGTTTCAGGCGCCATTCGGATTAAACTAAAAGTCAGTTTCAGGGCAAATTGTATATTTTTAGGGCAAACTTTTTCCGCCTCCCAGTAAAATGCCTTCCCATACGCCTATGACCACATATACATAGCCTTTCCGATACAAGAGGCTGAAAATCCATTTCCCGAACGAATGATTGCACGCCTCATTCTCAGCCTGCATAAACTTTGTGACACACAATGAAGCGCTGCACTACTTCAGAGCTGAACTAAAACCAAAACCAATATTAATCAGTTGAACTAAAACCAATATTAGCTGAACTAAAACCAATATTAATCAGTCTTAGCTCCCCAAACAAAGCACCAAGCCCCCCAAATTGCAATGTGAAATACTATAAACCAGTGGAGTTTTTATTAAGTTTTCATTATCAATCCCCCCTATGGAAGACTTTCTGGCGACGGTTCTGTTTATAATATACGCGAAAATGACAGAAAGATTATATGGCAAAGGTAACTCAATTTCTTCTGGTAGCTCAAATTTACCTGCATCGCACTTTTGTTCCAGTAACCGTATATAAACATTGCGAATATAATACTTTTATGCTCAGAGCAACAGACATACTTATTTTTATCAACCGACTGTTCCATTTACACTGTCAGTAGTTTCGACATGGGGAGGTCTGCAGTACAAATTACCCCTGGTCCTTGGCAGACTCCCAACCCTATGCATTTTATGAATCAGTTTAAATGGAACTTATCACCGTAATACGCAGCGATGCCATAATAGTCACCATGTTAGCGTCATCTGTGGCCAAATTGAAAGAACTTCTTTCACAGCAAATTTGGATTTTTACTGATTAAGAAGTGTAGAGTTCGAATTCTGATTATATCTCAACAACCTACCATCTATTCCATGCACTTACCCACCACATGTCCGTATGCTTTTACATGAAAAATGAAGTATTGGAAGTTGGTCATATCTCACTAATACGCCTAAATTCATCAAAACACAAGGAAATATAAACAAAACAACAACCACTGAAAGAGAATTCGGCACAGAAAAAACATTCAACTGCCAGCTTGATTTCGTACAATTTCATGATGATCTTTTCATTAACCAATGTAGTTGTGCATTCCGCAACCAAGGGGTGGGTAACCGGGCAATTTCTGTCTCCCCGGAATTTACAAAAAGCATGTTTACTTGTTAGGTACCACAAGTTACCACAAAAAACATATTTGCGGTCAGCAAGGTCGAACCTTAGAAAAACTCTGGCTGCAAGGTTTTGTGGAAAGCTTTCAGAGAAAAAGCGACTTCGCAAGCGTAGATGAGGTGGAGATCGCGAGTATCTCTGATGCTGGAAAGCGCTTTCTCTTCGTTTTTACTACGTCACATCATGAAATCCCGCAGAGGACAACCGAACTACGGTAGACCGTCCCTCGCTTCTGGGAGTCTTGAGTAAGGTCGCAGTGATGTCACAAGTTGTTCTGGCTTGTTCTGTCGTATCGTCGCCTTTCAGTTGTGAAGCGTCACCTCCAGACGAGAGAAGCAGCCGCACACTGGGAACGAACGCCCAGCAACGACCAAGAGCAGGTTTTCGCGAATACGGTCGTTCTGCAACGCACAAGCAATGTGAAGAACTCAGCTGCAGATTTTTGAAAATTTTTTGGAACTTCGCAACCGCTGTTCTGTAGCAAACCTTACGAGTTATTAAAATAGAATCGGCAAACAACAAAATTGCATTTGTAATTGGTATCCAGATTCTGACCCATGCAATATTTTGGAACTTTTTCAAGTTCTTTCGAAAAATAATGTTTTGAGTTTTCACAAGTTTATGCAACTGATGTTTCTCGAGAGAACGCGTGGCATATTCAAGTTTATGAAAAAATTTTTTGTTCATGAAATATTTTCGATACTTTTTTTCAATTTTATGCATCTCGTATTTCCCGAGATAACATAAATTGCGTACTTCTTGTCAAAGGCATGCCAGGACAGGTTGGAATCAGTATTTTCGCGTCGGGTTACAGCTATAATCTGATCAAGCCTTCGTTTGTCCCATTAATTTCACCTCGTCAGGCTATGTCCACTTTGACCAAAGTAAAAGAGATGTCGCGCACTTTGGAAAAGTTAAAACCAAAGGCAGAATAAAGGTTAAAAGCGCACATGTTTGCTACGGAAAAGACGCGACAGGTCTGATCAACACATCAAAGATACCATGACGAGGTAAAATTTAATTGGATTTGAAAAGCATTTCTGTTACTACTATATGTTTCTGCCGTGTGCAAGAGCTGCGCACCAATTATCACGGTTGCGCGTTCACCCACTTTATTTTCGGCAGTACACCAGTACATCCACCTAAATACCAGACATGGGGCGATCACATCACAAATGTAATCGATTACGATTAGTGCCACATGCTCGATTACGATTACGAATAAACAAAATCACAATGTAATCGATTGTTACGATTACATTGTAAGTAATCACGATCACAATCGCGATTATATTGATCTTGAAACATTCTCAGAAAGAAAACAAAACTCATTTGCGTAGTTTTATGTAAGTATGTTTTCAGACAACATACCATATGAAACAATGCAATAAACGAAATTATTAATCTGTAAGGATCAAGCACAGAAAAAACGAATTAAAAACTTTGATTGTTTACTGAGATGTTCGTGCATTCAACAAACCTCTATACTAGGTTTGTTGGGGTTTTAGTATGGATGTTTATACTAAAACCCCACATCAACAAAAAATACTCCGAAAAACGGAAAAAGAAGACACCGTACTAAAAACCTATTAAAAGGATAATAAAACCGAAATATAAGCTAAGTGGGGTGGTGGTGGTGGTGGTGGTTTTTACATTTAGCTGGCCAGGGAAGTCAAATCGTTCCTCTTCTCCTCCGTCAATTACTCCACTGCACCAAACACTTTAAAACATTGATTTAACAAAAATGTTCAAAGTCTTTGTTACAGTTGATAACCATCAACGCTTCAAAGCTTTTATCAGTCAAATGACATCTATCAGGCTTGAACATTCGTCCAGCAACACTGAAAATTCGTTTATTAGTAATTTCACAATTGCTGCCTATTTCTTCTAACTGCGGTTTACAGTCGTCTGCAAGCCAACATAGCATTGCGCAGCTTTTAATCTGAAATGAAATGAGCATTGATGTCAATATAGCTGGACATCTGTCTATTAGACCAATAGTCAACGGTTAACAAAACCTCACAGGTTTCGCTGAGTTTCGCTTTTTTTCACCAGTATCTGGTGGATCACGGTTGACGTGCTAGTTATCAGTGTTGTGGAAGGGTACTTTTGACTTGGATTGAAGTACAGTACCTTATTCTTCTGAAAAAAAGTTAATATACTGTATATAAATTACTGTACTAATCATATACATGGCCTACTCCAGCACTGACATTCACACGTTCACTCTGAATATACATAAATGAAACGAACACCTCTCCTCGTAAAGTCCCGCTAGTCTGTTGCCAAAGTGTGAACCCGTTTTCGAGAAGAGCTATTTTTGTTGCTACGTCTTACTGGACAAGACTCAATACGTTACTTCTGGCAACAGGAGGGCTAGCTGGAACAAAGCGAGAATTATCTGGAAACGGTGTGCTTGCCCCTGGACTGTCTGGATTTAAACCACATAGACGAATAAATGGTCTCCCCTGAAACATAATCATAACAAACGATGGTAAAGGAGGAAACCCAGCCGCCACAACCTCGGTTCATCGCACAGTGATGTCGGGTGAAGATTTCCAAATTTAATCGCGGAAGTAATCGTCGATTACGATCAAATTGGCAATGTTTTTGGTCAGTTCAATCGATTACGATTACTCAAATAACTGTAATCGATTACGATTGACGATTACGATTACCCCATGTCTGCTAAATACCCGTGGAAACCTTGCAAACCACTGGGGGTTTCCTGGGTTAAGAACGCTTCTGATGAAAATCAGGACAGAGACTTACTTGCCAGATCGGCATTGCTGTTGTCAAATACCATGTCGTTTACAACAATAACCGCTATGGCGAAATCTTTGGCCAAGCAGTTAAGTTCTCTGCCAACGCTTTGAATCTTGGCCAAACCTAAATGATAATAATACAAAAGTTAGTGCTTTGATTGCAAGTACAGCAGTTTTGAGAAGTCTAACAAACAATTTTGCCAAAAACTCAACAAGAGGGAACTTCCAATGACAAACAAGATAAATACGTCTTATCAAATGGATAGGAAAGGGTAGCTATTCGTTTTCACAACAAACTCAAAACATCCGAAATGTACACTTTAAAAAGCGCAAAACACTGCAGGTAAGTGGTTTAAAAATATACGTGTGCATATTGAAGTTAGGGTCGATACAGCGAGAAACAAAAGATCTTCGGCTGATTAGACATACAAAATTAAATGAAGAATGGCAAAGGGCCACCAGTGAGTAAAAAATTCCACCCTACAACGTTTGGAAATATGTATTACGCATATCTATGTACAGACTTGACTACCTGGTGAGTTTAAAAGTTAGGTTTCATAACAAACTATTGGCCTGCTTTCACCATTATATCTAGTACACACTACACACGTGTGCAAAGTGCTTCTAGTCTACCGCAACTGACATGATATCTTCCAAAGTTATTTTCAATTAACTAAGATGGATCAGTGCAAAAACACACAGGGTGGCTGCGAAATAACATCAAAACTGTATACGGATCGATACCAGCAAGCAGGGTTTTTTTTAAGGTTTCGCTTTGGTGACCGCAAGGAAATTTTATAAGACCGCTTGGAGGAATTTGAGAGACCGTTCTCCATTGATGTGATCTCAGGTCACTATATTTTGAGAGACCGGTGGAGGAATTTCAGAGACCGTTTTGGTCCCTCAAGACACCTTAAAAAACACTGGGCCAGCAAGTATCGTGAAAAGCAGACTACAATCAACACGTTTAAAAGAACAAAGAGTGGAGCATGTACTCATTACAACATAGCGAAGCATAAAAAGTACAACCGATAAACAGTACTATCGTTGAAAAAACTACTGCTGTTGCAAATTACAACCTTTCATAGCAAACTATACGAACAAACTAAAAACTACTGAAGCAGCGAAAAAATAATTTGCAGTCTTTAGTCACCACGCCTTATATTAGTTACAAAAGTTTTTAGGTTTTACTCAAACTGTTTCGAAGTAAGTAACAGGGTGGTCAAGGTTATGAAAAATTATATAAAGCTTTCATTATATAAAATTTTCCAGACTGTTTGACAAAAACTTGGAAAAAGAAGCAGTCATTAGGAAGATGAGCGAGAAAGCCCAAAACACTAACGAAAAATCTACTCCAAAATCATATTTTTATTTAAAATAATCATTGCATTTGTTGCTATTACCGGCCACGTGACGCAGTGGGCCGAGCACGTACCACTGAAGCTGGCAGGCTGGATTAAATTCCCGGTCTGGTCATACCGCAGACTTGAACAAAGGGTAATTGCCGCCTGTCCAGCCTCGTACTCGGTGTTAATGGGTGGGTGAAAGGAAAAAGGTTCAAGCGCGGTGCTGCCACTGACTCCTTACCAATGCAGCATTCGCTACGCAAGCAGCCGTGTGGACCCTGCGGAGGTGGGCGCCGCTGACCACTCGTGACATTTCCAAGTGAGTACTATGAGGAGCCGTTCGTGACAAAATATATCGGACACATTTAGCACAAATAAACTGCTAAATCGGAACAGATTTAGTTGGACCGCACAGGGCAGTTGCAAGTGCGTCTGACTTAGCAGTTCTTTTGCATTGCGGCACGCTCTTAGTTTGTACTTGAATTCTTTTCGCTCTTTATGCATATACCCAAAAATGGACTACTGTGGGGCTTACCACTGTCCTTCCAGCAAAAGTAGGCATGCCTGGTAGCACAATGTTTTCCCTTCGCAGTTTCATTCCACTCAAGAATTTACTTATCAGCAGTTGCATTCTCAGTTCGACCTTCATTTGCTGCCATTTCGAGTGGCAGAACTGGTATGTTGTTATAGTTACTCTAACATGGCAGGAGGTTATTGGTTATAGAACTTAAAAAGCTCCTCGCATAGGAAATTTATGAGAGCCATCTCCTGCTTACCAGTTGGAAATTTAGTTATTGGTAATAACATTTTCTTCATGTATTCAAGACTTATTCATGCACTACCAAACCAATTGTTCCAAATAATTAGAATAACTTTGTTCATTAGGGTTAACCTGCGGAATTGTAACTCATCGTTTCGCCATGACGGCAGTTGTTTAATATTTGGCGCAACAAATATGAAAAACTGGAGATCAAACCCAATCACATCTGCCTGTCTTATCGGCTTTGAAGCAAAAAAATGCGAATACACCATTACGTCATTCGATTGATGACGACGAATCATGACGGATTGAGTCTATATTTGTCAATACGTATTATCACTCGATAGTTTACTTTTTCGGCTTAGACTCGGATCAGGAAGTAAAATCTTCACGTAATTGACTCGGTATAAAAGCGTGCACATGTTCTAGAGTTACCTCGGATAGGGATCTAAAAGTTGTAAGGCCGATCAGTGCCTACAGCTTTTAGATCATTCTATTTTTGCGTGATGTGTAATGTTTCGATATGGATTCAACATCAGATGCGAGGAGGAAGTTCCGTTCAACTTAACGCCCGCTTTCTTGAACCGGGTCGTTATTACATCCCTAGAGCTTCCTTTTCAAAAACCAAATTTTGTCAGTCCACAACAGGGGTTACCAACGTGGTGCCCGCGGGCGCCAGGTCGCCCGCAAGGACCAAGCAGGACGCCCGCGGGTCTGTTCCAAAAATAACATTAACATGATCAATGTCTTCACATTAACGAATGTCAATACTAAAATAATTGAAGGAAAATTGAGCAAAAATTTTATTTCAGAAGTGTGTATCAAATTAGTAGCCCTTCGCATTAATCGGTATACAAGAAATAGCTCGCAGTTTCAGAAAGGTTGGTGACCCCTGGTCTACAATATCAAGTCCTAGTAAACTGCACAGGTCTATGATTTTACTCCCGAAGAACGCTCCTGGTAAACGTTCGGGGCAAGAATGACATGAATCAAGGTTGGAAGAAGACGCACAATCGAGTTCCCCACAATGAAATGCACACAAAATGCACCGTGGGTTTCAGCAACGTGTTATGAAGGTTATATCGGAGGAAATCGCACGTTTAGCAAAGTGTAAGTGAGAGAACGTTATTCAGTTGAAAACAACGCAGAGTGCTCATCAATTCGCGCAGCAGATATTGCAGTGCAGCACAAATTAAAAAGCATTCTGCTGTTTAAAACTCAATAACATTGTCCTGCGATATGTGCATGACACTATGGCACGTTAAAATTCAAACTAATATTCCACGGCAGGAGTCACACCGCGTTTTGAAGCGTTCATGTTCAGATCGCTTTCGATATATCTGCATATTTCTACAAGCTTCCGTTTCAAACTTTTTACTGCCTACCCGCATGGCAAACAAAACAAAGGAGAAAAGGTCTTATCATATACTCTACCTGCAACATAAGATGCATGAAATGTGCAAGCTGATAAGATGGCAGCAATGGAGTCGACAATTAACACTTTAAGAGAAGAGTAAAAGCCATCTTGATTTTGAATGTGGGTTCGAATACTTGACAGTATGTCCAGAAAAGAATCAATTTCAAAGCAACAACACCGTTTGATGCGTGACAACGTCCCACCAATGGTACTGCCTTTAGAACATCTATTGAAAGCACAGTTTAGTAAAAGAAAAAAANAAAAATGTCAATGTGACAAACCGCAATGAAAAATCGGGCGTCCCAAATAAACTTTACCAATACATGTTGTGTTTCTGGAGTGATGGTGCAGACTTTTAAACACAAAACGATGGCACAGCTGTTAGTGTCATGACAACGGCTCCAAAACAACGCAAACGAAAATGGTTGCAGAGATATTGACATTCTTTCTTGATTTGAAGGGTGGTCGAAGCAAAACTATCGATTTTAAGACGAGTCCACGTGCAGACGTGTTTGTCAGTTTTCAGTTTAGCAAAATGTTTTATTTTAAATATTCATCTCCTTCCTTTCTGGCTTCTATGAAAGCATCATAGGCGGATCCATGGAGAAAATTCGGTGTAATTGCTCTCCAAACAAAGTGACCACGGAGCCCCCTTGAAGTTGGGTCCCTTTTTGAATAAATGTGCACATTAAAGTGCAATGGTTGCTATGCAGTCGCATCTTGATGCGTGTTAATGAGCTACGAGAAGAAATTGCTATCTTCATGAACAAACAGAAACATGACGTGTTTTAGCTGAAAGTTTAGTCAGGTAGAGTTTATTTCAATTATTGCGTACCTTGCTGATATACTGATTACACTACAAAAATCATAGCTTACCACAAACAAACTTATTTTGTGGAAAAGTTACGCGAATCGAGATGAGTATGACATGTTCACTGAATTAACCTTATTGCTTGGTCCCGTCTTGGTGTGCAACCAACAGAACTATCTGAGCTTGCTGTTGACTTATTTCGAGTCCTAATTGCTGTCGAGATATTTCGAGTCCTCCTAAGGCTGCTGTACTCGCGACACTACCCAGAGGAGAAACGGGCGTGAAAATTAATGAATATCACCGACAGGAAAGTGAACATCAAAGAAACCGTAACTGGGCACATCGAGCAGCTTATGAAAAAGTTTGAGCGCTATCATGGTGAAACTTTGACCCCTACTAAAGAAAATGAATGGATAATTAAATCGATCCATTCGCAGCCACGAATCTGTTTGATCGAGATGACACGATCACAGATTTCTTGAGTCCGGACCGCCCAAAATCCAGCCCATTAACGACCCGTGGACCGAAGACATTTTTTCTTTTTCAATCCGGCCCGTACATTCCCCGCTAAACAATTATGCGGTTTACTTACAAATACCAAACAAAAGCACTTTAACTGTTAACGCGATAGTGATTTGGCACATACAAAAAAACTATTAGTTTTCAGGTAACTATAGACTCCTCAAAAGACGGGTGGTTTCACTCACTTTTCGCGCCACCGAATCATAGGCGTAGCCACGGGAAGGCCAAGGGCCATGCCCGCCAAATTTTTAGCATATCTAGTTATTTTGCGCTTTGAGAAGCGGCGTCCCTAACAAAAATGCTGTTGCTCGCCTAAAGACAAACATTTTGTCACCCAAAAATTTTGGCTGGCTACGCCACTGCACCGAATGGTTCACCTACCACCAAAAAATTTTTTAAAGTTTTTTATCATTAACGAGCGGTAGCGGCCCGGTGAACTCTTAACTAAAAATATCGTTAGCGGCCTGCTGGTTCAACCATCTCTGCTGCCTGAACTACCTTTCTTTGCTGCAGTAGAATTTCTGGATATTACGACTGAAGCAGCAAATCGCATTACTTTTGTGTCGTTCAAAGAAAAATACCTGAACGCTTCAGCAAATATAAACTTTTGGGTTTCTATGTATGAAACTTGTCCGACCGTTGGATAACATAACATACCCAAGTATGTTATCCAATGGCTGATTCTATTTGCGACAACTTGGCTTTGCGAGTCAGGATTTATTGCAATGAGTATACCGAATACTGAACGTACCGAAATCGGATTGACGTTGTGCACGACATGCGATTGTGTTAAGCATGAAAACATCGCAATTTCAAAAGTTTGTAGACAGTTTGCAAGCGCATTCGTCCCATATATCACTGAAACATTTTACGAACAAATTTTTATTGCAGACATTTAGATTCTCATGATTTATCGTCTGATTTACAGAATGTGTGCCTTCAAGTTCACGTTGTGTATATTTCTGCGGTCGCGAGTACTTACGGAATTTGATTTATTCAACTTCGGGATCAATTCAAAAAAAGTTGGGGAAACACTGGCTTATATTGTATTTCTAACCAAAAGGGTGTTTACTAACCACCAGTACTTCATTTAACAACTAGCAGAAATTGGAACTTTTCCACAGGAGTGTTTTATAAGTTGTAGCATGAATCGAACTGACTATAACACTTGTACTGTAAACACTGCAAAGTATAAGAACAGCAATATACACATGATAATCACTTTAAATTGATGCAAAATAAATTACTTTCAGAGTCTACTCGCTTAGCACTCCAATAATTTAAAAGCGATCACTCAAGGACAAATAACATCAGCAACAGCAAAAGAAAACTATCACACCTGAAATGGCACAATTCAGACAATCTCGTGATTGAACTGCCTCCAGATGTGTCAATGTAGATGACATTTTGTTCCAAAATGGCAGCAACATTTATAGTGAAACTTTGACAAAACTGCAATACATACAAATAGTAACCATACATTAAGCACCCTTTAACACTTTGCACAACAGAACAAATCACCTGTGACTTCCCTGAAGATGATATTCCAATTACTTCAGTCACTTCTCCAGTGTAAATCCCAGACGTGAGTATGTCATCCAGCTTGTTGCACCCAGTAGGCAGAACAGCTAAAGTGCTTAAATAATCATCAAGCAGGTCCAACCCAGAGATTGAAAACGAGGAGTATTGTGCAAGTAGAACCCTTCGAATGCTCAAAACTTTCTGTAAAGATACATCCGATTTTTCACGTGTAAACATTAAAGTCTACATCAGGGGTCACCAACCTTTTCGGAACTGACAGCTAATTCTTGGTACAGATTTATACGAAGGCCTAATAGTTTCATACACACACTTCTGAAATAAAACTTTGCTCAATATGTCTTCAATTATGTATCAATAATAATTAAAGGTATTCATCAATGTGAAGACACTGATTATGTTTATATTATTTTCAGAACAAGCCCACGGGCGACCCACATGGTTCGCGCGGGTGACCTGGTGCCTGCAGGCACCACATTGGTGACCCCTAGCCTACATCAAACTGTACATTCAGCAATTTTACATGAACGTTTTATATGACTTTATGAAAACTAAAATTATGTTGGACAAAAACTATCCCANGCACAAAATTTTAGTTGGATATTTTAAGCAAAAATAACCCCCATATTGTTAATTTTTACAGTTATACCTGTGCAGAACATCTTTACCTCTTTGTTTTTTACAAGAAAACCAACCTTGTATGTTAGTCCGCATAATGCTGCAATTCGTTCTGGATTTGTACAAATGAAATCCAACACTGAAAGCAGCAAGAAACAGCTTAAGTCTTGGAAAAAGACCCTGCTCACTGCAGCAAAGCAAACGTTTAATCAATGAACTACAGTATTTTACAACCTTGCTTTAGACATGCATTTATCATGACATCCTTCAAAAATGTGCTGTGAGTATTTTATGGAAACAGATTACTAAAAACTTTACATAGTAATGACAGAAGCAGACTTTTTTAAATAAGATGCCATACAAAAACTACAACAAACTACGGCACTTCAAGGAAATCCTGATTAGATGAAGATGAGCAGTGGCTATCATTATCCTATACTAAATGTAAAAGTATGCAGCACTTGAATTTCTAATGTTTTACATCATAAAGTTTAGTGATTTCAAAACTTCATGCCAGTAAATTAACCACAATGTTTGGTACTATGTTTTGAAATCACTGCATTAATACTCTTTGAAATTTGTACTTGTACTTGAAACACTAATACTTGAAATTGAAATTAATACAACCTGTAAAATAGAAATCAGGAAATTGAAGTCTACTTTCAAAATCCCCTAAATAGCCACAAGGACACTGATGTTATAAGTACTGAACGAAGTTAAAGCTTGGCACACCTTGGTCAATCCTTTGCGCTCTGAGAAGACTTAGCACATCTTCTGTTAAAGATGGACAAAGTCCTGCAGAAAGCAGCACCATTACCCGTGACATACAGTGTATATATATTATACACTGTCAGTGTTTATTGGTTTCATATATTTTCATATGGATTTTCTTCTAAAGTCCTTCAGATGAACCAAGGCACAGACTGCATTTCACTATAGATAAAATTACCAAATATTTCACACACAAGCAATAACAGTCATGACAACTTAACTAAGTATGGATAAAACTAAAAGCAAAGCATAAATGCTCCAAACTGATTAGTGCAACAGCCATAACTTAGTTCATTTTTAGAGCTTCTGGTCAAATTACAGCATAACAAGCAAAACTGATATTGTTTCACTTTGGATTCAGAAAATACTATGCTATATGATCCATGTTTTTGCTCCCCATTCCATCAAGCTGTCATGGGTGCTGCATGGCTTTTTCCTTTCCTAACTTGCATTGCCTAACCTACAGTATGTGCTTACCTTACATTATCATCTGTTCATTTGTCCATTCTACACACATTGCTTGTATTATTTGTTTTGGTCCCTGTTTTATGCTTTCTTGCTTTATAAATGTCATTTCTTTCGAACTTGGACATGTTTTTTATAGATAAATTACAGACGAAAGGTATAGTAGAGAAAGGGCAGAGTCAGAAATATCTGCTCAGTGCTTTCAGTATATTTAACTTTAAAATTAAGGAAGCAAAATCATATCACTCACAATGCCACTGGCTGTATGTCTAATGACTATATATTGAAATAAGTTTTGATAACATTCTTTTTTCAGTACTTTATTTTGATGAATTTTACAGGTGCAGGAATCAGGTTGAATGAAGTCAATGTACCAAGACAGATTGATGATGTGAATCCTGCTAGTGGCACCCACAGGAAAGCGGCCTAGATGTAGATCAAAGACTAGGAGATGTTATTACATACTTGACTTAGTTTAGTATGATTATATTCTCGACATAGTTTATCCATCCATGTCTTGGTGTAGAGCAACTGGAGCTCCCAGAGGTTGTTGAAAACTGTGTGGTATTTCAAGACCTCTGTGGCTGCTGCCATAACTACCCATTTGAAAGGAAGGGTGGGTGTGAAAATCAATGCAAAAATGAAGAAGGCAGAGAGCCTTATGCATCTGTTATGACCTGCATTAGAACAGATCTCAGATTTGCACTATTAAAGAGCACTCTTGCTGCAATACAAGGATTTTGAGGCAAACAGCCTCGAGGGTATATGAAAAACAAAATGTGGTTTCTTGATGAGTAGAGTATATAGTTTTCGAAATGATAACAATTCATTCATAATCATGATAATGCCATGACAAATATCCACCTAAAACACGTCTCATGTCAGAGTCATGACAT
>JGI24158J21664_10004535_pt1 | contig 17892 bp, 10 predicted proteins | sample Ectturendosymbi3_FD_21664 | JGI IMG/M metagenome (IMG submission 21664)
ACCATTTGGAATTTTGAGAAGCTGTACCAAATACAGACAAACAACCTTCAGTCGATTAGTGATCGTGAAAACATTGCCAAACAATATGCATTGGAATTACTGAAAATCAAAAAATACCTGCAGAGTATGGTTTTTTTCTGGTCGAAATTGACCAATGGATAATACCAAGTGTGGTGCAAAATCTTGATGTAGTTGGCGACTTAATGGCAGTTTCAAAAAACCGCTGATGTCGCACGGGGGATATACTTTGTGGGTGGCTTTCGCTTTTCTCCACAGATGCTGAATGTGATCGCTCGTCCAGGATGAGTTCACCATGACAGATTCCGCACAACGCCCAGCTAAGCCGTACATGTAAGCAAAGATCCTGCCAGGATAGTCAATTCAAACTATCTTTATTTAAAAGAAACAAATAATGTAACCATATAACAAAACAGAGCACGTTAAGCCAAACAATAATTCTATTACAGCATGTTTTTCTTTCTGATACGAGGAGGTAAACATGAAACGTGTAAATGAAAAATTGGGAATTTGAGTTGTCCCGTTTTCTACATGGAGACATGCGTGCACCACTCACAGTACACTCCGCAGGCTAAAACAGTTCTATTTTACATAATAATTGTTTTATAAAGTTACATATCCTTAGTTTGAACCCAAAACATTTATCCAATCCAAGCGTCAACGACACTTCAAATAATAAGTAACATAAAACTTAGTGCTAAACGAAATAGTCTGAATATAACCAAGGGGACAACTAGGTAGTCTATAAGGCATTCATGACGAACTCATTTTAGTGACATTTTATGTGTCTTCTTAAAACCTTGTCTGCGACTCACAAACCATGGCATATTTGCTCTGCGGTTGCGACCTCCGTGATCACACACTATGTAAGACCGTTCAGGTTAACTCAGAGCAGAGTAGTTAACAGAAGCCCAGAAATTGTTATTTTTAGCTATGAAAGCGCCATATCTAGTAAGAACCAGCGCTTTATCAAAGTGGTAATGACCACCGACTAACCACATAACTTCCGGATATGGAATAATATAGTGATTATGATTTTTAGATTGACTTATTCTTTATGCAAGACAGTCTGTGGAGCTAATTGTATTTACAACAACAGCAACAAATAAAGCGATTATAGACTGAATGTAAGCTAATTTCACTGACTTCTACAGATGAACGTAGCCATTAATTAAAAAGTTTGGCGATGCCACCATAATAGGGATTGCAACATGTTTGGAACGCTAAACACGTGGCTGCGGAGGAAAAACACGTTTCAGAAGTCAATTTAGGTGAAAACAGACCCTCAATTCAGTGGCGTTGCCAGCCCAAAAATTTTGGGGGGCCAAAATGTTGGATTGTAGGCAAATAACACTATTTTGTTTAGAAAAACGCTTCTCAAAGCACAAAATGACTATATTTTCTAAAAATGTTGGGGGGCATGGCCTTTTGGCCTCCCCTGGCTACGCCTATGCCTCAATTTCCGACCGGTATGTGCGCAAAAGTTAGCTGGCCTGACAACAGAGATTTAGCGGCTTCTTCATTCATTTTTTATTCGCTTATCCTCTGGTGATGGTTGCCCAGACAGCAGCCCTAAGAGGACTCGAAATACCTCACGGTCAACAGAAATCTCAGATAGTTCTGCTGGCTCCACACCAAGACGGGACTAAGCAAGATCGGAGATGTAGTCACTCCACGCCTTCCCGTGGGTGTACCCAGCAGGACTTAACTCGCCAATCTCATCTGGGACATTCTGGACACACTGGCAAACCAATATAGTCGACATCTCTCTTTTCAAAGAAATGGCTCAAGATTCAAGGCTTTATGAATTTTACAGCTGCGCACTTTGTTGCGAAGTGTCACACCGTGAACTCTTGGCAAAATCCCATCTCTGCCGCTTGCACGTGGGATAGTTTTCGTTCAGTCATTACTCAAGATTTATGCCCATAGGAGAGGATTGGAACAAAGACCAATAAAAATAATTCAATTTTGCAAAATGCAGTGTTTGAAAACTTTCATGTTGTGACCACAGAGCGATAAAGCTCACGCAGAACTGCGCTTGGTTTACCAATCCGTGTAGCAATCTTCTTGTTTCGTCTTACATCACTCATAGGCATAGCCAGGGGGGCCAAAGGGAAAATGGTGCACCCCAAATTTCTAGCATATCTTGTCGTTTTGTGCTTCGAGAGGCAGTGTCCCAAATCAAATGCAGATGCTCAAAGTCAGAATATTTGACCTGTCTGTGTCGTCACTCGTGAATGCCACCCCAAGGTACTTGAACTTCTTCACCTGTTGTGTATTGCTGCTCACCTGCAGCATACAGACTTCAGTTTCGGGAGACACATACTACCTTGGATAATTTATTTCCCGCTTGCTCGCACACACCAGAAAAATTGTTTTGCTAAAAATGTAATAGGAAACTGTCAAGTTATTAAATCCAGGAGGGAAAAGCCCCCTTCTCCCCTCCAACGCCCATGTGCACCACTGAACACTACAGACCATTTTATGGGATTTGCAGCTTTTCTCCACAGACAAGAAAATCTAATTGTCCCTTGATAGACAATGATTTACTCTAGGTTTGTAATCTTTAAAAATATTCCGTAATGTTCACAGCTGGACATTCAATGCTTTGTAAAGTTTCAACCAGCAAATGTGTAATCCTAGCATTTTCCTTGGGGCAGAACAAATTGCAATGACATAGTTACAGGACATTAAATTAGCAATGAAGAAAGATTCAGGAAGAAAAGAGATTTTTACAAGAGAAAAATCAAAATGTACCAAAATTCACTCAAAGAAAAATCAAAACATACAAAAACAAATTTGAGAGAACTATAGAAAACCACACCCCATTTCACAGGTTTAACCCATGACAACAGGGTAAAAGCTGCCTTAAATCAGTTTCATGAAACATTGAAACCAACAACACTTGCCTGTAGTATATCAATTTTGCTTGGGTAAGCACTTTACTCTTTGCTATTATGGTGCTATTGTTGAAGGTATCTGCACGCTTTTCCACAACTTGCAGCATATCAGTGCTGATAGTTGGATAGTGGACATAACAGGCAGTTTGACAACTTCCAAAGAATTTGAATATGGGAAGTGTGAAAGCATACCTGTTAAATTCATACAATCATTTGAATCAAAACTTGCAGAAGTTGCACATGCACGTAGCAGAAATACAAATTTTCTTTTCAAATTTTGGTACATACTAGAGTCCAGTGTGGGTTTAATTTTTTTTTCCACTCCCACCCTGCAAAATTTAAACCTGCCCCACCCTGCGCCCGCATGAGTTTGAGAAATCTTGCCTGCTCCTGTCCCGCACATTTCTAACCCGCATACGCCTCACAGACCACCTCAATTCATGCCTGCTCCACACTTTTCAGGTCTCAAACCCGCACCTCTCTGAAAACTACTAAAAACTCATAACTAGGGAAGTTTTTATAGCAATGAAATTGAGAAAAATGCATTTATTTTTAACACAAGTTGCAGTAAAAAGTTGTATCTATGCACCAGCATTTCAAACGACAGTGAGTTACTTAAGCGATATATTTACATATAATGCTAAATATTTCCAAACATTATCTGGAGAGAAATGCCAATCATTTGCCAACATGCTGAAACTTTGCTCCAAACTGCATGAAGTTGCTTGGCAAGTTAACCAATTAGCCTACAGTTCTGGACTGATGTTTAGCCAGATCATTTCTACAATTGCTTTCAGGTCACTATTCAGTTCAAATCGGTTGTCAAAGAGAGCATAACTATACTGAAATAGTTCTGAAGCATGTTTTTTAAATAACGCTTACATTTTGCGCAATTGGCCTCCTTGATAAAAGTTGCAGTAATAACTTGCATGTAAAAAAGAAAAAAGTTGCAATATAAAATTCTTGCAACCAGCTTGAAACATCTAACTACATAAATTCTGCATATTTCAGCAGCTGTAAAAAAGAGTTGCAAAAACTTGCCTTACTCATAACACCTGAAGACAAGTCTAACAAGCAAAAAAATCAAGACGGTCATGCTTTTCATTGGCAACCAAACCAAAACTTTTTCACAGATCTGATCTTTTGCAGTCAACAGGTTTGAGGTGAAAAAAACATGTTTCAGTCCAGTTCTGAATAGCTGTGCGGTAAGCATTGTCTTATCCATTTAGAAGGGCTGCTAGACTAAATTATTCCTCACCAAGTACAATGGCAGCATTAGAAAATGGTCACTTGCTCACCACATGGCAAGTTCCTGATCTAATGTTTCACAACAATGGGTTGTTACATCATGATGTAATAATTGCTGCAGGCCTACTATCCTAAGTGCAATGCTAGCAAACAACTTCAGTACATCCAAGTGTTTCGTGATTTTTAAGCTGATTAAGTTCATGTGCTTTGGCTCAATGCTCAGTTACCTGCAAAAAGAATTTCTTATCCCACACCCGACCTACACCAAGTATAACCAGTTCCCGCCTGCAGCAAGTTAATTCGCACCCACCCCACACCCGCACGCATAGCAGTGCGAGTTCCCACACCTGCCCCACACAAGACTCTAGTACATACATAGCGTTTGCGTAAAATAGGTTCTTTTGTTGAAAGGTGAAACTACTTCACATTGTTTGATGATTAAAAAGCATTATGTTCAGACAAAAAGTACGACAAAAATTCAGAACCAGACCCCCAGCATTATTTAACCAATGCTCAGTTTCTGATTAAAGGTATCACACACCTGCTTAAAATATCAATACTTTTGGGAGTGAAAGTTGCTGCTGTAAATGGAACATGAGTACCTGATACTAAATTTATCAAATTTCAGTACATCACAAATCAACGTGTTACAAATGGTGCAATTCCTAAAGTTTAAAATATTCTGCATGAAACTCAACCACTTTTTTAGCTCCATGCACATAGTTGCAGATAACTGATGTGACAGCTTCACCACCAATGTAGCTCATTTGCTTTTCACTGAAACTAAATTTGCTTGAATTACAAAATCTTGGGATTGTTGTAAATTAGCAAATTCTGAGCTCAGTCAAGTGCTGATGAATTCTAAAAACACATCCATATTGAAAACACACAAATTGTGCAAATCTAGATAAATCAAAACAATCCATTAACTGACAGGGACTCATTCATAATGTACAATGTTGATACTCAATCATAATATACAATGTTGATAAATGATGACTTAAACTCAAAATTAGCTTAGATTTAAGAAATCTAGTGACTTAAATTTCAAACCTGTGACTCATATCTATCATTGCGAAGATCTATGCATTAAAGTACATACCCCATGGTGTCTATATAGATGTCAGGAGGATATTTAACCAGTGCTTCCAGGCCAAGTATTAAAGAACCAATACCTTGACCAAGCAAAGTCAAAAGAGGATAATGCTTTGCTTCTACCCAAGCCCGGCTTCTTAAAAATACGAAGTGAATGTCTTTATGAAACACAATGTCAAAAGTGTGTTTGGCTTTTTGAAGAATGTCTTGTGAAGATGCATCCTTGTCACCAGTGTATACAACACATTTTGCATTTGGACATCTGAAACATCACCAGAAGTTAAATTGAGGATCGTTGGTTTGCATTTCTAAGTAACACATCAGTAAAAATAATCACACTAATAGTGTTTGAGAGTCTATCATCAATATTTAAACAGGCTTGTGTACAGTTCAGTACTTAAAGGCAACTTGCAGCAATTTCACCAATAACCAAAATTGTGTAATGATATTCACCATTCTCAGTTGCCATAATCAAGGCCCATTATGATCTAGTATCAAGCACCCTTAAAACTGAAAAGATATAACATTCTGTTATTGTTCAGCTAACATGAATCTCATAAAAATGCACTGACAAATTGTTCTACAGAAACAATTAGTACACTTCTCATAAACACCAAATATTATATGACAGAATTAAACAAAGCAAGCTTTGCAACTACCCAAGGCTTTGATCTTTCCCTATTTATATTAGGGACATTGTAAAGATGGTAGCATTTTAATTTTAACAGTAGTACATCGCACGTTGAACATGCCCAATATTTTATGTTTATTATCTTTGAAAATTACCACCCTTTGCTTATTAACACTGAAAACCTTAGCAAAAACATGTAAAATTGATATAATTTGCAGTCTTTCTATTGAAATAGATCGGAAAATTGAAACTAGCACAGCAATATGAAGCAGTCAAAATTTTTGCAATAGTAACTGCATACAAAGATGCTGTTTAAGATAGCCCCTACAGTAGTTCAAAAGGTTTAGTTTCACAAATCATATCACAAAACTGTGAGATGGCATCAAAATATCAGTGATTACCATCTTCTTTTTAATTACTTTCAAATATGTAATTAGACCAAACAGCAATGAAATTTGAATCATCAGATGCAATGATTTGAAACCACACAAATAAATTTAACACTATTGCAAATGCAAAAATTAAAAAATACTTTACTTGACTTGCAGAGCTCGAACAGCACACCAAAGAACTCTCTCTCCACCACCCCCGGCATTGCAGTATGGATGAAAAAAACCAATAATAAAATTCTTTTTTGAAAGCTGTCTTTTTTTTCTGATCTTCTGCAACTTCACAATCACTCTTAACAAAATGATTGAGACAATGACAAGACATGTGAAAAACAATGCATAATCTAGAACAACTTCCATCCTTAATCTGAAACAACGATACTGGAAATGATTACGTAGCAGTCAGAACAGATTGACAGTCACTCAATTTGACAAACGCAATTTCAACACCTTCAGTACAGGGCATTTTTCCAGGATAAATCTTGCTGATCTTGCTGAGTATTGGGATGTTTTCAGTTACTTTTTATATTTTTGCTGTTTGCCTAAACCACATTGTAATTGAAGCACACAAAAGCATAGGTCAAAAAAACGTTTTCTGCCCTACCTGCATGCAACATTCCAAAACATTTGTACAGCAATCAGCAGCATGCTTATAAGCTTACCATGTCGATAAAAATGCTACTTTCAAGCAACCATTTTTGAAAATGATTCAAGTAGCAATACCATTTCAAAGCACCTTTAAGCATGTAAATGTGCTAACACAGGTAGATGGTGTTTTAAGGTTACTTTGGCATCCTTACAAAAGCAGATACAAAAGGGCATTAAATACCGAATGCACACAATCATTTCTTGCTGTAATATTGTATTTAAATTTTTATTTTTGTTGTCTAATTGTATCAAAGGCTTAAAAAAACAATTGTTGTTATTGCCATATTTTACAATTGAAACTACAGTACATTGTTTTCCCAGAGCAAGTCTCTATAAGGATTACACAGCCAAGAGCCAAATCAATTCATAAATTATTTTAACAAGAAATCAATTTCATAATTTACGCATCCTTAATCCCTCAGTCTTGGTTGACTATATATCATTGTTCTAACATTTACAACGCTGATAACTTTTTACTTAACATCCAAAGAAACAAATGCAAACACCAGGTTGACGTTTTCCACATACTTGAAATTTTCAGCCAAGATGATTTCTACATTATTTAATAAGATGAGCTTATAAAAAAAATCAGCTAACTCAATAATTACATCACCATTTCAGCTTTAAGTTTAGGAGGCGTCTAGGTAGCTGGCTACAGCAATGCTCGGTCAACTCTTTCATAGCCAGCTACTGGCATGTGATTCCATGCATGGTTAAATTTAATCACAACAAACACAAAGCATATTCAGACTTCTCATATATATAATAGTAGGGTGAACATGTACTAATAGAATGATTTCAGCAGGTGATCTCTTCACTATCCTAGGGTTTTTGCCAGGGTTTTCAGTTTCATTGTTACAATGTTAGATATTTAGGTTTAGGGTTTAGGATTTTAGGTGTAGGGTTTTAGAAACTTAGGATTTTAGGGTTTAGGGTCTTGGATTTAGGGTCTTGGATTTAGGGTCTTGGATTTAGGGTCTTGGATTTAGGGTCTTGGGTTTAGGGTCTTGGGTTTAGAGTCTTGGGTTTAGAGTCTTGGGTTTAGAGTCTTAGTTTTAGGGTCTTAGTTTTAGCATCATAACTACACAACTCAGCTTACGTAGCCATAGTCGGAGGCATGGCAGATTTCAGGTTTACCTTTTGCAAACTTTATCTGTTGATTAACTGCCAGCAGGTAATCTCTGCTGTACACTATGCTAGCGTTTTGGTTTTAATGTTGCCGGCTACCTAGCACTACACAGTGCATAGCCGGTGCCAGCTACCTAACCCTTCACCTTGCATAGCTGTTGTTAGTGTCAAGTGAAATTCTTGACCTCTGCAAAAGTTCTGACCTGTTACTGTTTGTCAGACATTTTGCTTCTCAGAGTAAAGAAATAAAGTTTGGCGATTACCTATTTGATGTGTATTGTGTAAATTAAAATGTTTTGTTTTTATGTCAGATACCCACAATAAGCTATAATACAGGAATAACTAGTATAACCACTGAAAAATATTGGACTTAATCTTAGACTCCAATTATTTTTCTTTTAACACAAACCCTAACCTGACACACTTACCTAAACACAAAACCATAAGCTTAATCATTACTATTATCAGGCGTATTTGATATGTAGAATGGCAGTGGCTACAGAATTGCCTGTGGACCTTTAAATTTGAAACCTTATTCGACTACCTCCTGTAATGTAACAATAATGCACGAGAATGCAGTAGGCTTAGTAGAAACATAGTAAACGCAAAAGGTAAACCTAAAACCAATTCCCACACCCTAACCGTAGCCCAACTGTAACGCTAACCTAACCTTAACGCTAACCCTTAAACCTAACCCCTAATAAAGCAAAAGTTTGAAAAGTTTTAAAGAAGGAAAGAAAAACTGCTCCCACAAATTGAAACATGCAAGCAGTCACTATTACAAAAATGTAGGGCACCAAGGTGATAGGCGAACAGACAACCAACCACTGGCATGGCAGACTTGAAAACTCTCAGTTACGCTACCAGGACGACACCTCTTGAGTGACAAACTGACCACTTAATTCGAACTGTGTCATGCCACGTGGTACGGTGGAATAAGTTTTGAAATAAAAAGACCCACGGGTGATGCCGTAGCCACTTCCGTGTAGAATATTACTCTGTGCAAGCGCACATGGCGTGAAGTCTGAAATTTCGCAAGTCTAAAATTTCGCTTGACACTGGCAACCTAGACACTGCCAAATAAAATTATTATTATTATAAGAATGCGACTGTGTGAGGAGTTGAGGATAAGCCTACTGTACACATATGAATAAATGGGTCATGAACATAGGTGAGACAATTAAGTGACAGAAAGGTTATGAAGCAGAAAACCATGCACAGCAACCATGACATTATAGAACATAAGCACGTAGCAGAGGCAAAAAAAAATTTATTAACACAGACAGATTATCATTGATTTAGAAACAACACATTATTAACCTTTACACAGTACAGTACGAGTCATGGACACAAGCAAAAGTGTGAGCTAATGAAGATTAGGCTATAGCTAAAATTATACCTTAATAAAAATTAAAATTGAATTTAATTTCGAAATCAGTCTAATCCGTACTTTTGCAATTCCAGAAGATGTGCAATATGAATACACAGATATATGATAATGGCGCTGTTCGAATCAGACACCTGTAAATATGCCACAAGATCACTAAGATTGCCAAGACAAGGTCACTAAGACTGCTAAGACCACAAATATTGCTAAGATCACTAGGATTAGTAAGATCGCTAAGATTACTATGATTACTTTCTGACTTTTGCATTCTTGACAAAATTAGTGATCACAGCGATCTTAGCCATCTCAGTGATCACATCATAGCAATCTTAGTGATCTTGTGGTATTTATAAGTGTCCATTCCTATAAATAAGCTTCCCACAATAAAAAACAGTGTTGCCACTCTGTTATGAAGAAAAACCCCAGTATTCACCTTGAAAAACCCCATAAAATAATGATAAAAAACAGACATACAAAAATGTTAAAAAAGTCAAAACTAAACTTGAAATGTACGTTAACGGTACTTTACTTGCACATAAAAATTAAGGTAATGCATCAAATTTTTAACAAGTTCAAGTCTATTTTTAAACACACTGACAATTTACAAGTAAGCTAACAGAAAATCAAATGTATGAAGTAACATAGAAAGTTAGCTAAATCTTTTCTAAAAAGCATTTAATCAATTATGTTTTCTTTTACTTTCATTTACATTAACAAATCAAACATGATGATGATACATATAAAGTCTTATAGTTTTCTTTCCACCCTAATCATAGCATTCATTGCAATATTTGACTAGTACCTGTGTAATTTTACATTCACCTGACAATGCGCCTGTAAAACAATGAACAGATTCTCAACACCACAGCATCTCTTCATTCATAATAATAAAAAAGCATTCCAAAACCATGCACAAGCAGCCCTTGACACATCAGAAATAGATCAGAGTGCTGACCTATAGTCACTAAGTGACAAGTCAGTGTTTAGGCTGCAGAACATTAGATCTCAAACAATTCAATAATTTGGTTAAGCCTAGCCCTGCTACTCAACTGTACTGGCTACTGACTGCACATTACACATGTGAAACTAATGTATTCGTGAATGGAAAATAGAGTAATACAACATACATTTCTAAAATTTGAGCAGAATCAAAAAACTCAGATTTTCAATGACAACCCCAGACAAAACAGAAAAAACAGATCTAGTGAAAAACAAACCAGCAGTGGCAACACTGATCAGAANCATCCACTGCAACCAATGAAGCAAATCAGAAACGTGTGCAATGGGGGCTTCCCCTGAACTTCTGCCATAAATCAGAGATGAAGGANAGAAGTTTATTGGTTACGATACAACATAGCAATGCGAAACCAAAACACTACTAATCAGTGATGTAGTTGAGGCCTTAACTTCCGAGACCGAGACCTGGCTCAAATTTCGAGACGAGACCGAGACTTTGTCATAAAAACCGAGACCGAGACCTGGAAGTTCGAGACCGAGACTCGAGACTTCACATTTCTCTGATGTTAATTAAGCTAACTCCTTGAATAATGCACCAACAAAATATCTGGCACATTGCCAAATATCAAGATAATAAAAATCATCAGAAATTAGTGTAAAAGGCCAAATACTAGAAACTTTCATTTTCATTTTACTCTTAGGAATTTACAACCTCAAACCTGTGGCCTTATTTACATATTCCATGAAGAAATGCATGGACATTGAAAATGGTAGCAGCGTTTAGAAAAGTGGTTTTCAACCTGGGGGTCGTTTACTTTTTTTCTAGGGTCGCGAGAGCTTCTCAAAAAATATTCATATTTACTTCTCCATTTTATTTTTCTTATGGAACTACTTTTCGTCGTAGCCACAATAATAGGATCACCTGGCAAAAATGATAGCCTACTTTTTCATTCAAAATTGTGTGATTATGACCACCACAGTACAGAACACTGTTGCGTTTGGCAACGTACGAATAGCTTTGTGACGTAAGATTGTGACGTGTTTGTAAATTAGATATCTGATTGCGGCAGACAAGGGAGTTTTTATTCTAGTATTCAATGATCTGTGCTATGGAGTGATTTGTGTACGGCACGGGTATCTCTCACTGATGCTGCCATGTGCATGAATTTAACAAATGAGTCTTGTTTCAATACAGTTATATCGTATGTTATTTCATAGGCAATGTGATTTTCTATTGCGCAAACACAACTGTTTTTCATATGTCTGCCTGGAAATTTTCGGAAGGGGGTCGTCAGGTTAAAATGAATTGCAAAATGTGTCGCCGGATGAAAAAGGTTGAAAACCACTGGTTTAGAGGTTCTACGCATTTTCACTCGAAAAATGTTGGTGAGCCAATTGAATATTCGAAGTGTTTGCCGTTGCCATGCTTCAATAAATTTATTTTGACTCAGAAAAATTTTAATTGTTTTGTTCGTTACAAAACAACACCAACCTTTCTGTGTATGGACAGGAGTTCATGCCCTGGTGAAAGTCCCGTGTTCTGGTCTCCTACCTAGTATTGAAGTAGGCCTATGTTATTTGAGAAAGTGGAGAAGAAGCGAATCATTACTTTCTAATTTAAAACAAGCACAGTCGATGTAGGCGAGTGTATAGCGTCAACAGCACTGGTGAAGACAGCACAGCAAAGTGGTAACTCCACAGGAAGAGGTTGCTTTCCACCATTCAATTTTCAATTTTTTGCCAAGGTGTTTCGTCGTTTGTATCATTTGCCAATGAAATAACAAACTTTTAAAGTTTTTTACTATCTACCCCCTACCTGTTTCACTACATTCTTTTTATTTCAACACTGGGCATCTGCACTGACACTTGTTGCAGTTGACTGCATGGCCTTGAACTTCTGAGGCAAGCACAAGCGAAAGATGGCAGTTCGGGGCATTAAACTAACGGGAAAGCAACCAGCAGCAATAGAGCTCCCTCACTGAGTTAACTCCAGTAATACAAGGTTACACTATCATTATATAGGGATAAGTGAATTACGATAATTCGCTTGTGGTGACTATCACAGAGACTCGTTGCTTATGGGCACCATCTAGCTGTGACCATTTATTTACATGTGGCGCCATCTACAGGCTGCAACACACTCAAATTTCTTCGCCACACATTTCGTGTATTTTGGCTAACAAAGCTCTGCCATTTTTGTAACGTTGCCTACACCTTTCCTAATTACTTTTCTCCTCACACGACAAGTAATTGAGTAAGAATCTCCAAAGATTTCGAATTAAGAGGTGACAAATTTAGAGATTCAGAAAACGAAAGGACTACTTTGAATTTCAAAATGCAAAATTGTAAGTAATTTTTCATCCATCCAAACTTACTCACTCTGTCGAAAACAAGTTTTAAAAATTTTGCGCGTGATTCTGATGTTGACGCACAGAAAAAATATTTAGCCCTATTGGAGCAACAGACTTTTTGGCACAAATTAGGTTAACACTTTGGACCAGCGAGGTAATGGCAGTGGCGTAGCATTGTTAATGTCGCCCGGGGCCGACCATAACAATGCTTCCTCTTTCCACTCCTCACATTTGCTTACAACAATATAAAATGAGAGAAAATCATGTATCGTGCTTATTATAACAATAAGGAATAATAAAGCATCTTGAAGATCACAATCAAATACTCACAAACTGAAAGGGGTGTTGTTTTTAATTCTCGATTATGGATCATGCTTTCTCTATTTGTTAGCCACCCTTCTCGTCATTACTTTTCCATTTTTTACTTTTTTTGCATTTGCATGTATATATGACTAAATAAATAGCATAGCTGGCACATGCTAGGCTGTGGTTCAGCTCCCGTATGAGAATCACTGGTCCAAATCTTTACACACATGAAACACACTAACCTAACCTGACTTATATCCAAGCTGTATTAAAATTTGAAGACTTCCTATGAAGTAGTTTTGCACATTTGAATGTTATGTTGTAACATGCTTTGTAAAAAACAATCTGCAATAATAATCATCACCAATAAACAAACTAACCTCTTATAAAAAACTGACTCCGGCTCCACTCCGGCTCCGGCTCTTCCTTAGAAAAATAAACTTCGGCTCCAATCCTATTTCGAAAATCGTTAAGACTCCGGCAAGAGTCTACTCCGGCACTCCGGCTCCTGTGCCAGAGATGATCACTATCCGGATTGCCAGTTGGATATCCGGCAGGTTAGGGAGTTTGCAACCGGATACGGATATCCAAAAACTGTTTTCATACGGGAACCGGAAACGAATCCGGATATCCGAAACGCTTTTATCGATATTTCGAGGATTCAGGCTTTTGGAAAAAGTTGCACACTGCACAATCATTCGTTTATTATCTTCAGAAGCATCTTTTCAGCCTTCTGTGCCATGACTCCGAATCTGTCTGTGGTGTAATCTCTGTAACGCACTTTAATCCCATTCCCTTCTTAATCTGCTAATTGGACACGTCAAGTTTGTCAGCATGAATCTATTCCTGGTGTGGATAGGGCTCACTCAGTATTGTTTGCTGCCTACCTGGACTAACGTTAGCTAGCTTAGGCCTACTGTGATCTGTAGCCTAGACTGGTTAGAGCACTCTATTAGAGATGGCACAGGCCGCTAACAGTCCAGTCTTCGGGCCGTCCGCTAAAGGTTTTGAAACTGTCCGCTAACAACTTTTTTAGCGGTGACGTCATTCTGGGCCGCTACGGGCCGCTGCGGTCTGCTTGCCAATAAAGCGAAATTTTGTTTTTTGGAAACTTTCAAAATCTAACAATGAAACGGTTTGCTGTTATTCATTCTCTTTCACAGTTCTGCTGATATTCCGTTTCACTTGTTTCCATGCAAATCAGTGAACCATGTTCAGAATCAATCAAAGCAACAAACACCTTCATTTATATTCTTTCGCCTTTGCCCAAGTTTAGATTTAGGACAGGTGTTCCCCTACTTACTCTGGCCATGTACCCATTCAGCATTTCGACAGATGAGCCTGTGCCCCTAAAATTTCTTATGACAAAAAGGCTGAGGAAAATAACGAAAATATATTTACCATTAAGAATGATTTTGAAAATAATATTCATAGATGAATGTACAAATATTTCGAAAAGGCATAGCCTATATGCAAATATATTTTTCCCTTCAATTGCTAACCTTGAATGTAAACCTTCAAATAGGAAAGGTAGCCCTGAGGGTACATTTATCCCAGTTTGGGAACCCCTAGTTTAGGATTAGAGGCAAAGTTTAGGTTAGGGTTTAAGGTTTGGATTTAGGGATTAGGTTTAGTATGTTACTACTAGCAACTTTAGTACAGCCTAGTGCAAACTTGTCGTGTGACACGTTACAGTCGGCGGAAGAATAAGTTTTCAAAAGTGAAGTGCCCATGGCCGGCGAATAGCCACTGCCTTAAGACTACACGGTTTTAGTGTCCAAAGGGCAATGAACTAAAAATTTACCACCCATCGATCTTCTTATTTCAAAACTTATTCGACCATACCGCCTCGCATCACCCAGTTCGTATAAAGTGGTCACTTTGTCACTCAACAGGCATTGATCTGGTTGCCTAACAAATAGGCTCCAAGTCTGCCATGCCAATAGTTAAAAGTTCGCCTCTTGACTTAGCGCCTTACGTTTTCTTAAGTGAATGCTTGCACGTTTCAATTCGTGGGACCAGCTTTTTTTTACTTTTTTCAAAACTTTCCAAACTTTTCCTTTTGTGGTTAGGTTTAGGAGTTAGCGTTAGTGTTAGGATAGCGTGAGGTTAGCGTGTTAGCTTAGCGTTACCTAAATGTTAGCTTAGTGTTAGCTTTAGGTTAAGGTTAAGTCAGCGTTAGGTTGGAGTTAGGCTAGTGTTAGGTTAGAGTTACGTTTAGCTTAGCTCAGCTAAGCATTAGGTTAGGACTACGATTAGGGTTAGGTTTCCTTTTGTGTTTACTATGTTTCTACAAAGCCTACTGCATTTTCCTCGTGCGTTACTGTCACGTTACAGGAGATGGATAAATAAGGTTTCAAATTTAAAGATCCATCGATGGTTCCGTAGCCACTGCCTTGTTACTTGGCTTTTGAGGTTACGCTATATTACGGGCCACGGGCCAGTTTGAGCCGGAAAATAATTTGTGGTTTAGAATAAACAGTCTGGGCTGAGCAGTTTCTTGTTACCTCCGGGCGAGCCGGGCTGCAAAAGTGCTGGCCCCTGCCATCTCTACATTCTAGCTCTTTTTAATGTGGACTGCAGTCTAACCAGGCCTTGCAGTCTTCACGCCTTTTCTACGTGAGCCTGCATTGACTGGTTGTTGGATGATACCAGGCCAGATAGCTTTTTTCTTTCTTAAACATGATATGCAACATTGTTGTTTTGTGACATTAACTTGTTAGACTGAATTGTTAGTCAATCATTTCATATAAGTGACATATTCTAAGCCAGAATATTGTTTTGAATGCTGTTTTGGTGTGTAGACTAACATTGCTATGTTGCTAGGTTTGGGGTGCAACAATGGGTAGGATTAATAAATGTAATCCTGAATGTGAACTCATGGATGGTGTTAAAATCTAACCATTGTTACCGAAGAAATGTATTATGAAAAGCTTGGTGTGGCAACAGAACCGTCACCAGAAAGTCTTCCACAGCGGGGCTTTACATTTGTACAGTGGGGCTTGATATTCTGCAATTTGAACAAACATCACTGTGCTTCATATTTAAATTTGGGGTGAAGGCTTGGAGCTTTGTTTCGGAGGGGCTCAGCCCATCAAATCCACCCCATGGTTACGGGACTGTGTGGCAAAACTTCAGCTTGCTTTTCAATGCAATTGACTCGGAAAAGTACTTAGGTTAAGTGATATGTCAAGCTTGCAAGATATGTCAAACTCTCTGTTTATAAGCATGACAGGGCCCAAAGTGGCACAATGCGTTCACATCGTATCTTTTCTGCTTCATGAGGCAAAACCTGTGCTGGGACAATTTTGCCTTCATTTGAACACAGTTGGTTGAAGTGGTCACGTGCAAGGGTGTAGTGCTGAAAAAAGGGATGTGTTAACGCCGTTCCCACAACAAATAAAGAGGATGGCTACACCAAATAGTTCGAATGAAGTAAAAATTTGACTGCAATAACTTCTACACTGGATCTTCCTGTTTCACTGTAAACTTTTGACAAGCAGTGTGAAGCTGAATGTCGCTAGGACATCTGTGAGATCGCAGCCATGTGTTAATGCAGCGGTTCTCAATTGGGGGTGCGAGAAGGGACTTCTTTGGGGTGCGAACTTCAATGATAATACAAAAAACAATGCAGGAAATGATGCATGGGGTGGAAAATTAATTTTTCTTTCCAGACTAGGTGCGTACTTCAAAATGAATTGAGAAATGCTGTTTCAATGTAATCGTTTAAATCTCACATCTTCAACTCAAGTCCTGTTACTAGTCCAAAAAGGTATGGGAACCACGTTCCCACACCAAAAATATGTATGGGAACGTTGTTCCCACGCGTTCCCACCCCACTACAACCCTGGTTATGGGACGAGTACAATACGCGGAGAAAGTTGGTTAGGATTTAAGAGTTTATGGTTAGGGTTTAGGATCAGGGCCTATGGTCAAGGTGATGGGTCAAGTTCTAGGTTTAGGGGTTCAGTGTTTAGAGTTACGGTTTAGCCTACAGTTCACTTAATGCAAAGAAGAAGCTGCTAACTGCTTGCCATCCCTGAAACCATGACAACCATTATACTTGCAGGGACTGAACTGTTACAGATGTCATGTTCAACGAAACAGGACATGCGTTCCAAACGTATCTTGTGACTACTTCAACGAATCGTGTTCAGCTGAAGGCAGAATAACTCCAGCAGTTATTTTGCCACTCAGCTATTTTGCCACACGTGGCAAAATAGATACAGCACAAAAATGTATGTTGTGCAACAATACACTTTCAGATAGTTTTCGGATACGGATAGTATGATTTCAACCAAAACAGGATTCGGATCGGATAGGGATATCATTTTTCAAAAACAGGATAGGATCGGATAGTAAAAATCCACTATCCGATCATCTTTGTCCTGCACACCAGAGGTGAGTGGATATTGATTTTTTGACACCTGATCCAGATCCAAAAAAATTTTTGAATATCCATATCCAATCCTTATCCGAAAATTTCAGAAATTTAGTATCTGATATCCATCCGTAACCAAATGCGACACTGGTTAAATACGAAACAAGCAGTGGTTATAGGTCCACCAGTGGACCTTCATTTTTGAAAACTTATTCATCCATTGTGTGAACCATGACACTAATCCATGACAAGTGTGCAGTAGACTGCACTGCGCTTCGTCGAAACTTAGTAAAACCTAAACCCAACTCTTAACCTAATCCCTAAACCTAACCCTTAAACCTATACCACAAATCCGTCACAAAAGTTTGGAAACTTTTGAAGAAGTAAATAAAAACCAGTAGCATGAAAAGTGCAACCACTACAACCAAAACGAATGATGCCCGATTATGGCAA
>JGI24158J21664_10004538_pt1 | contig 17890 bp, 16 predicted proteins | sample Ectturendosymbi3_FD_21664 | JGI IMG/M metagenome (IMG submission 21664)
AAATACAGTGCATCCTCGATTATCCGGCCATGTTGGGAAACCTTTTTCCAAAATCTTGGCCGGATAAGAAAAGTATCTATCGTAGGGTGCCCACTGTCCACCACCTACATACAAAATAAGAACTATTACGTAATTATATACTATTACATAATAATATAAACTTACAAAATAAGAAATGAGCTTCTTGACAACATTGTTGGCTTTCTAGTTTTTTTTCCACTGTAAAACGTGTACATTTTAGACTAAATAATTGAATGTACCTCCCTGTTGAACTCGGCTGGTTAATCGAGGGGCCGGAAAATCGAGGATGCACTGTATCTTGAAAAATACTGACAGCAGGAGAAACAAGATGCTAAATTCGGATTCAGCAACCAAAAATTATCCAGAAAACATCCCAACCTTGACATAAAAAATTATTTGTTGCGTAGTGAATCGTACACATCAAACCTCTGTCTTTAAGGTTTTAATAAACAAATATCACGATTGTACCTTTCAACCTGTCTGTTCCCAGCAGGTTGTGCAGAGTCGTTCGACTTGTAGATACTCCATTTGAAGTGAGAAAATCTTGAAGTTCGTGACTCATGAAAGAAGCTCCCCTGTCGGATTGGATGTAAGCCGGCATACCATAGACAGTAAACAGTGATGTTAATACCTTAATGACGCTCTCAGTTGATAAGACACGACAGGAAAATGCAAATGGGAACCTAGAGTATTCATCAACAACGTTCTGAAAATATTTATTATGATTGTTACTAGGAAGAGGACCCTTAAGATCAATACTGAGCCTTTCAAACGGCTGCATGGCTTTAACAAGGTCTCTCGGTATGGGCTGATAAAATCATGGTTTGCACTCACAACAAATTTGACAGTTGGATACAACCCGTTTGATACGTGCAATAGAATATAGAATACGGAAGATTACGACTGCGAATAAAGTGCGTTAATCAGGTTACACCGGGATGGCACAACGCATCGTGTAACTGTCGAAGAGATTTGTCATGTGATAAGGCACATGAAATACTGTACAAGAGAGAACATCATGTGGAATATTGTCCAAACCTGGTTTATACACAATATCAAAACTGTAATATGATAACTCACTTCGCCAGTGCAAAATTTTATTATTTTTAATCTTTCCCGTGTGCTTTTGATCGAACATAAATGTCACGGACTTTTGATCAGTTTGCAATGTAAAATGCTTTGCTGCTAAATAATGCTTCCAGTGACGTATGGCCACAATAACAGGGTGACCACAGCAGTTTCACAATTAAATTCCATGACATCTCATGACTTGAGTTTAGCTTTTTCAGGAATTTTTTCAAACAAGCTCGACAAGAATAAACTTACTGTGAATTTTAACTCAAACAAATAAAAACTTATTGTGAGTTTTAACTATGCTCAAGATGTTACAGTATTTTTTTTATATAAAATAGAAGAATGTGTGTTATGTCAGCAAACTGAAGCCAAGTTTAAAACTTTGAAAAAATCAATCTGTTTTCAACTTGCCTACACTTATGCTAAAATGACACACGCATCCTTGTGTGCAAGAAATAATTCTCATCATAGCATATAGAAAGTCACAAAAAAATTCATAAAACAAACACATTTTAAAAACTTATTTACAAAAGGCTACCTTTGAAAAGGTTGCTAAACTTGAAGTTTACAGGCAATATTGCTCATTAATGTTAATCCGTTTACTGTTTTCGTACACAAATCAAACATGCTGAACTAAGCATGACTCTTTCTGTAATATGACTGAATTCAAATCTTATGAGAAGACACCACTAATATGCAACATAAGCAATCACATCACAGTCCCAAGAGTGAGAACCAGCCAATACACTTGATACCATGTCTGAAATGCTACATGGTACCAGTAACACTGCAACTTATAACACTATGTTATTCTGTAAACGAAAAAATAAAATATATACTTTCAAAATAAACATCACAGAGAAAGTGTTACTGATAAGATGAAAATATTTGTACATACTTGTTCGTGGACTACAAATTACCCCATAAAATGAATAATTTTTCAAAGCTTGTTTGTAAAACAAAAGTGGTGCTAACGTATTGCTAAGCCCTTAGCATATGACGGCAACTTCACAGGAATTACTTTAATAGAATTGAACAATAGAACACATGAAGCAAAAGAGAACTTTTTGTTTTAATTAAAATGGGGAACTGGAAAGGTATTAGTAAGAGTTCCAAGTTAGACAACTCTTCCAATATACAAACTTCCAGAAAAAATCCCATATTCAACAGAAGTAGCATAAATTTATGGATAATTCCAACAGCTAATATGTAGTAGTGCCCCAAAAGAAAAAGTATTAGTCCATAAACTTCAATTTTTCTTTTAAGTCTGTATTTTTTCACCAAGCTTTTTCTCTATTTTCACGTACTTTTTGTCTAAAAGCATTTGATTTTGCAACCGCAGTAAAATCATGGTTTTCTTCTGTTGCTACTGCCAAATTATCTGCTTCTTTACTCATACTTTACAAAAATTTTGAACAGTTTAAGATCTAAGTTTGTCTATTTCATACAATAATTTAGTTCAAATTTGTTAAACATTTTTTCAGCAGATAAAATTTCGTGACTCCTAATTACTTTCAAAATTTCCATGACTTTCCAGAAAAAAAAATTTTTCAAGGATTTTTCATGACTTTCAACAACGACTGTGGGAACCCTGCAATAATCGCTTGGGCTTCTTTCTCAGTAGATGGGTGGTTTATCTCAGACCCCTGAAGCATTCGAGAAAAACGGAACAGGACAGATGTCCATTCTGATTCATCTGTTTCCACTTCAAACTGCTCATTTTCATCCACGGCCACCACTACTGCATCTTCTATAGCTTGTTTAAGATTTTGAAATGCACGCACACCGGCTTCATTTAAAGGAAAGCATTCATTAACAGTTCAGGGACGAATAACAGTTAAGGGTTCGATCCGAGAATTTCGGAATCCATTTGGAGTACTACGAAAAGAAACCAAGACACCGATATAATGATCGTGTATTTTCAGAAATCAGCATCTTACGTAATGGTTGGAGGCGTTCCGGATCCGGTCTTATTTCACGTTACTCAATCTCGTAGCCCAAAATCGGAAGCTTACGGGTTGTCAAAACGCTTTTGGACTCGTTTCAAACCAGATTTCTACGTTGGGCTGCTTTGAAAAATCGTTTGAAGTGTTCATCGTGGTCTTCCTTTGAATGACCACAAATCGTTATGTTACCTACATGGGGAAACACAGCATCCAGCTTCTCTTCCTGAACAAACTGAGTCATTATTCGCTGAAAACATGCAACGCCGTTAGCGACACCAAATGGCAAGTGGGTAAATTGGTACAATCCCACACTTGCCTCAAATGCAATGTAGGGTTTATACTCTTCTCGCAGAGGTATTTCGTGGTAAGCGCTTTTCATGTCGACTGTACTAAAAACGCGAAATTGAGCTATTTGGTTGATTAATTCGTTGATATTTGGTAGCGGGAATGCATCCAATAAAGTAAATCTGTTAATAGTTTGCGAATAATCTCTTGCCAGATGTCTTTTATGATTTTTGCCTTTCACGACCACCACTTGAGCACGCCACGGCGATTGACTGGGTTCTATTATATCTTCTTTCAGTAATCGTCTCACCTCTTCATTGATGTACGCGCGATCTTGGGAGTACTTCCGAGATCGCACAGCCACAGGATGACAGTCAGCAGTGAGGTTTTTGAACGGTGTAGGTGACGTCATCCGAAGTGTAGTAAATTCACAAACAGTCAAGTTGTGTTGTCACCACCATATTTAAAAATGACGTTAGAATGCTGTGCTTGAAAGTCAATTCCCCAGCTGAACGCGGGTGTATTCTTGACCTTGATACAGAATGTTTACACGCGTGTAGCCCTTAATTTCACTCGACATTGCAGAAGCGGCCAATGAAATAATTTTAGAGAATGGCCGAACTTTAAGCTTCAACGAGTAAACCAAACAAGGTTGAATGAAGCTTTCCGAACTGCAGCTATCGAACAAAACGCGTACGTCGCGCCCGGAAGCACGTAGAACACCAGAAGACTTCGAAAGCGATGAAGGCACGTTGTCTATCACTGAGGCAATCAAAGGTTGATTGATCATCGCAAGCGTAGCGTGAGGGGCTCTTTACGTCTGATGCTTCAAGCGATTCCGACAGCGGAGGATGTAATGCTCCTACACACTTTGGCAAAATGCCCCTTCTGGCACTTGTGGCATTCAACTCCTCACGCAGGACAACGCGACCATAGGTGCTTCGTATTTCCACCAAAGAAAAATTTTTCGGTTAAAGTAGCGGTATAGTCGGGCTGATCTTCCTCACGTCTAGACTGCAAAGTCTTCACTGCCGATGACTGAGACACAGGTTTGTAAGATTCGGTGTTTGGCGCTGCAGCTTCACGAGTACACGCTTGATTAAACGCTTCCTCCAACCCGAGCGTCACATTTTCTAATAAACGCTGTCGCATCCCACTTGACCTTAAACCTCTAATGAAAGAGTCTCTAATATATTCGTTCAGATGTTGCACCTGTTGAAAGTTGCCATCTTTGCTCAAGGTTCTGAGAACTTGCATTCACGCCCTGATAGGCTCCGACGGGTGTCGATTCTGGTCGCAAGTGGATGGGGAGCATAGACTTGGTTCTTAGGTTTAACAACAGCTTTTCCAAAACCTCGATTGCTAAATCGTACTCAGTTATGTCTTCGATATACTGGTAAATCTTAGAAGTCACAAAATTCGTTAAGACCACATTTTTGCGTGTCCGTCATTTGGCAAGGTAGCTACAAAGTTCTCAAAAGTTTTTTTTTTTTTTCCGGTGTAGCCAGTCTGACGATGTATCTTGAGAACTCGGATCAGTATCTAGTCGACTGGGCCGCAATACTTTATCCATTTACTCTTCGACAGTTAGATTTAAATTTATTAAGTTGTAGATAATCGTACACGTCAAACCTCTGTCTTCAAGATTTTAATAAACTTAAATCACAAACTAAGGTCACGAACGAAACGAAAGAAGAGACATGTGTTAACAGTACTGCAGCAACTACGAATGACACGAATAGAAAACATCAACCGCTTGCAAATAACACGAAAGCAATCAGCGAAAAACTAATCAGCGCCGTGTATCCACAAGATGCAGAATTTCAAACAGTAATTTTCATTACACTCCCCACTCATAGCAGTGGTGGGTTGTTCAACCTTACCCAGCTGCGTGCTAAAAACAAGACTAAGCTTATACTGATTCATGAACTGTGCATGCCAATGACGCTGCTCTAGTTGCTCACTCCGAGACGCACTTGCAAAACCTGTGCGATTGCTTCACTAAAGCCTGCACTGACTTCAGCATAATCACCAGCTTGAAGAAAACTGATGTAATGTTACTTGGAACACCCAATTCACCACACATTCTCATCAACAGCTCACTGCTTAAAACTGTCGACAAATTTTCTTATCTGGGATGTGTTAACTTTTCCAAAAGTCGGGATGACAGAATCAACCAACAAGTTGGAAAGGCTTTGGCTAACTTCAGGTCACTCAGTTCTCGGGTTTGGAACAATCATCCCCTCACTATCAAACTAAAGGTCAGGGTCTACTTCGCGTGCGTCCTGAGTATTCTGCTATACAGCAGTAAGATGTGGTACACATATAACCGCCAAGAAAACTGTCTCAACACTTCACTTCAGATTCCTCCACCCTATCCTTGGTGTCTCGTGGAGAGACCCTGTCCGTCACTTGCTCACATGACCTCACCACCATCATGAGGCAGTGACGTCTGTGCTGGCTGGGGCACATCCGTCATACGGGGTATGGTTGCCTGCCCAAGGATATCCTTTACAGCGAATTCTGCAACACCCCTTGGAGAACTGGCAAACAAGCTGCTCTACAAGGACATCAAGCATGGCATAGCTGGCTTCCACATCTCTCCATGGTCCTGGGAAATACTTGCTGCCAACCGCGACAGATGGCGTGCCTCCTTGAGTGATGGATATTCATTCTATGTAAAAAACACTACGTAGATGTCGCACTTGCTCACTGTTGTCAATGGCGGGATGGGCCATAGAATATAGAGTTGTGACAATGCCCATTTGCACTTTGGGCAAAACACTTTTTAACTAATTTAAACTTACATGTCAGTGAGCACATTGTTTTTGAATTGATTGGACTAATTATGACTGTGTGCTTGCTTTCAGAACATCAGCTCTGTTGATGAGATTTACAAGTATGACCAACAAGGCCAACAAGATATGCTGGCAGCAAAGCCATGGGCTAAAGAGTAAGTATAAGTATACACTAGTATGTTTATGGTGTGTTTGAAGTGAGTTGCTCTGTCCAAGCAAGCGGTCATATTTATCTGATAATATATATTAGTACATCTGCTTTTGGCCGTTACACTAGTATATCAATTCTACTGCTTAACTCCTTTTCAAATAGACCAAACATCACAATAATAATATAAATGGCTTGTGATACAGACTGTCACTTTGGTAAAGTCGCTGCCAAACAAAGTCCTCATTAATGAAATGTCAAGACATTCTTTGCTTTATCTTCTGTATAGTAGAATGCTTTGCTTCTTGTAAGGTTCCAATACGTTGTTCCTCCAAAGTATGAGTTTCCAGAATAATTTTTTTTTAATTTCCGGAACATAAAATTGAGGCACCTAGGTATCTTCGGTTGTCTGTGCCACTGGCTTTTGACAGTTGGTTATTCTTCTCTTGTAGTTAAGAAATTCTTGCTTAGTTGCGAATGCCCAAACTTGTGGGTGGACCACACAAGTGTTAATATGAATGTGGGTTTTCTCCGTTCAACTTTATGTGAGTGCACAAAAATAGACAAAGGTAAGATCTTTGTACCATGCTGTTGATTTTGGTCTGCCACTTTTAGAGTATATTGAATGCACAAGTTTCATCAACAAATTTGAGTAGAAGAATTCAACAGGCTGCATTAAATTTCTTTCCCTCTTACATCTGGATCTGAAAATGAGTTTTTCTCCACTTCTTTCTGTAAGATGCACACCGTATTTACTCGATTGTAAGCCGCACGAAATGGTGTTAAAAAATTAATGTAAGCCGCACTTGAACGAACATAGGTCACCTAAGCTTCTTAGATACTCTCGCGTACTAGCACGTTTCGCGTTTATTCGTAACCCTGGTAATGATGCTTCACCACTACAACTAGTTTCTGTTCATCATAATCCCTTCTGTGACAGATACGTTGTGCACGTGATGCTAAAGAGAATATAATGTAAAGAGAGTTTGGTCGAAAAAAACGTAGCTAACGAATGACTGAGCGTCATCTATACTTTCGATAAGGTAAAGAAATAAAAAGTATAAGAAATCTTTATAAACCGCGGCTTACAATCGAATAAATACGGGAAGTTGTTAATGTTTTTCAGTCCTCACTACTTCAAAAACTGCAAAGTATCAGCATTAGCATTGCTAAAAATGGTAATGCATGCTCGATCTGGTGGAAATCTGGAAGTAATGGGAATGATGCTCGGAAAGGTAATAATTAATAAAGTAGTTTGTTGATTGTTTGAAGAATACATTCATTCATTTCCATACCTGCTTTTCCTCTTTCGGGAGACTCACGGGAACAACAGCCCTAGGACTTGAAATACCCGATGGTCAACCTGTTTTTTTTTCTGGTCATTTTTCGGTCATAGACCGAAATGTTCCTGAACTGACCGAAAAGAATTTAGCCATTTAGGTCAGAACGGCTGAAAATATAGTCTAATGAACACTGTTACGGCGAGTTCAAATACAACTGTGAGACAAATGATCGAAATGTTTCAGTGACCAATTTGTCTCAGCGAAAAAAAGCAGTGGTCAACGCCAATCTTAGGTAGTTCTGCTGGATGCACACCAATACGGGACCAAAGAAGTTTGGGAAAAGTAAATGGTAGTGATATGGTCAAGGAAATGTATTCCAAGCTTAAAACTTCGGCAATGTTTTCCCAAGCATTTGAAATATATGAGCGGAAAAACTTTTGTCGAGTCACTGATTCATCATAAAGGAGCGCCTAATTCTTCCTGCAGATTACAAAAGCATAACTATATTTAGTTATGGTTTTCAACATGCATTGGAAAATTGTCTCAAAAGTCTCCTTGATTTCAGGTTGTACGAAAGGTTCATTGTTATTTCGCTTAATTGTAGTGCTCAGTGCTCACATTGTACAACTCAGCATGATTTACTGGATTTGTCTGCAATACCGCTTATAGTGTTCATAAGGCACTGTATTGTAACTTGCAAAACAATGTTGCCCTCTCNTTACCAAGTATTGTTCTCTGGAAGTATTTTAAAAATCAGAATGAATGAAACTTTAATTCACAATATGTGTTAAGAATGCATAAGGTTTGAAATCAGTGGTTGTGGGCTTGGATGATTTGCATGTGAGTAGCCATACATAGTGTTGAGATGGAGGGTAATTTGTGTGGTTTGGTTGGTTTTGTGTATTTTTAGTTGTGGTTGCAATGTTACGGTCAACCACCCATTCTTGGTGTCATCAGAAAAGAACTGGGTATGTCTTTTGCTTCGTTCTCGTGTGAGCACACGCAGGCTATGGCAGGAAGCACCAGTGTTAAGTACTTAGTTTCGATGTGGTGATGTTTGAACATCCAAATTACCAGCTTGCACTGAAAGTTTTAACACCATGGTCACCAACCTGGTAACTTAAGATTTGGTAGTAGTTCTTTTCCACCTGATGCTTATGTCTGATTATTTGCAAATCATTTTTGTTGAAGAAAAATCATTGTAACGTGAGCATCTGCAAGGTTCTGCTGTGTGCTCACCCCTTGAGGTCGCACTTTGACATAAGGCCGCAACGCCCTGTCTGTATCGTTTTTCTCACGTTACGATCATTGCTACGTGTGCTTTTAGTCTTCAAAATAGTACACAGATATGATATGCATGCTTTTTTCAACATAATTTTCGAAAACATAATTTTTTTCTTTCGTGAAATAACTGTGAACGTAATGTTCTGAGTTCCTGATTCATTCATTCATTTCTGATTCAGCACTCCGTGCTGTATGCATGGATTGTCATTTGTTTCATCGTATTTCAAACCTGACTTTTGCCGACGAGTGCATTACGTGCGTTTAGGTTGACGGTGAGAACATGATAGTTATGGATTCATTTGCATTGCCGGTGGAAGGAACTGAGACAAGAGTCAATGCGCAAGCTGCAGCTTACGAATATATGGCCGCTTACACTACCAGCGCTAAGCAGGTAATTCTTGTGATTCGGTGCATACCTGCAATAGTTTGGCTATTGAGACTTGTCTATCGCTGAAACCGAATCTATATTTTATAGTTTTCAAATATTTGTTTGCTCAGGTCATATGATGTTATTTTAGTTTTGTTGAAGAGCAGTTGTTTGCGAAAATCTGCGATTTTAAATATTGCGCAAAACGCGTCGTTGAGAGGCCATCTTGATCTGCTTTTTTACGGTAGTAAAAAACTGCACGCATCTGCAGCTCAAGTTTTTGTGGATTTTTTTCTGGCGTGGGTGACAAGATACTACGTAAGTTTCAAGGGTTGTGAAATGCAAAATGAGTAGAGGAACCACTACTTTGTAATTAGAGGTGCGATGTTCACCGATTCTTTCGAGAGTTGTTGGCCCCAAAGTTGTTCTAAATCCACTTGTCACAGGCACCATGTTGAATGAGCTATTGGCACGCAGGTGTATTAAAACTTACAAGCGCCACAGTCACACCTGCGCGTATATATGTTAAGAAGTTTTGGGTTTTTCATTTTGTAACTCACCGGTTTTGTCCAATCTCTGTTAGTATCAGCTCAGCTCTTCACTACATGGAACTACAGAATGTGTATACCGTAGAACCATTCACCACCTCATTATGAAAAATATTTTCCATACTGCCGCCAGGGGATCTCAACAGGCATGTGATCTTCTCATCGTATGCGTGAATGTTTTTCGAAAATTCGTAGTAGTCTTCTTTCGCGTTTTCTTTCCCAACTGGAAGATGCTTGCCCATCTACGACAACTTAAGGGACTGGTTCGGTTGAACGAATTTGGCTTCTGCTTATAAAATTTTTGTCTTTCACTCCAGATGGTGAATCTCGTGTACGTTTACGTTTTCGATGTGTCTGCATCGTTTTGGGTAGATTTAACACAAGATCAATATACAGCTATTATCAAAATTCTCACCAGTTACCATAAAGGTATTCTGATTCAATGATTTTTGCACTTCGGATTCATTGAAGAATTTTTTTTATTACTTGCGTGTTTGGCTCAGATTCATGTCCATATTTCAGAGGTTAGTAAAAGAATACGAGAAACCTTATCACAGCGGGAAGATTTTAGTTTGTGCGTACAGACAATACTAAAAAGGAACAAACACTAAAACCATGTACCACCAACTTCTGCATCCGTTCATCGTCATGCAAAATCGTTACACTGGGAGATAATTGGTTTGTTGAAAGGATCGGTCGAGAGAACGAAAAAATAAAAAGGTTAAATGAAAGCTTACAGCAAAAGCATACAAGAAAAAGCGCACTGACTGTCTTTCAGAAGTTAGCAATAATTGCGTGTTTGGTAGCATAGTTACAACAAACATTTAGTATGTGTTGTGGATCACTGGTACTGGGGTCAAACCCGCACATATCATCAGTAAACATTAGGCAATTCACAAACGCATTTCCAACAAGGCAGACTGCCGTCCATTTTTTTGGACAGCACACAATGTTTCTCATACTGTTGTTTTGCAGGTCGGAAGACTGGAAAACGTACTTGGCTGGTATCACAGTCATCCGGGTTACGGATGCTGGCTATCTGGCATCGATGTTGGTATGGGTTGTAGATTCGAAATTTGAGAACTTTTCAATCAGTTCTAAAACACTGTACTTGCGATATAGTTAACTGGTTTTGTGATAAATAAAATTATATTTTGTTTTCAGGAACGCAGCGCATGAATCAGCAATATCAAGAACCTTTTCTCGCCATTGTCATAGACCCCACGAGAACTATCAGTGCAGGAAAAGTAAACATTGGTGCGTTTCGTACGTACCCGAAGGTCAGTGTTTCAAGCTATGCATTTATATTAGGTCGTACTGTTTGTTTTTATCGTTTTAAGGACAGTTTCAAAGACATTGAAAGAAAATTTTTTTGAATTGGGACACATGCAGTTGGGCAATTCCTTCGACAAGGTTGCTGACACTGTTGCTGCTGTAAGCGTTTCGGCAATTTATTGATTGATTCTTTTTTGAAACGTACCATTTTGGTGTTACTTATAAAGGGCTACAAAGCGCCTGATGATGGTCCGGACGAATATCAAACCATTCCTTTAAACAAGATAGAAGATTTTGGTGTGCATTGCAAAGAATATTATTCGCTCGAAATGTCGTACTTCAAATCAAGCTGGGACAAGCGGCTGCTGGAAAGTTTGTGGAATAAATACTGGGTGTCTACCCTGAGTTCATCCAGCTTGCTGACTGTAAGTGGCTTGTTCAAAGTGGCCTATCGTATTTGTGGTTGGAAGTTCGCATATATTGCTTGACAATGAGCTTCGTTAACTGCGATTTGTTCATTTCCACTACTAAGGAGTAGCCGATGCCACGCATATGGGTTCTACTCAGCACAATATTTTCCGCTCTTCCAGACACGGAGTCGGCATTAGTTATTACGTTTACTAGCGGTTGTATTGCAGTAATATCACGGTTTCAAATACATTTCACGCAGACATACATAACAATAAATTGCTGTGCGCTTGAAACACGAGACAAATGAGCAATCTATGTTAGCGGATTTTTTCAACGAAAAAACAGTCAATGCTTGTTAGAATGAATATGTGAACCTATGCTTGTCAATAGTCGGTATATGTGCTATCCGTCCGTTAAGTGACAATTACGTCGGCTTGAGGCAAAAACTCCATCCCTTGATAGCGCACTGCAACAATATTCGACAAAAAAACGAAATGTGTATCAGACATAGTGAACTTTTTCGTCTTGACTCGGTTGTTGCACTGTGTGTGGTCTCCCTCTCACATGAGTAAAAGTACATGCAGTGCAATCATGCATTATTGGAAACTCAAAGCAAGTCACTTGATCATATTGTCCGCGCATTGCGCAACGTTTTATACGGGCGAAACTTCGAATCTTTGGCAAATAGTGTTAAAATGCAAGTTTTTTCTTCTGTTCCAAAACAGTAGACATTTGGTTGTTGTGTTGACATCTACTGTAGGGTAATATAGATAAATGCGATTTTTCACCGAAAATGAAACGCATCAATCAGCTGTTTGCAGAGAAACCTACGTACGCAGATGTCCTATAGAAAGTAAGTTATAGCGCGCGATCACGCTTTTCAAAAAAATCTAATTACAAACTTCGCTGCTACCAGTGCATGCGCTGACATACACCGATATTCGTAGCTTTATGTTGCTATTAAAGAATGCAGTTTGTAATATTTTGCTACTTCTCCGTCATTCTTGTTTTGTAACTGTTGCAATAGCGTTGTTTAAATTGCACTGTTCAACGTGTTGGTTTATGTGACCTTTCGTAATTGACCTTCAAATATTGTGACCTTTACGCAAGATAAAAAATGTGTGTGAAGTTTGTTTGAATTAAGATACGCGAATTTTGCTAAAGAGGTCGAAGAGTGTCTTTGAGCAATGTGGTCATCAATAATGCTGTGAAGAGCGGAGAGTCCTTTGTACCTAGTTCGATTTTTCATGTTGAAATGATTTTTGGCTAAACAACGGCAACACTGACTGGGTGACTTTTAATTGTGCGCTTCAGGCGTCAAGATGCGAAAAACAACTGAAAATCCGTCTTAAAGCTCTGGAATTAGAAAGAACCACTGACTTGGGGAGCGCTGTACTAAAATCTTGTGGGGTATTCTACTGTCGAGATGTGAAGTTTGAATTGATTTGTGCTGTAAGTTGCATGTTGCTGCAGAACGCCGACTACATGACCGGACAAGTAGAAGATTTGTCAGAAAAATTGGAACAGTCGGAAACGCAGCTGAACCGTAGTGGGACTGGATACACTTACGAAGCGCACGATAAAAAGTTTGAGGATAAACTTACTAAAGCTACTAAGGACAGGTAAGTGTGCTGTGGGTTTTCGTTCTTTGGTGTCATCCCGGATTTCTCAATCATGCCTGGTTTGCTGTTTTGCAGCAAAAAGCTGACGATTGAAGCCATACATGGTTTGATGTCACAAGTTATCAAAGACCATTTGTTCAATCATCAAGAAAGACGATTGAGTAGCAAGGCATAGTTTTTTTNATGCTGGACAAAAAGCAACTCGTCTCAGACAAGTCTGTATGTCATTGAGTNGGTNNCAANACTGGCGGTGTTTTGCGATACAACGGTTTTCGCGACTCCGACTGAGAACCAAGCTCTCACCGTCGTGCTGTGCAATCACAAAGCACGCGCCAAGCCCTGGCGTTATACAATAAATTTCTCAAAAACGTGTTTGTTTCGTGTGGATTTTGGGTGCTTTTCAAATGTAAATTCTCAGGAAATGTTCCGCTTCCCGCCACCTGAAAGCAGTGTGGGAAAACAGGAGTTGCAAGGGTTATCCGAACCATGTTATACACACAGCACCAGTGACTTACGAGCTTTTTCGATGACCGCGCGCCCACCCAACCCATTTCACCCGTGAGCTTTTGCTTGCAATTTACAAGACTGAAGATGCGTTAATCAGCTGAAATCGATTTCCTAGTAAAACCATTTGCGATTTGATGTAGAGGTTATCAGTCATTGGAAATTCGCTTTTGTACACATTCCACCTTGTAGGCTGCAGTATTAATGCCTGAATCAGTTCCATATTGCTTTGTCTTTAAGNACATTATCTGTCTAGAGTGTTTTTTTGGTTTTCATAATGTGACGTTANAAACTGTAAAGGTTTAAGCAAGTTTTGTGGTATTAGAAGTACAACACATTGCAGTGAAGTTGTCTCCGGGTGGCAGTTGTCCCAGAACCCGTNGGACCTAAGNTGTCACATGTAAGAAAAACCNTTTTACTTGTAAGCAGGTCGGGAATACGTTTCAGACATTTTTTCTGATCTATGGATAGACAAAATAGTGCTAGAAATTAGCGGGCAGCATGCTTTGGGACAGGGTTCTCCAACCTATTTTGTCAGAGGGAGAGTGCCACATAAGTAGCGCAAGGGCCGGACATCTTACATAATGTGATTATTTGAGGATACATTCTTCCAAATCAAGTTTTTGTATTTGTAAATATATTAATTTTTCATCATTGACAAAATGCTTTTGCGGTCGGATGAAATTGTTACCACGGGACCTGCGGTCGGATGAAATTGGTACCACGGGACCTATTTGGCCCGCGGTTTGGAGTACCCCTGTTTTAGAGAATACCGTACATACTCGCTTATTAGCCGCAGCAGAAATTTTAGCCATATACCGTGAATNAAGGATAATTCACGAATAAACCGCAGGTCAATTGACCTTTTCATCGGTGAAGACCCTGCGCGATCAATCAACCACAAAATATTGATTTTTACAGGCAAATGTAATGAAAGTCAATTTTATTGTTCAAAACCTAAGAAATCTTCGTCGAAAGAAGGAAGTTCGTCTATAAGTAGGCTACGGTAGATCGTCGTCGGTGTCTTCTTCTTCTGTGTCATGGGTGTCGTAGCGAACATCTCTCCAGATAATGTCATCTTGTTTCGTCAAGGCTATTGCTGATAACAAAACTTTGTCCCTCTGGGTACGTTGCTCGTATAAGCCGCATGCAAAACACAGGCCATATTCCAGGTAAAAAAGTGCGGCAAATAAGGAGTTACCGTACTTAAATACTTTGTGCAGTTATCACGAAAAGTGTTTTCAGCTTGTGAGGAAACGAGGCGCCCATCTTTTGTGACCTGCTCCAAATGTTTACTGAATTTGTGTTATAAAGTTCTTTCACACCGGTTAATCCATGAAAGATCAGATAGTACGACCAACAAAAATCGCCACTTTCTTGGCTACAAAACGTAACCAATTTTGTGTGATACCCAACGATTGTCGCAGACAGCCACGCCCCCCCCCCAAACGCCTGGTCTGGATCCGTCACTGTCTGACAAACCCGTGCTAGAAAACAAAGTGCGAGTCTGGTCAATTGTATGCTGTTATCAGAAAATTTCTGTGCCCATAAAATTATCTTATGAAAATTCATACAGATCATCAGATGCCTGGTTTTTGCATTTTTTTAAATTACTTGTTAAAATTCGAATTACCGCAATTTGCAACGTCGCAACAGAACAGTTCTGAAATCGTGACCGAAATTTCAAATGGAGGATAGCTTCGCGCGAAACGATAGATTCTACAGTAGACTGATTTCCAAGACTCAAAGGTCCTGACGTCACAACCATATGACGTTTTCAGACGGGTCTGCGAACAGCTACATACGGGGGGGAAGTCAGCTTTCGACGCCCCTATATTCCTAACTTTCTGTTCGCATCTATACTGCCAAGAATGGTCTGGGTAGTGGCGCTCAAACTGACTTTGTCTCAGGGCGCAGAAAACCCTATGTACGCCACTGAATGTAGGGTGCCAAAACGGAAATATCATGAAATCTTTAGATAAATTTAAACTGCATATTTAGAAAACCCAACATAGAAAACGTGGGAATAGACACCAATTTTATTAGGATTAGACCAGCAGATCCTGAGCTGTTCATACTGAGAATGCCACCTAGTTAAAATACAAAAGTGATTAACTGAAATTGAGACTCATTCAATTTTCGCAAAACTGGTGTCATTTCTTTTGTATATTTGTAGGCATGAACATACAGGAAAAGAAAAACCTAAACCACTTGGTCACCAAAGTTCACGAAAGAGCTTTTTTGAACCTGCTGTATAATGTCAATAGAATTGAAATCTCTTCTCTCGAAGGTCCATCGAATACACGCGGTTATCACATCGCAGCACAACTGCCTTGTCGAAGCAAGTTTGCAACAGCACATGATGCCAGTCCGTTTTTGCGATGATGTCGAAGAAATTAAAGAGAGGTGGTGACTTCAACAACTGCAGAAATTTGCTCGAGGGCACATGGAGCCAGTGATCGGTAACCAGCAAACACGAGTTGCAACTGCGAGATTAAATAACCTCCACGCTGGGGCCAGCAGGAAAGTTTCCTGATCAACATAACACCTCACAATGCGTGGGGTCATAAATTTGATCGTCTACTTTCTGATCTTTCAAATTCCTTGCAATGGCGCGCGCTGACAGGAGGAAAACTTCAAAATATGTTCGTTTGCCACATTTCAGCCTACCACAACGACTGAAATTTGTCGTGAATTGTGCGTGCACCTAGGTGTAACTGCATACGCTATATTGGACCTTCCTACCACTACGATGTGAAACATTCACCCGTAAGTTGTTCGGCTGCACCGCTACGATTCGAAAGTCTCGATGCCGATCCTCTTCCGCTGACGCATATGCATCGCTGCCAAACAACACACTTAAACAAATATCGCAACAGAAACTCCTTCAGCAAAGCTCTGTAACATAAAACGTACTTGTGCACAACCAAGTGGATTTAACCAAATCAAAAAAATCTACTTTTCCATAGTGGGATGCAGAATGACGCATAATGGATTCAAGTTTCCGCTAGTTGACCGGTTCACAGGGATATTAACACGCCTACTGTACTTTCATGCACCACTGCCGAACTAACACGTCAACATAAAAATGAGGGGGTTAAAAACACGGCTAGTTCACGATAACACAATCAGTTTGGGGGGATGGGAAGCAGCAGTTTCCTCCACTATTTTCCGCTCACCATCACCCGGAGTCAGGCGACTGTTTGTAGCTAAATCCATAGGATTTAAGCGTTGAATGCGCTGGAGCTCGAAAACTTCGAGCGTTGAATGCGCTGGAGCTCGAAAACCTCGCACTACAAACGTTACAGTGTCCTGTCATGCAGAGGTCTTGGCCACTGGCCGAGCAAGTACAAATGACCTGGACTAGCCACTCAAGTCGTTTGCGGCGTACCGCTGGTGTGAGTAGGGCAGGGCTTCGACTTTGTTTCCGCCGAACCACCGACCATTTAACGCATTCGTTGCTTTGGCGCATTCTTCGCTTTTGGAAAACTCGACGAAGATTTTTACGATCACCTCGGCGTCATCATCTTCACTCTGTAAAAACACGTAGTACTTTCAGGTGTTGGGAAACCATTTTCTTGAAACAAATCGTTGGTCAAGTAAATGTTTTCAGTGATCGACATTGCATCACAAATCCTGCAATCGGGGTTACTTCCCCAACAAGTAAGCGCTTTCACTGGAACATCGTATCGAACGTTTCAACAAGTCTGTGTGTCCTGCATTTGTGTTCTTCTTCACACCAACAGGTTTCCTGAATAGGCCACCTCTTCGCGTTAATGTAATGGATCGCAGCGAAACCTTTCAACGAAACCAGGGTGGACCAATTTGTGGGGCGCAGAGTTTATTCGGCTGTCACAATGCCATGTTTTTGGTGAGAAGATCAGAAAACGACAGGTTGCAATAAAAACAAGGTCGCTGCATGTGACGTTAGGTTACGTGGCTTTGCCGACTGACGCTGATGCCGCTGAAGTTACATGACGTGTTGTGTCGATGTTGCGGAGTTCCTAAATGAAAAGTTCTTTTTTCTGACGAAGAAATTGAACTTGCGATTTTCACGCGTTTTGTTCACCGTCACTCAAGCATTCACCTACTTGAGTTAACCAGTTTGTGGCAAGACCAGAAACTACCATGCGACATCAAAATCAAACTCAATGCGCGTCTGTCTCAACATCGCCGTAGCAAATCAACAGAAGACCAGATCCGGTGCCGCGTGCGCAGAAAATATCAAAGCTATGTTCTACCGATGGCCATTGCTTATCGCAAATGATGAGGCTGAACGTTGCAGTCCCACCAACGCCGAATGCAAATCGTGTCCTTCAAAAAA
>JGI24158J21664_10004540_pt1 | contig 17889 bp, 12 predicted proteins | sample Ectturendosymbi3_FD_21664 | JGI IMG/M metagenome (IMG submission 21664)
TCACCTGCAGGTTATTTACAAGCGTTTGTGAGCATCCCCATCTCATTATTTCAGCCACTCACCTCACAACCTGATGTTACAATGCCTTCCGTTTTCTTCCCATAGCTGGATTACTATGATATGAGTAAATGCAGTTATCGCTGGTGTGATGTTTCAGTGTTTGTCACTTCCCTGTGTTGTCTGCTTTTATACAACTTTACTCTGTAATGCGATATGACTAAACATTTTTGTGTTATTGTGCTATTCGAGTACCCTTGTGAAATGCACCATGAGTCTGACGCAAAAAATTAAAATGTTTTTCAAGTTTTGAAACATTTCTGAAAGTTTCTACCTGCCACGCGAAAGGTTAAATTATATTTTCCTCGGCAAATTCATTGAACGTTTTTATCACTTGAGTATGTAGTGGCACGACGTGCTTAACTGCAGTCGTTCAAGAAAACAATTCTCTTTTCATCGAAGAGCAAAGGTCTCGAGCAGCATTACGTTCAATAAAACTCGCCGGAATGACAGCATTCTAGTGGTCTTACGCCGTATTTGTTCCTGGGCAAAACCTTTTCGTGTCACGTTAAAATGGGTGGAGCTTCCCACCAGGTAATCCGAGATATTTCGTACGTTATGACTTGAAGTGCGTAAGCTATTTGTTCGCGCATATTTGGCATCGAAGAGGCTGCCCTATAAGGATTCCACCAAACGACAACAGGTCACGAACAGACGAGCTGCGAGCAGAGCGCTTCGCCTGTCTAGACTGCTTTAGACGATTGAAATAAAAATGACTGGCATACCCAAGACACAATTCACTCGTCATGCACTTTCCAAACCGCAAAGTGTTACCCTTTGCCACGGATCGCAGTGCTGTAATCGGTTTAGCGAAATATCAGACGGCCCTGCCTTTTTTGTTTGCCACTCTGTTCAGTCAGCAAACCAGGTCCAGGCGCGACAGATCGCGCTGCACCCTTTTGTCGTGATCAAAGTCTCGCCCGGGCGGGTTTCTTGGAAAACCAGGCGGATGTTTAGCTTCGTTGTGTAAGCTTTCGTGGGCGTTAAACTAACTTTCCCCCTCGAAAGTATTTTGAAACCGAAAGCGGTAAAGCTGTCGCTGGAGACGTAGATCACAGTAGTTACATGGAAATAAACCGTTTCTTAAGACGAGAGGAAAGTAGGAAGAGACAAACACAAACTTGTTTCCATCTCCTCTCATGGCATGCAGTCAAACGTGCATTCCTAATTGAGAGAAAAAGCTTGATTCAATTTTGCTGTAAAACTTTTCTCCTGCTGTACCGCTGCGCTGAATGGCGTAAGAGTTATAAAGGCTGCAGTGTTAAAATTCTTTAGGCAAGCCACAAAACCGTCCGAAACGCTATAAACGTGAGTTTCAGCGGTTATTTCGGTAGAACTCGATACAGTTTCTTCGAGAAAAATCAGAAACTGTGACCTTTCAAACAGCAGAAGCGCCGATGTGCTCATCTTCTGTGTCTTGTTAGTCACAAAACGACATCACAGTGCAATGATGCATCACTTAACNTTACTCACTTAACGTTACATGTTTTGCAAAAGTTCTGTTTCAACAAAATTTTATGCGAGCTGCAAACGACTCAAAGTCTTTGGATTTGGTTCACGCNAATAAATCACGTGCTTGCTTTGGATTCTTTGTGAAACGTGGTGCTGACATGACGAGAAAAGCAAAGGGTAAGTAGTTGAACATAAAGCGATTCATCATTGACCTACCGAGTTCGACAGATTGTGTTCACTCGTGCAAGACAATTATTGTAGAAAGCACTCAGACAACATGAAGCAACGCAACCACGTTAAAAGCAGTGCAGTTGCGCTGTCAACACATGATTTTCTTAACACTGATTGCATTTAAATGACTAATTTGGGCGACTTTTCGGCGGCGTTTATCCTGCTACATTAAAAAAAGTGCAAATGACAAAGCTATACTTTAGGTTACTGTAGGTTAATTAGACCGGAGGTTTCATTTTGTTATCTTCAAAAAGGGCAATTCCCTTATAAGTCAGGCAGTTGCAACCAAGCAATCTTTCTACAATTCACCGCTTTGCCTGGAAATAACTGCGTCCGGTATTTGGCTGACTTGTACTGGATGTAATGGAAGATGTAGTCAACCTATAGTAAAAACAAGGTACAGAGTCGTCCAGACTCCAAATTCTGTAGATGTATCCAGTTTTCATAAAGCAGTATTTTATATTAAAAGGAAAACTTTGCAAATTTTTTCATAGAACCGTCTTACAGACATGTACGTTTTGTGTGGTTAAGTTTTTCCTTGTACAGCACCATTTTACGAGCACAGCTCAATAGTTTATAATGTGCTCGATCCAAGGTCTTCCGCGCTGAATCACTGTGGTTACTAGCACACTGAAGTTTGCAATGATCCTGTCCAACATCTCAAGGGGAATGCTGATCTCTGTTCGAATGTTATTCTTGAGCGCACCAATAATTCGGGGATTGTTAACAACAGACCCCCCTGTCTTTTAGGTATCCCACAAAAAGAATCCATTTGGTTAGGTCTGGAGAATGTGCAAGCCAATGGTGGCCCGTACGGCGGGAGATGAACCTGTCTCCAGTGAAGCAGCGATGGAGACACTGGAATGAAGCGTTGGAGCAATGCGGTGTTGCTCCATCCTGCTGATAAATCACGGCATCCATGTCCATTCCTCGCTTCTGCCTCAGTGCTGAGATGGATTTTCTTTTCATTAGGTCAATGTATCGCTCTGCGTTCATTTAGTACCGAATGCATACCTGAATTTGTCCAGAAGGTGCTTCACTGTGAATCTGGTTGGAACGCGTCTGCCTGGAAAGACCCTCCGAAATTTCCTTTGAGTTTGGACAACTGACTTCGTCGTGAAATAGGCCTCTGCAATCTTGATCCTCTCCTGCACGGAATATCTTGCTGCTTGATCCACTGAAGCTGTGAAATAAAACTTTGGAGCTCTACGTATGATTTACCTGCAAAACAGAAGCCTGGGTGGATTTGAAGTAAAATGATAGCGGTAATAAAATGGATACATATTTTTGGACCACCCTCAACAGGACTCTTCTAGGCCTGACGTAATTGATGCATGATGCTGTTTCAAAGCTATGTTTTTGGATTGGTTGTGCAATTTGAAATTTGTTGGCACTCTCATTTACAATTCTAGAGCTGAGTGATAACCGTTGCATATGTATTGTTGCGCGTTGTATTGCTGGTAGTATTTTGTTACTTGAAGATTGCTTTTGTAAGCGATTCTGGACGTGACTACATAGACTCATTGCTGATACAAAATAACCTGTCCTACACCGGAGAAAAGACAAAAGTTTGAAGTGATATACCAACAATTACTTGATTGGCCGTGCATCTTCAGAAATACGTAAATTAAAACTTTTCACAGATAACAAGTCGCGTTCTATTTCTTGCATTTAAAAAATGTACTCTTGTAAAAACGCCAATTCATCGTTTTTATGCAGTCAATTAAGCCATTGCTTCTCAACCTTTTTCGGTTTCGTTCACCCCGCCATCGATTGCTGCATTCCCATTCAACTCATTGTTAATATGTAGTCGATCGATGTGACAATCATAGCACATCCAAGTTTCATTGTTGGACCACGGTTTTTGCTCTACTTTATCCACAGCATGCTTTCCGCTATGCAACAAATTGGCTACGATCTTCAAATATGGTCTGATTACAGCTCAGCATCGCAAAATGTTTTTTCGGTTCCCTTTCAAAACATACCTCTTCACAAAAGACCACTCATAACAGACCAATTGAAACAGACCACGTTCATAACCAGGGCCCCGACAAGGGGGGGGGCGGAGGGACGATGCCCCGGGGCGGAACTTTTCGGGGGCGCGGCACTTTTGGTGAAAAGAAGGAATAGCTGGTTATGGAAGGTGGTGGTGGTGGTGGTGGGGGGGGCACTTTTCGACTCGCCCCGGGGCGGCACTTCCCCAAGTCGGGGCCCTGTTCATAACAGACCACGTTCATAACAGACCAAGTTCATAACAGACCACGTTCATAACAGACCACGTTCATAACAGACCACGTTCATAACAGACTGTTTCATAACAGACAATGTTTATAACGGGTTGGTTATGAACGAGTCTGTAGTGAACGGTGGTCTGTTATAAACTGATCTGTTCTGAACGTGGTCTGTTTCAATTGGTCTGTTATGAACAGGTCTGTTTTGAACGGACACCTTTTTTCTTTTCTATCAGCACAAGCGCTATTTGAAAAGAGGAAAGGAGAAGAGACTTTTTACTAGCAAAGTCGTTTACGACTGATGAAAGGAGGGAATTTTGTTGTTCGCATAAACATTCGTGGTGATGCTTGAAGAACTGTGGGCATTTGTTTTTATGAATGCCGTGTTTGTTTCGTAAATGAATCCGCAGTTTTGAAGAAACCAAACACTAGTTGCTATATTTAAAACAGCAAAACATGCATTGAGCAGACGGCTCATGGCACGATTCTTCACTCCTTGGATGAAAAATCCATACTTAATGTAACCATCATCCCACTTTTGCGTTTTTATTTTTTAAGGGGATTTATTCTCGAGCTCGACGCTAACCTTTTTTTTTTAATCCTGGGGTTCTTTAAACTGCGAAGCTGGCGCGTCATGGTCGATTTCATCTATATATTTTCATTTACTTTCATCATATCAAAGTGTTTTGTACGTATTTCGTATAGCCTACATTGTGCAGGAATTACCTGAGATCTAAACGCATATTAGATGTTGGAACCGATGCCAAACTAGTAGCAAACATTTATATAAAATGGGCTTCTCCTGTACTTCGGTTGGTTAGGCCTGCACTTCGACTGATAAGGCAACTCTGATGAGTGTTAGTGTATCTGAAACTTTCGAAAGTGCTGCTATTTCTAGCAGATAACGTTTGCACAGGAGTACAGGACGCTCATGCAGAGAGCACAGCAGAGATTCCACCACTCGATTGAATGAAACATGGCACAACTCCGTAAAATCTATCCCTATTACGTAATAGACGCAGTTAATTGCACCGGGGTATTGTTTTTCTGAAGTGTTAAGTCGATGACTGCTATTTGACACAAAGTTCGAACGTCTCAAGTTCGCTATTTTATTCACGACTGCTAATATCTTTTAGGTGAAATAAATATGACAAACGCATATTGTCAGCATAGGTGGCGGAACCGGGGGGGGCCCGCATGGGCCTAGGACCCCACTTTCATTTCTGGGGGGCTTGCCCCCCACTGTTAAATTTTGAATTTTGCTTAAATAAGTTCAAGTAGCACAGTTAGTATTGAGTCCATTGTTAAAGTAAATCGTTTAATGAAAAAAATGTTGCAGAATTTGGCAGCATTTTGTCAGTATTATTTGTAATTTGGCAGGATTTCGCAATTGTTTGGCAAAGTACACCGAGCACAGTCTGTCACCCTGCTACGGCTTGATTACCCCATTGGTGTTGTTGAGCAGTGTGGCCAGATGGTGTAATACAACATAATTTTTTACGCGAATGGTGTCATTTTACATGCTTGTGCGTATGGGTGTCGGAAGGATTTTTCCAGGGGGGACAACAGTGGATTTTTCCAAAAAATTTTTATAGGGAGGCCAAAAGTGGTGAAATTTGTTTTTTACCACTCGAAACTAAGAAAACAGCCTTTTTTCTGAAATTTTCCAATTCCTTCCCCCCATCTGACCAGGCTCGTAACCATCTTGGGACACCAGGGGAGGTATAGAGTTTTTTGAGAGGGGCCCATATTTTTTAGACTTTGTCCTACAAATTTTTCCAAAGGGCCAGAAAATTTTTCCGGTGGGTTTCGCCCCTCCCCCGTAGTTACGAGCCCACTTCCAACACCCATGCTTGTCTGTAGGAAAAAGTTCGTACCACACCATTTAAAAATTGGTGTAATCTCATGCTTTTTAACGCCATGCTAAATAGTTACATTTTGCTGAATCTTATACGCAAAATGAAATATTTGACAGGTCAATTCAACTGTGTTTTTGTTTTTGCCTTGGGAAAACTAAATAGCTATATTTTATTTTTGTATTGGCAACACAATTGTCATCCGTACAGACAACTTGCTAGTTACGACATATGCTTTGTCTCGTCTTTGCATTCCGGTATCTAGTGCAGTTGTAAAATGAGTAGTCAGTCATGTTCCTTCTGTGTTCAAGATGTGGAAAAGTTGTGATTTTGAATGTGTTTAAGACAGGGATCAATGCTGTGTTAGTTTTGCCTGTTTTTTAAGCTGTGTTCTTGGTGTTCTCAGTGGCGACTCCGGCACACGGGCTCCTCGGGCTTCGCCCGAGTCTTCGATTACGATTTTATATCAGTGAACGCGAGCTTGCTTGCTTACTTTGTACATTTGTGCCACCACCCACGGTCCCACTTCACTAAGCTGTTAACTCGGGCTCTGTTATTTGGGCCTTGTCACTGCTAAAATTTTCCTTCCATGTCTGGCCTTTCACGTTCAAGTTGCTGGTGACGTGAATAAAACAATATCATTCGTAGTAGGTGTTCTCCAGTCCCGTCGCCACGGCGGGGCTTTTGGGGTCTTAACCCATCAAACAAACTTCAAGCCTTCCCAAATTGAGTTATGAAGCACTAGAAATCGGTGGAGTTTTTATCAAATTTCAGAATGTCAAGCCCCCTGAACAAACGTAAAGCCCACCTATTGAAAACTTTCTAGCAGCTCTTCTGCGGTGTTCTCTCGACTCCCTTCACTCGCGCTTTGCTCAAGATCATCTGTCAGAGCTGAGCTGCCTTCTGCAAGCAAATATTTTTTAAAACATAATTCATATCGGATTTAATGTTTTTTGAAGCAATGGATTTGTATAGAACATTGCATTTGAAGTCCAATCAAATGGACAGTTTCCATTTCGAGAATAATTTCAGACGAACGAATAATTGACCAGTAACTCGGGTTAATATAAATGAGCTAGTAAGCAGAGGACTTACTGGCGTTATCATTGGTCTGTGACGTACGTTACTCAACAATGGAGTGGTTATCACGAGAAATTCTCATTTATTATTACGTCACTAACGTCACAGAGAAGCGATAATGCCAGCCGGAATGAAAGCAAATAGAAATTGCAGTGACGCAAGCGTCGAACGTTTTTATTCAGTCAGAATAAATTATATGAGCCCGAGTGAAGCTGTTGACCTGGGTCGCCCCTGTAACCGCCTTTTTGAATTTCAGGTGGTTCACCGATCGTTTTCACAGATGTGTAATTTTGCCTAAAATAGCGTAATTGAAGCCTTCATATGGTGTGTAGGTAATGACGACATATTTCAATGCTTGTGACGTCACAGTTGCCAGTTCAAACCACAAAAACTTCCTATAGTTTTTTTGTCGTGCGCTTGTGCCCCCCACTTTGAAAAACGTTCCGCCACCCATGATTGTCAGAGGATAAAAAAATTTTGGAACAGGTATTTCATTCATCTTTCATTCACCCTTGCAAAACTTTCATTCACCCTGGGGTGAATCATTCACCTGGTTAAGAAGCACTGGATTAAGCTATAGCATCCGATTGAAGTATTCAAAACACCAACCAAATATCATTTAAAATCGTGTGTTTTTGAACTGTGGTTAATTATCAGCCTCAAATGACTGATACCAAGAAGAAAGTCATGGCCTTTGCTATCGTTTCCTTGTTTTGGAAAGTTTCGTCGAGGTGTCCCACACCATCAGACATCCTAACTAAATTGGAGGACTTTTGGTCCGGTTTAATTTGCGTTTCACTTGGAGGTTATTTATGTACATCAGGAAGTTGGCTGCAAAAACCACCATAAAATTGGCGCATTAGTGGTCACTAACGCGAAATGAAAGTTTTTGCAAAGTCTATGAAAGTTGTTAATGGCGCTGCAGAACGTGGATTCAAGCTGAAGGTGAAAAATAGAACTATCACTGCCGAAAATGCCAATCCAATGTGTCGGCTTATTGCACGCAGTACAATCGCAAGTTCATTACAGGCCACATTTTATTTGAAAATAGTTAAGAAATTTAAGGGAGGACTGCTCAAATTATCTTAATTTACGAAAGGTCCAATTGGCCAAAATATACAGGTATTGAAGTTTGGTGCTTTGTTTCAAGATATGTGTCATTTATTTTTTACGTTTTTGTAACAATTTTGTTTCTGCTTTTAGACTGAACTCGTTGAGCAGGCTAGGCTCGGAAAAAAATTTATCGGACAGGTTTAACAATTTTTTTCCAAAATAGCAAATCCTTCAATGACACTGCTCAAACATTACTTCTGTTCTAATTTCCACGACCAGTTTTAGGCTGCGAACATCCTCACGATGTCTACAAACAGAGATAAAAACGCATAAATTCTTAGGTAAAGGAAAAGCAACCATATACTGTAATGATTTCATATTGACCCGACAAACGAACGCGCTTTGGTGCTCTCTGACGTTTTGTTGCTTTTTTGCACAAAGAGCAAATTGCACAAAGAATTAAGAATAAGCAGTTCGCACATGCTGGTGTCTACAATCGCTGGATGTTAAACTTTGTTTCTATACAAGAGTGTTTATAGTATAATCAACCTGCAGCACCAGATGTTTCTATTAATGGTGTGTGCGTTGAATTACATGAACAAGTCAGATATTTTGGTGCACTGATTCATGCTTTTTGCAGGAGGTCAAGGACATTCAGGGTCAAGTGAAATCACTTCATTGTGCAGCAGACAGCTAAGATGTACTTCTCTCAGCTGGAGATAAAATACTTTGTTTCGCGTCTTTCATGGCCATGCATGCCTGTTAATTGCGGAACAGATACACAGTTCGATATCCGGACAACTGCCACCGGACAACTGCCACACGAACAACTGCCACCTAGGACCACTACAACCTAGGACAATTTCCACCCGGACAGTTGTCCTAGGTAACAGTTGTCCTAGGTGACAGTTGTCCGGTGGCAGGTGTCCGGGTGGCAGTTGTCCAGGTGGTTATTGTCCTAGAATCATACCGTTCAATCTTAAATGCCTGCATATACTTATAACAACACAAATCGAAATTTTCGTCACTGCATCAAGCTGCCAGTTTCGTCAGGACATTTGATCCGTAGATTAGAAACACATTGTAAGTTTTTCAATGATGTGAATCTTCGTCTAATTTTACTTTTTTAACCACTTTACTTTAAATGTCTGATGCTTTCTACAAGTTTTCATTTTTCTCCCGCTCTGCAAGCCTTCTACATGACGATGAGAGAATACAGTGGTGACTTGTTCCTCTTCATCACCAACTAATACTCGTACATACCACACGATGTGATGACTTAGTGTTTTGTGTTCTTGTGTTCTTTTAATAACTTCTGAAATGGATCACGAGTTTGATCAAAATGCCCAAATAAAAAATGAAACAAGTTTGTCAAATCTGCCATGACATTGTGATTTCAGTAAGAGGTTAAGAATTGAAAGACACCAATGAAACGATACAAATTGAAAGGGAAAGGAGAGAGCGCTGGGAACATTGCCAATATTACAATTACAGGCAATGAAAATACATTAAGAAGGGTGACTGGCTTTTCAAAAATTCCGAAGTCGATTTCAGGAGGCATAATTCTTTGATATTGCCATCAGAGGCGTAACGAGGTTAGATGGCCCTCGGGGCAAGAAGCAAGTTTGGTGCCCCCATGTTCGCACCTGAGGTCTTTCGGAAGGACATGGCTGTATTGAAGGAAGTACTTGTAAAATTGTTCAGATTTTGCGGTTCCCAGCGGACATTATTTCGCGCTCCCGCAGTGGTTCGGCGCCCCTATAATGATCCGGCGCCCGGGGAACTGTTCCCCCCTTTCTCCCCGTCATTACGCCCCTGATTACCATCAGTGGACCGCAGCCGCCGGGTAGGCCACAGAGGAGGCAACACGGATATCGCAGATTCGTTAATTGCTTTGTAGAAGTGTGGCAGTAAAGATCAGGTTTTAGCTGGCAGTCGTCATAAGTCTCCATTGTGGATATTCATAGGGTTAATAACATTCTAGTAAATTTGAGCGCTGTGACCGAATCATGTGTGAAGGGAATGCAACAAGTTGTGATTCACAGCTTTTCCAGCGCACCTTCTATAGCTTAAAAATTATAGAAACTCCATGGTATCCTGTGTATTTACCTTCATTTAAGTTTCGTTATACTCGCCTTCTGCACTTCTCTTGGGAGTGTCACGAGTGGTCTGCGGCTGCACATCTCCGCTTGCTGCGTCGGGGGCCAACGCCTTAGGGCCAAACGGCTATTTTCGCAGTGAATGCTGCATTGATGGCGAGTCAATGGCAGTTCCGCACCTGAATCTTTTGCTTGTACCCACCCATTAATGCTGAGCACGAGGCTGTACAGGCCACAAGTACCGTTTTTTAAGATCTTGACAAAACCTGGAACCCAGCCTACCAACTTTGGTGACGCGTGCTCAAACAACTATCTGTGTGTATTTATACGTATTACTTTAACTCGATTCGAAACATCACAGTGAGTCTAGTCGAACCTATCAAAATAACGAGAGACTTAACGTTACATGACGTAATACTGACGATCACATTACGCTCACGTCAAATGTTTAAAAAGTAAAAATAAAAATGTTCTTATATTATATGTAGCACGTTATGAATTGGTCAAATTACGCATTACGGATTCTCAAAAACAAAAAATAAAAGTGTTTAAAAATGAGAGTTCAGTTGCTGTTAGCTTTTTTTATGATTACCTGCAACAGCCTATACCCTGTGATTTCTATTGATAATGCGTTCTTTATTGTTTCTATCCATTGTGATATGAATGAGGAGTCTTTTCATGCCTCTATACCAGTGGTGGGCAAACTACGACCCTCCGGCCAAATTGGGCCCGCCATTTCATCCGGCCCGCCAAATCTTTGCAATACCTCAATTAATATCGAGAAATAAGAAGAGAAGGAACCTTGTCGTGGTGGGTTTTCCCTTTGTTTATTCAGTGTAGCGGTTCACTACTACAATAGACCAATCAAAGGTAGGATTTCTCTATTCCTCGTACTGCCCTCACACATAGTCAGTAATTAATGAACGATCGATCAGTTGCCGCGGCTCGCGGCTCTTTAATGACTTGCATATGTTTCTTTTCAAACTCGTTTGTCGTCTGACCTTCGCTTTGGTAAAAATCTAGTTTGTGGCCACTTGCCTGAAAAGTTTGCTCACCACTACTCTATACAGTACACGCAAACCAGAACGTATAGAGAAAGTCCAAAGCAACACCACACCCTGTGTTTGAGGATGCATTAATTTCTCTTTCTGCGTAATCTTCAGGCAAGTTCTTGAAATCACTTCTTTTTCGGCAAACAGCACAGGACGCTGGAATGACTTCAGCACTTGGCGGCATTTGATGGTATTTGTATTCGTGTGACTTTTCACAGGCAGATTGTAGTAACTTAACGGTAACACTTATCTTGACTGTTTTTCGAACCCTTTCTGGTCGAAATAATCTTATCTGCAGATAAAAAAATTGCTTACACAACAACAAATTATTAAGATAAATTTCTGAGCTCAAATCAATTTTTCTTAATAAGTACCGTATTTTTCCTATCTCAATCATTACTCAAACTATTAATTTCTTATATTTGATTTTCAGCCCGCGATTAGTTTCTATCCCACATATACTGTAAAACTCCCAACATACTTTTTTGGAGATCCGCATTTTATTCCCAATACTGCTCTGGAGGAAAATTTGATGAACTGGTCTGTGCGTCACTTGAAACCAATAACATTTGAAAGACACCCTTGTTATTTAATACGGTAATTGCAAAAATAAACCTGCTTGTTCAAAGTGCATTTTCCTTCCGTTGAAGATTAGAAGGTAGAAGTCCATTTTTGCAATAGGCTCATTTGCTATATTTTGAAGAGAAAGAAAAACATAGAGGTGTCCAAGTTACACTTAATCTTAATTTGAGATCCCACATGCAACAGGTTTTTTCAAAATAATTAAGAACTTAAAGGGAGAATGAGTCTTTTCCCATCCCACCTGGCTGCGATTAAGCTTGCAACGTCCTACAACAAGATGCAAGAATTTCCTTTTTCGAAAAAATCTCGAAGTGTGCAAAGTCAACATCGTTCTACAACAAATGCTTGAGAGTTCCAACGGGTTGTAAGGCCAAGCACCCCTGTGATCCCGAGTGACGCGGCTTGCCGTCAGTTCTCATATACTGTGACGGAAGGGATTCTGTTTTTCCCGGTCCGTCACGGTTGTTTGCAAATGAAAGAACTTAAATATTTTATTTTGCTACATCAACAATTTTCTTCAACACTTCGTGTAACTACATCTTGGATCCAAGCTCCGTACGAGCTTACTGGAGCGTAGACACCAACATGACCAGGCTTTCCGCATTCAAAGCCAAACGATGTCACTCCTGCCAAATACCATGAGAGGTCCGATCTCTGACAAGCCAGGGGTCCTCCAGAATCTCCCTGACAAAAAGCAAGACTTAGATGCGGAATGATGGTTGGATTGAAAGGCCTACTACTGTGATGTTAACTAGTTATTTTCATCATTTTTCCGCGCCCAAGCAAAAAAGCGCCAGTAAAACTACAAGCTTTCTGAACATACTTTCGTTTCACAATACTATAGACTCCGAGGAACCACGTCAACACAAATATTTGATGTCCTTGTAGTACTTTACTACAGAAAAATAATTAAAGGAGTTTGTCTGGCATAATAAAAAATAGAATGCAAACTAATGAGCTTATCAAAACGGTCTAGAGAATTCATTTTTTCCCGCTTAATACACGATAAACAATGGAACTGTTGGCAGTACTTTATGTTCTATCTTTTACTTGTGCAAGGTAATGCTTGGGTTTACACGCAAGCAATCCTTCAAACATATCTTTATAAAAAGTAGACTTTTGAATTCAAACTTAACGTGCAAGTTTCTATTTCCGAATATTCACCATTACAACAAAACCGTGATTCCAAGTTGCAAACAAACTCAAACACAGCCTGGCGAGCTCTAACTACCCATGACATATTTTAAAAACCATCATATAAGTATAACACGTCCACTTTATTCTTCGTGGTGCTCACCACATGGAGCTTGCTAAAAGTCTTGCTGAATTGCAAAATTCTAATCAAGAGAAAATGTCTTACTCGGCAGGTATCCGTATGTGCTGTCACAGGGTCTCCAGCGCAGAGATGATGCTCTTGTCGAAGAAAAATCGCGTAGTTTGAACCAAGTTCACGACATTGTTCAAAAGCGAGAATCGGTATCCTTGCTTCTAACAGTTTAAGACCCATTTTCTCTGCAAAAATCAAAAAAATAGTCCTGCAGCAACTGAATATAGGTTAAGATTGCTTGTAAGTTTGTTACTATTGTGAAAGTTTTGGCTTTACTTGTGTTATAATATTCAGAAACTATATTGTTCCTAATATTTTTTATTCGTTAGAACGATGTGAAGATACCTTTGTGCTGTTTACATTTTTCATACTTTTTAAAGATCACATGGCATTTCGCGTTTTAACTTGGTTCACCATTGCAACTTGACTACTTAAAATTGTTTTTACGCTTTATTTTGCGCTACGCTTCCTTTAGCCTAGGGTCTTGCTCTTCGTTTTGTTTCAAACATACGATATTCCTGTTTTCTGTAATTATATTAATTTTCCAACTGATTATAAAAAATTGTTTGCGGTTAATTTTAGCAGGGCGTTTCCCACAACTTTGCAAGCTATCTCCGCGTGATGCATATGTCTAAGCTGGAAAATGCTGGTCTCCTAAGCGCGATACATCTGTTTTCAAAAGCTTTAATTGTATCAAATGAAGCTGACAAAATATCAGCATTGGACGCAGAGTGTTTTATTGCTGTTTTCATCGCTTTTCGTTAATGATGTGTGGTTCAAACGTTTGTGCAGAAATCTTGATTTCTGATTTTTTATCTGTTCATATATCCTTGCCAAATCTATAGGCATGACTTTATGCCGGCACTGGAACACAGGCCCGTAGCCAGGCTCTAGGGTTTGGGGGGACAAAATACATTTTTAGGAGTCAATACTTTTATTTTTATTATACGTTTAAAATAAATTTTTCTGGGTACAACAAAACTTGGGGGAACCACAAAAAGCTTGGGGGAGCACTGCTGCCGAATGCCCCCTGTGGCTTCGGGCATGCTGAAGCATAAACCTGCTTCTTTGTTGACTGGTACCAGTGAGTCGAATGACTGCACTCTGTATCAGAAAGAGGAGTAGTTTCCCAGTTTTGTTTCGCAATGTGAAAATACCGCTGCTTCCTGAGGCCTATGTACCACACCCATGCAGTCGACACTTCGGGATTCGAAGTTAATTTGCTCATCTCCGACAAAAACAAGCAAAATAAAAACTTTGGCCACGTACCTAAAATCTTTACTATAAGCTTACTGGGGCGTACACGAAACCAGTTGCGAAATTTCTGGCGGTGCCAACGGTTTCTACAACTTTCTTACTTGTGAACGATCTCACTGGAAGTTAGTCGCAAAACAGACGAATCACAGGCCACGTCGAAATGATGCCTTTCTTTTAACAAAATTTATTTGATCTTTGGTGACTCGAGCTTTTGATACACTGGGTGGAAAGGAAATCAGTAGAACTGATAGCAAACTATTATTAATAACTACTCCAGGATAAGACTGTTACTGAAAGCCATAAAATGTTACCTTGTCCCGCCCGACCGTCCCACCCAGTGATGTAACAACTTTCGCCAGGTTTGGGCTGTTCCAGAACATTCGGCATGCATATCGGAGTCGTTTGCGGCGTCCGTGGCGCAGGCCATCGAAGTTTGACCAACGCTACATCCGCTGCAAGTTTGCACGACCTATTTTATGATAGCGTGCATGATCGGCTCCAGAAACAACTAATTAACAGGTTCATGAATTTTCAAAACATGTTGTAATTGCCAGTTGGCTAACACTTCTTTTTCTGCTGCCATCGTACTTTAAAACAGTTGCTATAATAATCTTCCTCTTGACGAAACAACAACCCACGGGAGTCTATTGTTAACCTGCAATCATTTCAGACAGTGCTCAGCATGCATTTCAAATGTACCTTTTGTTATGTAATTCAGCGAGTAGTTCGGATGTACGTAAACTTGCGACAGATGGTAACGCGCACCATCTTCGTAGAGTCGGTTCACGCCAATCACAACGCTCCACGTTTCTCCTGGGTTGTCGTGAACCAGTTGAAAACTTCTGAGCACCAATATGTAACGATTCAAGACACTAGACATCAAAGGTTAATTAAATACGTGTTGCCATTTTATATCGTGTATCTTATTAAATTTATACGTGAGTAAACCCTTTATCTTTTGCTTGTTCAATATTAAGCAGGCGAGTGAAGTTGCGTATGATTTTTGGGCCGGCTCTTTTTAAAAGTTTCATGTTCTCTGGGTTTTATGTGCAGTTAAAATATGCAAAGCACATATCACTCACGTTCCCTCGGTGCAGTGGGCAGCAGTAATTGCCCACTGACTTGCAATCAGCGTCGAACCACACAAATGCTTCCAGCTACATTCGTTGACGCAGTCGTAATGCTGCCAACTTCCGTGCCACGGCCAGTCACGCCTTTCAGATAGCTGAAACAGAAAACACACTGGTGATGGTCGAAGTTTTTGATCAATTTTCACTGTGTTCGAGCTTTACCCGATAGTTCTCGCTCTTGAAGCAATGGTACTTAACGGGGTCCCCAGTGAAAAATCTGGGGGCCCACAGAAGGAATGGCAAAATGTTTTTTAACCCTCAGACCCACAAATAACAACGACCACTACTTTGACTAATGACATAACCGCAGACGAGGTGTCCCAAAGCCAATATCTTTAGGAATAGGAGTCCCCGGGGTTAGAAAGGATAAGAACCACTGGTCTAGAGGAAAAGCGTTTTGCAGCGAAAATGGATCTACGATATTTGCCTATGAATTCATGTATTTTTTCGAAAGTGAAAAGTTATTTCTGAGGGTATTCTTGGTCGCGTAATGTGCTGAAAATTCTCAAAGTAATTGACGGTTTCAAAAATCAGCGCAAAAGGAAACGACCAGTAATACCCCTAGACCTGGCTGTTTTCATCAACTGCACTTTCCACCCAGGAGAAAACTATCCCGAGTTGTTGAGTTGCTTCTGTGGTTCCAGAATGTTCACAAAGAAATGCTTATTACCATCCCACCAATGATCTTCAATATTTTGTTGGGCTGGGTTGAATTGCGGTGGTTGCGAGTTCCACACTTGCTGTCGCTAAAAACTCCATTGCTCCTCGAGCCGTTGCATGCGGACGTCTTGCAAAGCACGGCGTGAGTGGCGTTGCCAGGACAACCTGCAAACACAAATGAATGAACTCGGTAAACAGTTCAAACTTTTAGTATTTGAAATACAAATTTTAAAAAACTCCTCTGTTAATGACATGCACGTTGGTTGTACGTTGAAAAGCGTGCAATCGTGGTCTTTCATTTAAAAGAAATGAAGTATAAAATGGTGAAACTTGCCACTTTTCATATCTATTATTTAAAAGAATAAAGGGAGGAAAGAAATTTTAAACAATGTTGTAATGGTCATATTTTTTTGAATTAATTGCTCTGTCCTTTTTTGTGCACGGGGTCGGGGATCAGTTCTCCAAAATAACACAATAGCTAACTTGACAGAAAAGTTACTGTTGGGCCTGTCCACATAACCTTTTGTAAGTTTACCTACGATTCAACGCTTCCGTAACTATCGTGTTTTGCCGTGACGTATTATTAACGTTTTATGCAAAAAAAGAAATAGCGTGATCAACCCAAACACTTCCGTGAACACTGCACAGCAAGAACACTACTCTGTAGTACAGTAGATTGGCCTCGTGCTGGTAATGTGAAGCTTAAGGAGGCAACAAACTGAATAGGCCCACATAAATATTTCAATGTTTCAAGGTAGTGACGTGTGTCATACACCACTTTCATAAAAAGATTGGTTACTGGCAACGGTTAGCAACAAGGCGAGCTCTAGCTTTGCACTAAGCTTTTTGAGGAATCTCCTGCTTGGTTCTGCTTTCGTCTTTTTGCGATGATTCAAGCTTTACTTATCATTATTATTCAGCAGCAACTGTCACAGCAATGACGCACACAAGCGAATCAGATCGCAATTTATTTGCACAAAAAACTAGTTTCGTGTTTTTCAACACATCTTCGGTCTTGCGCAGCCAGTGTAAAAGTTACTAGCGAATGTTGACAAAGAAACAATTGCAGAAATACCACGCACTGTTGCTATGAACAATTCGCAAGAGTAGATTAATTTAGCCAATTAGGAGTTGCCCTTACTAGAACTCTTCTACGAGACCTGCTGCACTGTAATCTGCGAATGCAACGGCTATTTAGCACTGACAATTGTTTAAAGTGTGAAGGCAAACTATTGCGCTTTCAGTCAGGCCCGCAACCAGAGGGAGGCAATCGGGCAATTGCCCCCCGAAATTTTCACAAACGTATGTATTGATTTGATGCAGCAACAAGTTACATCATTTCCCCCCCCCCGAAAATATCAGTTGGTTGCGGCCCTGCTTTCAGTTAATCTTCGAATATTGCACCATTTTATAATCTGAGGCTATTTGGTGTGATCAGTGAACAGCAGCAAACATTTTCTAAATAGTGATATCCAAATTAACTGATTTGTGACCATGTAAGTTTTATGAAACCAGTAAAATTTTTCCTTGCGAAAGGTAAGGTATTGTATTGAGCTTTAGCCGCCAGTATAAAACATTATACATACACAGGTACACCAAGAAAAGAATAAACGTGGGGCAGGGACACCGAAAACCCGAAGGTTATCTTGTCAAGGTGTCCCTAAAAATTGTGTAAAATACTATAACCAGTAGGATGAGGCTATTATCTATAAACAAATGTTGAAAAAAAAGAATATTCGATATACCAAATAACAATAAATTGCAAATAACAATAAACTGCAAATTCAGTCTAATATACAATTCATTTAGCCAACATGAAGAC
>JGI24158J21664_10004541_pt1 | contig 17889 bp, 10 predicted proteins | sample Ectturendosymbi3_FD_21664 | JGI IMG/M metagenome (IMG submission 21664)
TGATTTGTCCAAGACATTTTTGGGGCAACTATAGCTGCAAACGATCATCCATAGATTCACCTATCACATCCTGCAACAGAAAAGACATTCGTTAAAAAATGGGTTTTTTATCGAACAAAATATAGGTACGCATCTTTTTGGGTCACCCTGGTACATGCTCATTCTTGCTTTAACACAGTTGTTTATGTTGCATAAGTTACCTAGCACAATCGGTAAGCATGGCGCACTTGCTCTTGTTGAAATTAGCAGGGGCATTCATTCGTCTCTTTTAAATTTTTTACCCAACAGGTTGTGTTTATGGGATTAGGACTCAGTTAAATATTTGCGCACCTTTCGTTGCCGACAAATCGCTCAATGGTTAGATGTTCGTACGTCACAGTTACAGGCGTAAAGAAGGGTGCACAAACTGGTGACAAGAAAAAAGGGCTCCTGAATACACCTGCTGGTGACACAAAGTATCTTTTCTGAAGGCCACTGGCAAGTGTACAAAGTTGAGATGAGTAGTTAAAGGACGAAAATTGTTTGAAGGTTCTCTTGGCCGATGTAAGTGCACACAACTTCAATGCGCTGATGGTTTCGTTTCTCGTAGATAAAGCTTTTTGTCTGGAACGTGGTTCGTTCTCTGTGTCAACAAACTTTAGTTTGTGTTGCCCAAGGGCAGCTAGTTACGTAGTAGTTTGCGCGTTGAAAACAATTTCAATAAGCTATGAAATGGAAGTTTTTTTCAATTCGTTTATGTTTCAAATTAGATTTGAAAGATTTGTTTTTAAGATTTTTTTGTGTTTCAAAGGATTAGTTTAGCAGTGTGTGACAAAACTGAAAAGATGTCGAAACAGTAATATAGCAAATATGTACTTGAAACTGCAATCAAACATTTATATCTTGTACACAATTGCTAATGTTTGCTTGTGTGTTGTTGGCGTTCTGGTAAAATGATGTTCATTGAGTGAGCGCAGGCCGCTGTGAAGGTTATAGCACTTAGATTGCATTGAGGGTCCTTTAGAGAACGTTCTACGAATAATGATCTGCTAATCCACGTCTAAAACATAATTTGCTGAAATTACAAGCTTATGCTCAATCAAAAATTTGCTCGAAGTGAATCACAGAAACAAACAAACAAAAATTTGCTCGAAGTGAATCACAGAAAAAATGAACTGCAAGGGTGGGAAGCAGGTAAGTGCATTGGAACTGGAGGTAGAGCAACTTTGGTTCACTTCCAGCGCCAACCTAAGTTTTTATTTTTGCACAGACATTGACAGGCCGGTTAAAGTCCGCACGTTGCAGTTCTTTTGCATCGATATCATCTTAGAAGTAAAAGAGAAATCTCGCGCAAAGTTGAACCTGGAGTACTTTTTTGTGCAGATGTCATCAAAGTACTGAACACGCCTCACCGGGAGCAACTAACTGTCACGAAATGCTGATACGATCGAGAGATAAGATACAAAATTTGTGAAACGACGCACTTCAAGTATATTTCCTTTTGGTAAAAACTCTTACAGCTCCCACATAAATTTTCAAACTACTTGAAATGAAAGTGCCTTGCAGATCTGCAGGAAGGTTGGTTACAAAGTAATAGATTTTGCCGGAAAATTAAAAAATGATAAAAAAATAATAATAAATTGGTCGAGATGCTAGTGCGAGAAAGCTAATGGTGCNNTGCGGAAAAATCTATTTTCCTCGGAAATGATGCGTGCTTATTCCAAAGTGATTCGTAATCACAAGAACAAATAATATAAAATCATTTATGTTAATCTAGGCCTTTTTTACAAAAAGGGCCCAAAATGCTGCAGCACCTGAACCCTGCTCTGCTCACTTAAATCGATCGAGTTTGCAATCGATCAATGACAAAGTGCGAAGAAATTTTTTTCATAGCGAAGTAAAATGTGCAATAATAACTTTTGCAGCACAGGACTCTTGAAAATATTTTCTGAAAATATGTTCAAACACTTCAGTAAAAAAAATTGGGTTCAACCGAGCCAAACAACTTAACAATTTCCTAGTCAATCATCCTATTTTCAAAATTTGAGTCTGCTGTAGCAAATACAGGCGGGAAACAGTTCGGCAAAAACGAAGATGTTCAGTCAGATAAAGATCAATTGGCGCGGCGGTCGAAATGTGCACACGAGCATCCAGCACGAGTTTAATCCGGTTATATAAGTAGAAAGTGTTGTTTTTTCGGGAGCTAGCTGGTATTGTTGCGGAGCAAACATGTCTTCCGGGATTATACGGTGTAGTTATGTAACAACACAGCCCACACTAAATTGTACTTTCAAGCAATTGGCTGTTTATAAAATATGCTTCAGAACGTACATTTAAAAAAAGATGAAATTCTTTAATAAAACTGGACAGGGTTTGCTCAGGTTGTTCTTCATATCACAATGTCGACTTGTAAATTTTGGAAATTTGAGTGAAAGGTGCGGTTAAGTGAATGAGCATAAGCTTTAAAAATAATTGATCATTCGAGGCATATCGTAGGCAACTTCAATATATTTTATCTGCACCAAAGCATCATATACGCACAGTCTTAGGTAGTGTGCGGTACGTTTTTTGACAAGTAGAGCTGAAAAGCAGGTTGGGAGTTAGGATGTATTTAAAAAAACGTTCGAACTTAAACTTTTGAAAACTGTAGATGCTTGCACATTTTTTTGTGATAAGATCTAGGTTCTTAACAAAAATCGCTTGGAAAAATGCAAATGTATGATTTGGAATAATCCTAAACAATCTAACCGGCGTGCTATGAAACGTTTCAATGGTGATGGCAAGCGACGAATTCGCTTCCTTGCAAAAATGAAGCGTGAACATTTTCTAACACAGCACAGGAAGTAATGCGAGATGGGTTACGTGACAGTGAAAATTGAGAGTGTAACACTGATAATACAGAAAGCTTTTATTTATTGATGTGACGAAAAACTTGAAACGCGGTAGTCTCTCAGTTGCAAGAAAAAGCGAAGGGTTGTCCTGCAAGGCAAGATTATAATTTTGTTATTTTCTTGTTTAAAATCAACAAGCGGTTTTTGTGAAAATTGCAGTTGGTGCGCTGCTGTAAAATATTACAAAATTAAAACTTTTCTGCGAAAACCTAACCATGAAGTTAATTTTGCTCACTCCTAAAACAATATATATATTTTTTATAAAATTGAAACCAAATCAATGATATTATAACGTGTATAAATCTTTTTTCGTGTCTTTACGTTTTGTCACTTAATAACAAGATTGCGCTGAATTTAGTCTTCTGGAGCAATTGAAGCACTGCGCCGTGCAAAGTTACGAAACCAGCAAATCAACAAGCTTGTGAGTTTGTGGTTTGGATTTGTCTTTTGTTTGTAGGAACTGCATTATAATGTAGTAAATTGTTGTTCAAAAACAATGCAAGTGCGGTTTAGCCTGGACTGAAAAAAAAGAAAATGAATAGATTCAACGCATTTACTCGAGCCAATCCTCTTCACGACAATTTTACGTGCGTATTGAAATTTTATTTTAAGTAAAGTATATGTTTTGTAGAAAAGTTGCATTATCCTCAGGATTTACATTTTTGTTCTCCATTGTCAAGCCAGAAGCAATTTTGTTGCAGACGTGTTTTGTAGCTTTTCATTTGCTGTATCTGATTGCATTTGAGGTACACTGAATTCAGTTAGAAAAACTAAGCAAATGGTTTCTTTCAAACCCCGTATTTGCATGCAGCATTGACACTACTGTATTTCCAGAAAATCGTAAGAGGTTTGCATGCAATATTTACTTTCATTTAGAATTAAATTAACTTTTTTAGTTTTTACGAATCTAACGAATCCAAATCCAAATGTAAAATTAAGCTCAGCGATGATGTATGAGCTCTTGGGGAAAGTAACGATATCTCGTACAGGTGAATAATGTCTAAAGTTTAGCTTTAATTAAAAGTTTTTGCATGTGAAAAGAAGTATGATCTTGCATAAAGCTTCTTGCATAAAGAGTCAAAACGTTCAATCTGTTAAAGAGTAGTACTGAACCCCAACTAATTGCTTGCATTACATGCCCAAAAATAATGAACCCTGGATTACTAACGAGAGGGTTTTTACGGAACCATTTAAACCCTGAATTTTTTTAAAGAGCAATTTAAAATTTAGATCGAAAGCTGAGTTTGACTGAGTCTGAGTTGCCCATCTGCATTGGAATCCAATAGGTATGAAGCGTTAAAAAAAAGCTTTTTTTGTCCGGAATGCATATGTTTAGTGTCTACTTTTAAGGGGAATACCTACGTTCTTGTGTTTAAACTTTTATCCATCCCATGTAAAGCCTGTTTTTACGTTTAGGGGAAAACCTTGACTGTGCTGGTTGTTTGCGGTCTGCAGTCAATTAACAATCACAGAGTTTTATACAGCCTGTCAAAAAGTTTCACGTGTCTCTGCAAGCTTCAAGTTGCGCAGAAGCTTCCTTCCAGTCAAACTGATGTAGTGCAGAGACGAAAGTAGTGCTTTTGTTTGATAGCAATTCAATTGACAACATTCAAAAGGTCTGCTGTAAAGCTATCCTACTGAGTACGCTTAAAAACACAGCGCAAGGTACCTGTACGCAACAATAATGCAACGGCAACTGTGTAAAAGCAAGGTTCAACCAACTACATGCAACCTTTCCTCGGCATATTTATCAGATCGCATGATAGTGATTCACTTTCTTCTGATTGCGAACAAATACAGCAGTGATTATGCATTAACACTCAACAGTTCAACTTTGCTAACTTTGCGCTCGTAGTGAGAAATTCTGACTGACTGCCATTGGAATCATCTCGGTGGCTGAAAAACATAGCTTCTGGTTGATAGACAGAAGGCGAATGCATTAGATATTCTCTCAATATAGACAGTACAAGGCAGTGCTTCAGATAATCTCATGCTGAATGTTGTCTTTCCTTTATTTGTTGTCTGTTCTGGGTTGAACACAGTACATCGTTTTATGATTTGAAAGTTCTACGCTACAGACGTTTAACTGATCAAGATAGTTCCGATTCCTGTGTAAGATGACTGTTACTTACGATCCCTTGGCTTTGGAATTGGTGAATAGCTTTCATGCTATTCTAGTGCAAAAGATTATTTTATACAAATGTGTTTTTACTCTGCAGAAACCATTTGTAGTAGGTTTTCCTTTGGCATTCGTTTTTTTACTTAACAATAGTCACGGTCGAACAATTGTTTCCACTTCTGATACTTTAGATATGTGATGCGTTTCGTAGAGATAACATTTTAAGCAATAAGTGTTTCAACGGGACTGAACGTGGAAAAGGACCAGTGGTGTTAGCTCTGTCACTGATCTTTACATGCAGTACAATTATTTTTGCAAAGCTCGAACTAAGAAGACAGTTTCGTAAAAAGTTAATTTTTTTGATAAAATTATTTTTTCTACTGTGAAGCAAATTTTTGTTACTAAATGCATGAATTCGATTTTGCTTATTCAACAAATTCAAACCATTTACAATTTTAAACAGACAGCAACTCGCGACTTGCCCGACTGAGAAATGGGAAAGCATCTTATGGAGGAGGATGTGCGTTCCGGGAAAAGAAATTATTACTTATGTTATCATTCCACTAGCGGTTTTTGGCATTTTCATGAATTTGACGATCTTTATTGTTATTTCCACGTCCAAAAACTTGAAGTAAGATCTTGAGTTTTAATTTACCTATTCAGCGCCTGTAATGATTTGCTGGTAAAAAGTAAATGATTATGGTTGACAAATCGTGTGTTATGTACTATCAGTTCATAACGTCTTCTTCAACATTAACAGTTATTTAAATGTTTTCGTGTTGTTTTCTTTCAGTTAATGTAAACATCTTTTTTCAGATCTCCTGTTCACCGCATTCTAATGAGCTTATGCCTATCTGATGTAATTTCCGCTATTCTCAGTCTTTCATTGACGTATGGAATAATTGATGGTCATATAATTGGAAATTACAAAGGTGTCCTAATTTACTACGTAAGAAAGAGTGCCTGCAAACTGCATTTGAATTTAATGTGTACGCAATTACATTCTTATATCTTATTGTCCAGACCATGTTGACGAAGGCATTTGTTTATAACACTGCTATTGAGATCATGTGCTTAACACAAAATTTATCCATTTCATCATAAACTAGCAGTTACGGTAGTGAAGGTTTTAACATGCACTTTGAGACAGGACTATTGTATGCAGACCAATATTGCATGTGCTTTGGCTGTCGACACCACCTCATGCGCTTGTTATAATTCGAGGCCAGCTCATAGGCTTTTAGCAGATCGAAACAGTCTCATTCATATGTTGTTACTTGCAACAAACAAACTAATTTTCGGCATCATGAAATTATAACTCCGACATTTTCAAATATGTCAAGTTTGCATGAGCTCTTTATTGTGAAAATCGCTTGGGGAAATGCGATTAAAATCATGTTTTTCTGGATAGCTCTGAGATCGAATGTAGATTTATCGTCGTTTTTCGTCACTGCAAAATTTAAGATGCAAAGGCTATTTGGCGTACCACCTCGGCAATGTCATGAAAGTGCTCACAATTGCAATTTGCATCAGTTTGAAAAACAAGTTTTGGAAGAAGTAGCAAAACAATGAGTATGTTTAAGGAAAAAAGTTATATGAGAAAAGATATGTAATTGAAAGCTCACAAATATAACTAAGCAAAAATTTATTTATTTTTTCTCAAGATATTCTCTCTCACTTTCTGTGCCCGTTTCTGAGTGATGCTCTAACTTTTTGTCAGGCATCCCCTGCTCTTCCTTTGTTTTGGAATCCCTGTTTGCAACCACTTTCTTCCAGTTTGCTTAACCAGCAGTGCTTTCCTTCAGTTTCCACGCGTTCATGCACTGAATATAAGAATCGACGAACGCATGTAGGAAAAATTTTTAAAAAATTGCTGCTAAAAAATGACCAATTAAACGAGTGACAATTTTCTTGCAAAACATTTTATCAGAAGCAGAAATTACTCTGACTGTGAAAAAGAGGAATGTAATGATTTTTTGTGTAAACATATTTTAAGGAGTTCCAGAAAATATCAGGATATGTTTCATCAGCAATTTGTTTCTGTGTATGATCAATTTGTTAATGTTCTTGATAAAGCCTACTTCATTTCACAAAATGCAATATCGTTTTTAGATGTTGTGGTCAGCTTGTTCTATTTAACGTCTCTTTAAATTTGGCTAGTAGAACAAGATATTAAAGTATTAATTGCAATAGTTGCAAACAACTTATATGATTAGAATGCTAGACACCAATTGTCAAACGTATGCCAGAGATAATAACGGAGCCGGAGTGCAGGAGTGGACTCCTGCTGGGGTTTGGATTTTAGGGTGGAGCAGGAACCGGAGCCGGAGTCCGTATTTTAGGTTCGGGCCAGAGCAGGAGCAGGAGTTAACATTAAGGACTGTGCAGGAGACAGTCAAACTTTTTCAGGGACCGATTAAAATTTATGTAATGATGTTTGTTGTTGTCAAACGGAATGGAATTAAATGAGAGATGTTTTCTGACCAGGGTAGTCATATATCACAAAAGTGTGACACTGGGTGGGCGTACCAAGAATTTGACCACTAACGTTGGTTTCACAAGTTAGTGCCTATGCAAAATACAGTGTACGTCACAATGCAGTTCGGGAATTTAGGAATCCACGCCGTAACCATGAGATTGACGGGCTAATGAAGTTGTCAAAAGCACAAAACACATGACAAAAACAACGGCGAACAAAGCAGACCATAAAAAAGTAACAGTGTGCCGAAGTGACATATAGAAATAGGATCCGACCTGTTAGAAGTAATGTACAGAAGTACAGTCGAAAATAACTGCAATGTGCAGATTTCTAGTCACCTCTTGCATAAGCCAACCTTAGGCTTACCATACGTTTCGTTTTATCCAGGACAAGGCTTTGTCCCAGCGTCCCAGTTAGGCATTCAGTTAGCCAGCATAGCTTTACACGAACATTAACATACTGTAATTGTCTGCTTACCCAACTTGCGGAAGAGTGAAATGTGATCTTCCTTTTTCTTGTTTCATTGCGTTAGATGTAAAGATAATTGTTTCAAAGGTAATTGGATCGTCGTTCTGACGTGTCCCGGTTTCCAATCACAAAAATATAGTGTGCCAAGCCAACTTCTGCTCACATTTTTGAGCCATCCTGAACAAAGTTGGATGTTTGTCCTGATAGTTGCAGCTTTGAAGAAACCTATATTGTTTTGCAGCTCTGTTCCCTACGTTAAATTTGAAAGGGATTGTAATTACGCATAATGTTGATCTTGTTAATTTTTGTAAGATTTGCTTACATATTCATGGCTTAGTTTTTCACAGTCATAGTTCAGAGTTTTGTCTGAGCACTTGGTTAAAGTACGATTAAATATTTGTAAACGGGCGATCAGCTCCTGACTTTGGAGATTTGAAATGAGTCTGTTGTAAAAAATGCAAGTTAACGCTCAATTCAAATAATTGTCAGATATCTGGTTTGATGCTTAAACTACTTAACTAGGTGGTGTTTTACAAGTTAACATTTTATAACTTAAAGTACAGTAGAACGTATAGTTTCAAAGATGTATATTTGATAAGCAGTGTCTATTTCGCCTCATGACGCGAAAACTGTTGTGAAATAATTTTGTCAGTAGCTGTACGCAATTGTTTGAAGTAATCACATGAAAAGTTCAAAACACATGGCATGTTTGGAATGCATGACCTGCATAGCTGAACGTAACATCTATTTTAAGTGCAGGCAAGCTTTTAATGGCTTTTTGTCTACGTATTGTAATTGTCATGTGACAACTTCAACCATTTGTGTTCGATCAAAGGCAAAATAGCCACGGCATATATTTTTCTTCATGAGGCAAATGTAGATCTAATGTTTTTGTTATGAGTTACTTGGAAGTTTTTGGACCGTTAACAGGAGTCGGAGTTGATGTTTCAAAATTTTTCGGAGTCGGAGCGGGAGGAGTCAACCCTTTAACGTCATATGTGCCGAATTCCTCCCATCCGACGGTTTGTTCTATTATTATGCACACGGTTGTTTTTATCGCTCAACGACCGGTGTCCCGAATTCGGCCTGAGTCGCACTTTCTTTTCAAGCGCTTTATCGCCATTTAGTGATTACAGGTTTGACATCCGCCATCTTCAATTCTGTCGACTGTTGGTTCTCAGCAGGAGAGGTTGAGTAGAGATTTTGATGAATATTTTTGGGAAACGTTTTCAGTTATGGAAGACAGAAAAAATCAGGAATGTAGATTCATTCCTGTAGAATAGGAATATGGCGTTTTTTGTTTAGTATCGTTGCTTTGTGAGTTTTTAGACAGGTTTTTGTGACTGGGACGAGTTCGGCACAGTGGTCATTTAGTCATAAAATTGTGGATAAACAATACTATTCCGCAAGTCTGGGTATTGCAGTTTTTTCTTTTTTGCAGTTATTTTTGCAGTTATTGCTGTTTGGTTATGTCAAGATGTTTGTGGAAAAAATGCATAACTTCTTAGTAAATGAAACCAAGATCGTTTCATGGCAAGAAAGTGACTGGAAAGTAAGGTTTCTAGAATGTGAAAGTGATATTAGTAAGTAGCGCGACAATAATGGGGATCCATACTATATTGTTCCTACAAGAAACGACTTTACAGCTAATCATCTGATTCCAAGAAGACACTTGTGATATGGCATTTCGCAGTTAGAATGTTTGCAACAGTGATTCAAAAAGAAATAATGAAGAGTCCCAAGCTTTCCACTTTGGAAGAGTCAGAAATTGAGGCATATCGTATTTCAGAATTGGGCTAAGATGAATGCAATATTGCCATAGTTCATATTCTCGTCTGGTTGGTTTGGTTGTCATGATTATGTAACTTTTGTATAGATAGGATTATGATTATTTTGGTGTTCTGAATACAAAGCAAAAGAATATTCCAGACTTCAAATCCAGCGTAACTGAAGCTTTTATCAAAAATGTCGAAGACATAATTTCCAAACAAAAGCAAAACCATCTTCGCAATTGAAATCGGGGTATCTACAACAAGAAGCCGCAAATTCTGGGGAATCTACTCTGCAGAAACATGCAGGTCACAAAATTACATGTGAAGAGATAAGGTTGGTTAGAGGTGGGAGCAATGTGACAATGATGCAAGAACCTAACATAAGTGATGTAGTCGAGACCTAAGCGTCGGGACCGAGACCTGGTCAAACCTTCGAGACTGACACCTCATCGAAAAATCCGAGACTCAAGAATTGAAAATTTGTCGAGTATGCTGACATTTTTCTAAAGATTTTCAAAAAATATTATCGCGACTACGAAGTATCAATTTTTTCGAATTTCTGGCATTTTTCCTGCCTGCTTTGGTTGTTTCTTATTTGCAAATACAGCAGACCAAAAACACGTTGATTAACAAAAGTTTTACTAAGCAATATTTTTGCAGTACTCAAAGCCTCAAGCGAATGTACTTGTGATCGAGACCAAGACAAGACCTCAAACCTTCGAGACTGAGACTAGAAAAATGGGAAGTCTCGTCGAGACCAAGACCAAATCTCGAGACTCCATCACTGCCTAACATGCAGTGCGAAAAATAATATTCTCTGTAGCAAATGCAATATACATCTATGTCAGAACCAGTGGTGGAGTCTTGAGACCCATTTTTGCGAGTTTCGGTCTCAAAGGTGTCAGGTCTCGTCTCAGTCTCGATGGGCAACTGGTCTTGAGACTTTGAATATTGCAAGGGAATAGTTTAGTAAAATTACTAAAATTCAGGGATTTTTCTTTTGTTGTATTTGCAGGTAAGCAACAACCAAAACATGTTGGAAAATGCCAAAAATTAAAAAAAAGTCAACTCAGAAGTGATGACGACATTCGAAACAAAATTTTGGCACAATGCTCAAATTTTGACGTCTCGGGTCTCGGTCTCCAATTTCAAGTCTCGAGTCTCGGAGTTTTTGATGAAGTCGCGATATCGAAGTTTTAACCAGGTCTCGGTCTCGGAGGTTACGCTCTCGACTGCATCATTGGTCTACACAAGCACAAAAATTGTTTCAAGCTCTCTTACCAGTAATGTACTTCAACTGCGATTCTAGTACATTTTCAAATGCTTTCAAAACTTGCAACAAAAGTTGATCTGGTATATGCAGTCCTTCTTTTGATAAAGTGCGAACCATTCATTGGATAAAGATTCTTATCATTTTTAGAATGCTTTGTTAGAGACAAAGAAAAACATTACTTTTTCAACAAAAAAAAACAACTACTTTGAAAATACTCAGGCGTAAAATGGCTTCGAGGTTTCAAAAAGTAGTGTAAATTATTACAAAAGTCTTGACGTTCGTCATTGCATTGCTGTCATTCACAGAAATGCTACGTTTATAGGATAAAAGGCAATCGTTTTAATGCAAATTGATAGCAATTCATAAAAACCTGATTTTGTATAGGCTCAGCTCTTCAAAGTTGTTTCTTTTCAGCAGTGCTGCTTCATGTAACCTATTTGTTTCAGTTTTGCTTTTCTGTTATGAAACAACAGGATTCAGACAACACTCAAGTAAACGACAACATAAAGCTTTAACGTTTTTATTAGAACTACTAACTGAGTAAACATAACCTGATTTCAGGTCAGCTTCTTTACCTCGACATTTGGCTCTTCAGTGATCACGGGATTACATGTTTGTTGGTTTGCAACACTTCGATTCTTTTCGGTCAAATTTCCATCACTTTACTCAAAAATACAGACATCTCACGTAAAAGTAAGATTTAGTTATTTTACGGTTCAAATTCCACCTACAGTTTAAACGATAAAATTTGTGGTTCTTGAACATGCAAAACTTTTATATACGAAGAGGTTAATAATCTGCGATTAATACAAACAACTTTGTGGTGTCTTGCTATAGGAAAAAAAATGATAAGGCTTTCATTACTGTTAGACACGGGTTCATAGATTGTTTCTAGAAGTTGTTTTGTTTTGCACTGTTTTGAATTTTCAATATGTTTTGCTTTTATGTTATCGATTGACCATATTTACAAAACAGCACAAACCTGGACTGTTTAAGTAATTACATAAAATTAATGAACATCACTTTTAGTAGTCAATGTACTATTTATTTGACATTTTTCAACAAAATCAAAATCCTGAAAAGAGTCTTTCATTTTGGTGAAATAATGTAAATCGATAGATTTGGTTGGGTTTCAAACCATCGTTTATTTTAAGGAAAAAATTTGGAAAATGAGCGCTTAATCCAATCGACATAACTCATCGCGTTTCTCATTGGAGGTACGATAAGCAAGTGGTGAGAGAGAGAAAGAGAAAGTGATCAAAAGTGGNTGCGTTTAAAATAGTCTTNTTNATTTTTTTATAGGCTGTCTCCGCAGCAGTTTGGATTTTGACTNTGATTACCATCATTACTTGGCTGTTGATGTTTNTCACCGGAATAATGGCTGAGTATGCATAAAATTAAGTTGTGGAATTAGAAATAAAGATTTTCACATCAGCTTGCATAACCAAATGCCAGGTTTTCATTCCATTATCACTTTTTATCAAAGCGTGCACGATGCAGACTCATATTCGAAAATTTGCTGCTTGCGTCGTCGAAAAAGAAACATTTCGATGCCATAGACACATTAAATTCAGAAATGTTAATCTTGTTTCATGTCATGCTTTAATCGTGTCATTTATTTCATTTTATCTAATCATGGCAAAATTTAAACTAAAGATATTCAACTACGTTGTATTCAGAAAAATGTGTTACAATGTTATGAAGTCTTGACGTTTTGTGCATTGTTGCGAGTTACTTTCGTATCAATAAGAAATGTCGAAAGATTTGAAAGTTTGTTTAGACTTTACAGTAGGCGCATTTACCCGGAATTTGGATGAACTGAAAATGCTGTATTGTTTCTAGAGCCGCATTTTGGCGTTTAGAATGCACCGGAATTGACTTCGTTTCAGAATCCTAGGCGTGACGGTTTAACCCACACGGGTTGGGACTACCCGCATTTGCGGGGCGGGTGTGGAACCCCCAAAGCTATGGCGGGCGCGGTTTGAACTTGGTGGGGAGCCGGCGCAGAGTAAGAAATTATTTGCGCAGGCAACTAATTGTTGACTCACTGTATGTGAAAGTGGCATGTGCAAGATATATAATGATACAGAGATCTTGTGGTACAAAGGCGTGTCAACATTTTCCAGTGGTGCCGAGACCACACAATGGAGCTTCCGCAGCTACCAATGATCTTACAAGAAGTGCGTTTTGCGTGATGGCGACTAGCGCTGCTAATGAACGAGTGTTTAGTATGGATAGTTATATGGTGAATAGTAGAAGAGCAAATCTACAAGATTTCATCAGTGAACCACATTCTCTTTATCAGCAGTGCTTTGGGAAAGGAGCGCTTAAGTTTTACTAAAAGGTTTCACTCAAGTATTCACAGTGTTTTTTTAACACCTTCCATTGTTTTTGAAATGAACCACTGAATGAATTACCACCAGCGATGAAACACATTGCCATGGGCGTCAGAAGGTGGGGGAGGGGGGCCTTGCCCCCCTGGATTGTTACATTATTTGCAAAAACAGGTTGTTTTTTCAATTCCGAGGGGTAAAAATAAAATTTCACCACTTCTGGCCCCATCCTTCCGACACCCATGCACTCTGCGTGAGTTTTTAGTGGTTTTTAAACACATAGTGACTGGTGCGGGTTATGGACGGAAACAGTGCGAGTCTAGTGCGTGTTGGGAGGAGCCCCGGCTGCGGGTGGGTGCAGGAAAGATTTGTCAAATTCCTGCTTTTTCAAAGCGAGTTTAGATTTTGCGGATGCTGGGCGGGAGTTGCCAAATTTTCAAAGAGCAGCACTCTACTTTGTGCTGCGTTTAACTGGCTTTGCATCTATAAGAAGAAAAGATAATATGTGCACACTTTCTGCCAACCAACACATTCTATTCACAATCTTGTCCTTTCATGGATCTTGAGTTGCTTGCAGTCTTTATTGNGTTGTAAAATGATGTGGTTTGCAATATTTGACTGGTATATTGTAAATACGTACAACCGATCCACTATCTATGTACTTTAACTTACGGTTCTTNTCTTCTTCTTTTGAGCGAGTTGTTGAAACCACTGCCTGGCTGCACTTGATCNCGGGGCAAGTGTTGAGCANCCATTCAGTTGTCTCATCGTCCAGAACCGTCNGGTCATGCAGTTCATGGGAAATCGATGGATTGGACATTGGAGGACACTATGGTCGACGGCTTGTTCTTCTGCGCCACACTCACAGGCCGCAGAGNAGGCCATACTCCATTTGTACAANCAGGAGCNGAAACGTCCAACACCGGTGCGGAGGCGATTAAGCCGGACCTAGGCTCTTCTTGGTAGGGTCATTCCAGGATAAGGGGTGCCGGCGTCGGGGATGAAAATGCGGAGTCTTGTGGGGCTGTCCGTCCACTCTGCATTCCATTGGTAATCGGTCCACTGCGACGCGCATATGTTGTTGTTGTCAGATAAACTGATTGCGGCTGATGACATAATTGTGCATTGTTTGCAAAACAAATATTATTTTGAAGAGGAAATTTAACCCAAATGCACGTCGGCGTGAAAATACTGAAAAACACGAAAACTGCTGATTTGATAATGAACGACATTTGTTTTGACCTCTTCGCAGGAAAACAGCTGGAGTTTGAAAAAGAAGTTTAAGCAATTTGGCAATGTACTTGATAGTCGTAAGGCACATAACAGAAAAAAAACTGGTATAAGGATTACGTTAATAAAATAATTGCTTTGCTAAGTCTGCTAGGAAAAATAAATTATTTATTGAAATGGTACACGTGCAATGCTATGCAATATAAATTTCAAAGTCCTGTTCAAACTAATGATTATAATTCATTTTGGGATTCATCTATTTTAAAAACTTATTTTCCTTAGTTTCAGGCATCCTTTCGTCATTTTTAATGTTATATTTTATCTTGTGTTTCACTTGATGTTGGAACGATTATTTCCAGATAAACACTTATTCTTTTGTTTAAACGATTATTTCCAGATAAACACTTATTCTTTTGTTTAAACGATTATTTCCGGATAAACACTTTTTCTTTTGTTTAAACGATTATTTCCAGATAAACACTTATTCTTTTGTTTAAACAATTATTTCCAGATAAACACTTATTCTTTTGTTTAAACGATTATTTCCGGATAAACACTTATTCTTTTGTTTAAACGATTATTTCCAGATAAACACTTATTCTTTTGTTTAAACGATTATTTCCAGATAAACACTTATTCTTTTGTTTAAACGATTATTTGCAGATAAACACTTATTCTTTTTTTTAAACAATTATTTCCAGATAAGCACTTGTTCTTTTGATAAAGATTATTTCCAGATAAAAATATTTGCTTTTGTTTAAACTAGGGGTCTCATATTAAATTTCTCCGAGGGCGAAATGAGATCTAATAAAATAAAATAAGCCAAGGACCGCTTTGTGACTTCCGGGGGCCCCAATATGATGCTGAAGAAACAATGGCTGTACCTGAATCTTAGCAGGAAAAGGTTTTACATCTTATTTCTTGCGAAAGGTATCGTGAGTTATAGGCAAATCTTTTCTAGCTGTCTCTACGTTCGTTTAAAAGGAACTTGTTCATTTGCTAGCCGAGAACCCTTTTAACCACATTTTGCCCAAGTTTGCAACGCCATAACTCGCTAACCGATTAAGCTAGGGAGCTGTAAGAATCTTCTACGTATTCGGCAAGTCTACTAGTTTCGATTGAGAAACAAAAATTTCAGTTTTGGGTTAGGGGCTCTCTTGTGAGGACGTCACAAAGTGCTTTTTTTTCAATTTTTGTCCAATTGTGACTGGTCCTGGGCGCCAGGCGCCAATGAGTTATTTTTCGGCTCAAAATTTTGTTGAAAACCAGACGATCATCCGCGTTTTTAGAATTCTTGAATTGACCTGCTGGCATGTCTGAAAGTCTGAAACCAGAATTATGGCCCAAAAACCTCATTTTGCACAAAAATCCATACATGGTAGAAAAAGCATGAGTCTCCCATTAACGGCTACTTCAGCTAGCGATAACCCGCCAGACGCTTATGCTAGAGATCTATTCAAACATTTGGAAGACTCGTGAAATCTTCTACTTTGGATTGAAAAAAAAAAAACTTTTGAGATTTAGGTTTGGGGTTTTCGGTGAGTGTCGTTAGGGTATGGGGTATGTTTTCCTTTTTTTGGTTTTTCATTTTTTGACGTCATCGCCCAAACAAGGAGTCGAAATTATGGCTCAAAGTGTGGTTAGATCCTAGGCTGTAATATGAGTCTTTATAGTCCTAGATCAGCTTCCTGATGTTTCTGGTGCCAAAGTTATGGCCAAGAGACACCAATTTATTGGGGAATATGCTGGGGAAATTTATGGGGATTTCCCCAATTAATTTCTGCTTATTTTGCCATAACTTTCGAACCAGAAACGCTAGAAAATCCTTCCAACCCTCAATAGGCTCGAATTGTAGCTGTCAATCCAAAAAAGTTTGAGCCACAAAACCGTCTCGATTGGTCGACTCCCAGGTGATGATGACGTCATCCAAATGTTAACGGATATGCATAAACATTCTCTCATTATGTAAACATCAGCAAAAACCCGAGATCTCAAGCTAAAATTTTTTTAGTATAAACTACAAGTCTTCACGAGTCTTTAAAGGGCTTGAACAGACCTCTAGCCTATTCTGGCGGAGAGTTATGGCCATATACACACTGGGTGTTATTCACCCCAGGATAGATTTTGTAGGGGTAAACATTTTGACCACTTTTTGGCTTTTGTGGCACAACTTTGGCTCCAGATATGCTAGAAAACCAATCATGCGCCCTAAAGAATCGGATGATAGCCTCGTTTCCACAAAAACTTGAGTCAAAAAATTGGCACATTGGATTATCACCTAGCGCCGAGTAAAGTAGGCCACAAAAACGCAAAAACACCCCTACTGATGACGTCCCCCCAAAAGAACCCCACACCCAAAACTGAAAAAAAAAATTTCAGTCGAAACTAGAAGACTTGCCGAATCCATATGTGGTTTGATCACCTCTCTATCTCTATAGCAGCTGGCGAGTTATGGACTGTTATGAAATTTGAAAGTTTGTTCAAATAAATGGCTGCTGAGGGCCTCAAAGGGGGCCAATAAAGTAAATAACTTAAATTTTAACTATTTGAAAAGTTCCAAAAAGCATCGCAGGCCGCACGAAATGCCTCTGGAGCCTCATACAACCCCACGGACCGCGTGTTTGAGATCCCTGGCTTAAGCAATTGTTTCCAGTTATACAATTTTTATTTTGTATCTATGTCGTAGAAATTGTGAATTTTGCCATAGTGAAAAGTTTTCGAAATCTTGAAGCATTACGAGAAAATACTGTATCAAGCACAGTGAATCACATCAAATCGTTATGATTTAACACAATAGCAATCCTGCTTCTTTTCAGAATGAAATCGTCGTTAAAAATTTCGTTTCGCAATTCCTCGTTTCAAAGACAATCTCATTTATTGTGCGTATGTAGTGAGGCATTTCAGATCAGATATTTGCCGTTAATTTTTGGGATAAAGTCTTGTTGACGTGTCTCTCAGTCTGTAACACACAAGCACGAGCTGTGAATCCGATTCACACTGTCCTATGCGATGATGAAGGCGTTGCACTTGACGTGACACTCTGCAACACACAAGCGCGAGCGGCGAATCTGATTCCCGCTAATTTACCGCCATTTGATGAAGGCGTTACTCAGGCTCGCGGCTGTTAGAGACACGAAACAGGCANGGGNGTTGAGAGGTGACACTGTACAATTTATTGCCTCGAGTTCTGCGCTGGTTTTAATGACGCANAACGGCAACATCTATCGACNATTAACACAAACAGCGACTTGTCTTTTACGACGATACAGCAGCAAACATATCGCAGAAAACAGTTAATGGATCAGGCAGACGACAACTCGCTCACGGCACTACTGACGAAAAGAG
>JGI24158J21664_10004543_pt1 | contig 17887 bp, 10 predicted proteins | sample Ectturendosymbi3_FD_21664 | JGI IMG/M metagenome (IMG submission 21664)
AAATAAATGGTCACCGCTAGATGGTGCCCATGAGTAACAAGTCACTGTGATAGTCACCACAAGCGAATTATCGTAATTCTCTTATCCCTATATAATGGTAGTGCAACCTAGTCGTAGTAGAGTGAACTCAGTGAGGGAGCTCTATTGCTGCTGGTTGCTTTCCTGTTAATGCCCAGAATTGCCATCTTTCGCTTGTGCTTCCCTCAGTAATTCAAGGCGATGCAGTCAACTGCAACATCTGTTATGAACGTAGTCTGTTTTTATGAATGTAGTTTGCTATAAACGTGGTCTGTTGTAATCGTGGTCTGTTGCAAACATGGTCTGTTATGAACGTGGTATGAACCCACCCCACGACTATCTATGGTCTGCGAGTAAATCTACATTTCTTCACGATGTGTATCTGTAAACATTGATTGTTTTCTGACCATGCTACTTGTTTTTGCTATGAAATGTTCTAAAATGCCTTGCCCTCTGCCTCATAACCATTATTTTATTGCTGCTCACCTGTATGCTTGCCTCACCTGCTCATCTGTACATGCCTCATCTCTCCACCCATTGCTTGCCCATCATCATCTGTGTTATGTTGATGTCTATTGTGTTTTTTATTTTTTTGTTATATGTTACATTTCTTTGTGACTTCATTTTCGCTTGTTTGTGTACATATTGATATTTTCTCTTTCGTCATGATATTTCTTTTTTTAAATGTTATATCTGACATTTTTCTTGTTGGGTTACATTTTGTGTGACCACATATTGACCTAACGGTAAAAAATTGACTTTTTGTTGACCTATCAACAAATACCAGAAAAAAAGTTGAGCATGGTCCAGGTCTGTTATGAACGTGGTCTATTATGAATGTGGTCTGTTATGAACATGGTCTGGTATGAACGTGTTCTGTTGTGAACAAGTCTGTAACGAACGTGGTCTATTTTGAATGGTCTGTTTTGGGTGGTCTGTTGTAAACAGGTCTGTTTGAACAGACACCCTTAGTTGCAAACTATGGAGTTTAGGGCCTAATGTAGATTGCTGTTGACTGAAATTTTAAAATGCCGCAAACGGATAAACTGATGTGACCTTGGGTTTGGTGAAAGGAGAAAATGAAAAGTTTTGTTCAAAATAAAATGTTACTGCTCAGGGAAAAAGTCCAGTCTGGAAAGATTTCAGTCTCGTTGTAGACAAAGAATCAGAAGAGCATCAACTAGCAAGGACATTGCATGATTGCTTGAAAATATTTTCACAGTTGTTGCAGACGACAACAACAACTGTGAAAATATTTTCAAGCATTGATTATGTATGTGTACAGCATGTCACATCATAAACTTGGTTCTGTTATTGGTCATAATAGTTACAATTCTTCTGCAGGATATTCTAGTTTTGAGTTGTTTAAACTGAATCATATGATCAAGTGAGCTTCTCAATATTATAGCTCCAAAAAGTAATTTCCTCAAAGTCTTTGAAGTGTCAACTAAATGGTGTTCTGAAACAAAGTTGCAGCATAAGTGAATTTGAAATATGATAATAGATTTTTTTCTCGAATCATATTGAGTTGAATTACATGTAGATTAATACAGTAATAGTAGTGAAAAGATTTCAAATTTAGACAAGATTTGGATTTTAAAACAATCTATTTTCAGATTTCGATTTGGATTTTGAAATGAATTTTTGGATTGGATTTGGATTTGAAAAACGTAAATCTGTTCATCGCTGCTAGTGTTAGGTGGTTACCATTACAATTACGAATTAGGGTTTGGTTTTATGGTATGTTTGTACCAAGCCTGCTGCACTCTCATCATGCGTTACTGTCATGTTACAGGAGGTGGTCAAATAAGGTTTCAAATAAGAAGATCTTCAGGTGGTTCTGTAGCCACTGCCTTTTGTCTATGTTGCATATTTAGGCTAACCTAAAACTTTAAACCTCAACGTGTTGTGTCTCTCTGTATTGTGCTTATCACATGACTACTTGAACCATTTGTATTCAGTTAAAGGCAAAATAGCCATAGCATATATTTTACCTCATGAAGCAAAAAGACACTATCTTCTTGAAAGTTTTGAATTTGCAATTCATACACATTAGATCCTATGCTATATACAATTTTGATTTAAGTTTTTCCATCCATTTTTGTTGGTTTTATTGCACTGTCTACAGATCCTGACTCTACTGTTGAGTATGTTTTGCAGTGATTTTTAGATACAATTTTGTTTATTGCAGATTTTTGTTCACAGCATAAATCAAATTACTTGAGTATTTTATTTATATCCCACAATCACATTGTCTAAGCATGGACAAGGAACAAATTCAGCAAGAAATTTGTAAGCAAGGTGAAGTTGTACGGCAACTAAAAAATGAAAAAGCAGAAAAGTCCAAGGTTGGCCTACAGATTTTGCAATTTGTCATTTAAAACAAGAAAAATTTGAATGAGTAAATATTTTATTCAAAGCCTTGAGAATAAATGTTGTGTAAATATTATCTATTCAAATATTTCATGAGTGTTATTCCTTCACTCAGGACTAGGCTTTTTTGTTGCATGTTAGAATAACAAATATACCTTCCTTGATGTTATGTTATGCTTGGCGTACCCTGCTTATTAACAAGAGTTTATCTAAAACTTCTTATGGTAGATGTGTGTTGTCTGATTTGCAAGTCAAGTGGCTGGCTTATGAGCGCAGCAGTCACATTGCAGAGGTGATGATTGTTATGTATTTCCTTTTGTTTAGGGAATAGTTTCAGAAATCTCTAACAATGATTGCTGTCATTCCTATGTTATGTATTTGTGCATTTGTTGTACTGCATTTAAACTCCACACCTTAACACCCACAATACTGAAAATACATTTTTCTATTTTTTTGGCCATTTTACCTCTCTGTTATTTGCCCTGGAAACACCAGATATTGGAGATTTAACAGTGTCACTTTCAATATAACAAGAGTGCAAATTTAAGAAAAAGCTGAAATGTGTCATTAGTTTGAGCTTTATGCAAGAAAATAAGCTTTAATACTTTTAGCACTGAGGGGATTTACTTTTAAGACCTGCATGAGCCACTTTTCTACTGTCACTTTACACCATAACTTGCTTGCCGATTGAGCTAGAGAGCTGTTCAAACCCTTTAAAGATATAGGAAGTCTACTTTAGATCTTTTTTTAATTGGAAAGTTTTGGATTTTGTTTTTTTGAGGGTGACATCATAAGAGGGGTAGGTTTAGGCATTTTGGCCCAGGTTATTGTTCCAGGTTATTGTTCCCTGGTGCCCATGACAAGAGCCAATTTTTTACTGAAGTTTTTAGTGGACATTAGGCTATAATACTAGTCTTTAGAGCCTTTGATTAGCTATCTAGCATTTGTGGTTTGAACATTATGGCCAAAAAATTGATAATCAATTAATTAGGGGATTAATTAATGAATTTGTTGTTTTTAGGCTGTCACTTCTGAACCAGAAACAGTAATCAAGGGCTCTAAAGACCCAGATTATAGCCTAGTTTCTAATGAATGAACACTTGAGTCAAAATATTAGCTCTTGGCATTGGTGCCAAGGACCTGGTAACCTAGGCCAAAATGCCTAAACCTACCTTTATTATGATGTCACTTACAAAAACCCTCAAATCCAAAACTTTCCAATTTTCAAAAATTTGAACTAGAAGACTTGCCATATCTTTAGAGGATTTGAACAGCTCTTTAGCTCAATCGCCTTGTGAGTTATAGAGTTGCAAAGTGGTGCAAAATATTGGCTCACGCTTGAATTTAAAGTACCAATGTATCATACATTGGTGCCGAACGTGTTACATGATTTATTGAAGTTTGGCTGCCTGCATTTTTTAACTTACCCAAATATAATTTGTTTGTACTTTCACTACTGCGTTCAGATAACTTCTCATAAATTCTGCTAAAGCAGGAATGAAAATTGAACTTGTGTTCTTGTATTGTTTCTATTTGTGTGCCAATGTTTCTTATTTTCTTTTTTAGATAGATGAAGAGGTTGCTAAACTTCTGGCTCTGAAAGCTCAGCTCAGTGATAATGCTCCATCACAAAAGTTGGTGCTCAAAACACCCAAGGGCACTAGGGATTATGATGCAAAGCAAATGGCTATTCGTGANAGAGTATTTGAATGCATTANCAAATGTTTCAAACGCCATGGTGCTAGTACACTTGACACACCAGTCTTTGAGCTTAAGGTTGGTGTTAATTTTGCAATTTGTTTGAAGTATATGTAATGTATTGATGGTTAAAGAAGTTGAGCAGTATTTTCAATGAATTGGCTTGCAAATTTTAGTCTATTATTTATTTATGTTGTCAATTCAAACAAAAGGTAACATTCTAATGAGAATTTACACCCATTGTAGCATAATTCAAGTTGATTGCTACTAACAACAACTAACAATTTGGTAGTTACATTGGTGTCTGATGGCCATTTTAATAGGGTGTTCACCAATCTAGTGACCATTCCTAAATGTTGGGAGGAATACCATCTGTGGTGGTTGCCCTTTATCACAAAGGGGTATGAAAGCACTGAGCAAAGATGTCCCTGAGCTTGTTTGCTGCATAATGATTTTACTTGTCCAGTTGCTTGTCATTGTCATGCTTCAGTGAGGCATGGAGTAAAGCACTGAGATAATAGAGGAGTTGGCAAACATAACATTTACATCATTCAGGGAAACAGCTGGTGTGGCAGACTGTTTAAACTTTTAGGGGGGAAAACTACACCGATTGTCCTTTTAAAGTTAAAAACAATTTTGTGTTCAGCAGCACAATCACCGTAAAATTAAGGTGTTGAAAACTTGAAACACACATAGATCATCAGCAAACAGTAGGTGATTCACAAACATATTTCCACAGTGCATCCTGCTTTAGTTGTGGCCTGCTGTACTGAAATCTCAACAAGGTAAACAGCAATGGATATGGACTAAAAACTCCACCTTGTCTTACCTCATTGGTTACAGTGAAGGGGTCAAAAAGACAAGTATTCCTTGGTCTGATTCTGATACCAACTCATCAGAAGTCTTATTTAAGGCTGTGGAGTTAGAACCCAATTTTTATGGTTTGGCTCCACACAAAATATTTTGGCTTGGACTCCAGCTCCAATAATCCAAATTTGTTTGGGCTCTGGCTTCGGCTCCACAACCCTGTTTTTAAGACAAGCATCAATTACATTTTAATTAGTTGCAAATGCGTGACATATTTATAATGTCAAAGCACACTGAATGTGTTAAAACATTACACACTTTATTCAGCTAAACAGTAATGAAACAAAATTCTGTTCAAGCTCCAGTCACCAAAATTGCTTGGGCTCTGACTCCACAGCCCTGGTCTTACTGTACTATGGGCATAGGTGCATTGCATTCAACTAGTTTTACAAACAATAGGTTGTGGTTAGTCCTGTGAAAAGCTTTAGATCAGAAGTTACCAAGTCATTGACGCCCAGGTAGGTGTATTGTTTTGAGATTGCAAGGGCATCACAACCTTAAATCCATCATCATTACGAAGATCTTAGGATTTTAGCAAAACCTGCTCAAACCCAATCAAAGTAATTGTAAATGACACTGAAAGATGTTACAAGGATTATGTGCAATTATGTAACAGTTGCATAATTGATGTCAGCCATGAGGTAACAGTAACTTTAGGTGCAAAATTCAACAGGTGAGCATAAGTTAGTGTTTGACACTTGGCTGGCAGAGGTGTGTGATGGTGTTGTTTGATTTTGTATGTAGGGCTGGTGTGCCGGGCATTTATACAAGTTGGGAACCATATCTTTAGATGCATGTAGAAAAGGTGGTTTTGCTGATATTGTGTACAACAATCTGCTTGAGTAAAAAACTCGTATCTACCCCATACTGTGTCTTTAAGCCAAACTGGTTATCATAGGTGGCAACAAATGGTGAAATGCAGGATAAAATGTAATGTTCACACAAGTTGGAGAAAGTTGAAACACGTGAAACAGGTAATTACTAGCATCACTTATACCAACATTCATATTTTTGCAGATTGTTACAACAACAGTTTTCATGCATATTCATTGATTTTTGCCATGCATTAGACACACTTTGAACAGATTACTGAGATGAAAGCACATGTTGGAATTAGCATAAGTGCTATGCTCAGCAAAAGTTTAATCTTTACCAGCAACCCAGTGTAGATGAAGTTTGTGAATTAGGGATTCCGGGTATGTTTGCACATAGGATTACTAGTATCCTGCAAATTTTCAAGAAGGAACTTGGTTTATGTTTTTTTACAAGAAGTGTAAAGTTGTTGCTCTGATGCAACTTATGAAAATCTTTCATGATGCAATGTGAAATTTAGTCTCCTTGACAATCGCAAGGAATCTTAACAGCTGAAAGACTTAAGGTCTTCACAACTTGCCTTGATAAGCTTATTTATTTACAGGAGACACTGACCAACAAGTATGGAGAGGACAGTAAACTCATATATGACCTCAAAGACCAAGGAGGAGAGATGCTTTCCTTGCGTTATGATTTGACAGTAAGGCATATGTCTTATTTTCCTACTTAATGCTGCAAAACAACATTTTACGTTAGCAAATCTTCTGCATTAAATGCTAGTTCAGTGTTATTGTCTAGGTGGGATGTGTCCTACAACATGGAATGTTCATGGTTACTGTCTGGTGTTCAATTGCTGTCTGTCGATAAGTCTTGCTGGACCTTGAATTTTCAAAACATGGGCTGTGTGTTCTTCACAACGACAGTTGAGCCTGTGCTTTGCACAACCAACAATCCGCACAATCCCAGTCAACCTTATCCATTACGAGTTAATTGGGCTGCAGTTAGAGTGCAAGGAAAAAAGCCTTGTGTGAATTCTAATAAATGCACTTCGCATACGGCCAGAAACACTGTTACTTAGTTTGATTGTAAATGTTTCCAAAGAAAGAGTATAAAGCAGTCACCGCAAACAAGAAAACAAATTGTGTTTTCTTAGATTTTCTTTCATTTCTGTTCGGTTGTGAAAGCTTTTGATGCTGTTGAATACTTGGCGCCCATAGTGTTTCTTTTGATGCTTTTTGCCACGGTGACTACAACTACAAATTGTAAAGAAAAATTGAAAAACAACTTATTGTATTGCGGCAAACATGTCTGACTGGGAAAAGTTGTCATTTTGTAGTTGTTTTTTATATAACACGGATTTCTCAAAAAATGTGTCTGAAAAATAAGTGTGAAAATGAGTTACTTGCAACTTAAGTTGTTGAAAACAACTCCGAACCCTGACTGGATTCGTGCTGTACCAATGGTACCACAAGTTGCATCTGTCATGTGTTTTGCTGTAAATTTTTGCGGGATTCAGTTCACGCTCTGTGTTACACAGGTTCCTTTTGCACGTTACATGGCAATGACAAAGACTCAAAGCATAAAGCGTTATCACATTGCCAAAGTATACCGAAGGGATAATCCAGCCATGACCAGAGGACGATACAGGGAGTTCTATCAGGTTAAAAAAGATGTGTTAGTTCGTTTACTTTTATTTCCAACTGCATGAAAATAAAAATGAAACTGTATTTTCTTGTGGTGTTAATGCAGGGCAGTTGAAAAACCATGATAGATGATGTGACAAGTTTTTTCCCAAATCAGGAAACTTCAGAGGTGTTTTTACCTCTCATGTAGCTTCGTGGCAGTTGCCACCAGGCTTAATTTTGAACAGTTAAAGCCTTCTGGTGATATCTTTATTTTGTTTATTGATGTTTCGCATACTGTGCTTAATTCAATTTGGCTCCTTCAGGGAAGAGGACGGCTAGTTGCATAGGTAGTGAGAAGAAAGGCTTAACCTATCTGAACTTCAGCCATGCTTGTAAAATGTAAAAAAACTCTTTGTTGCTACTGTGGAGAAGGTCTTTGAAAAAAGAAATGTAAACCGTCCCTGGTTAGCAATGACCCCGCTGAAATCAAAGCTCATTTTTATGCATAGATTACAACTTCTCAAAACACTTTCACGTCATCTAATAAGCTTGTTTTCAAGAACATTATAGTTTGAAAAAGGTTGCTGCTTTGACGTGCAGACACAATTGCAATAAAAACAAATTTCAATCAATAAGAAGTTTTGTATTTTGCGTATTACATTTTAAATGACAGATTGCCTGAAAATCATGCGTTGATTTGTAAATACATTTCCCGACATATAGTGTGCCCACGGTGCTTCTCCCATTAAGTCAGTCTTCAGAGCGAAACACAGCGCTGCTGTTTCTTAACAATCTTATTGTTATGAGAACTGTCCAGTTTTACTAATGAATGCTTAACACGCTTTATTCTGACAGTGCGACTTTGACATAGCTGGGCAATATGACCCAATGATTCCAGATGCGGAATGCCTGCGAATTGTGTCAGAAATACTTTCCGCCTTGAAAATAGGTGACTATCTGATCAAGGCAAGTGCACTTTAAACTTGTTGGNTTTTATTTTGNTTGCATCCTGCGTTACGCCCTTAATTTTCTTCACTGTAACGATTTCAAACTATGATAAACTCTGAGAATGTGTACTTTCTGTATTTCGAACTCTGTAAGCGTATGTTTTCTTTGAAGTTTTATAAAAAAAATTAGCTGTGAAATTCACGAGGTCTGTCAGTGTCATATGTGCTTAGTCAACATGTTTTTTGCTGTTCTGTGATGTACATTGAATGAAATTTCACGCGTTTACAAATGCGCTTGCTGTTTCACACACTCGTCAAGTCTGTGCAACTAACCCTGCTTTTCTAGCAAATTTCATTTCAGACAATTTCAATCGGGAAGGGTCTACTATAGCGATTTTCAGTAAACAAAACGTAGAACATTACTACTTGAGCGTAAAACGTTTATAAACTGGATATTTACAAAGAAGTACAAATGCCTGAAAGTGTTGCCTTCTGTCATTCTGCATTTCTGTTTTATTTCCTTGTTGACTGCAGACTTTTCATCAAAAAGCAAAAATAGAATGCACCATCATATGAAACGGTCACTGGTTTGGGCATTTCCAAAACGGAAACGATTGCCTCTATTAAGCCTCATACCCAACAAAACCCTGATAATGCCGAAATACATAATAGGGTGGATTCCAGTTGGCATCAAACTTTCATTTGTCCCAAAACCAAACAGCTAATGAGAAAAATAAGATTTTTGCGATAACCGCAAGTGTGCTCGGTGAGAAACGTGGAAAGCCAGGTGTCCTTCATTGCTCAGTGCTGTCTGAGCAGGATTACACCCTGGGACTCTGAAACTGGCCGTAGGAATTACAGATATCGTTTTGCTGCCAAACAAGCACCATCGATTCCTTTCAGTGCTACCACAGACAAAAGGGCAATTAATAGGTTTGCATTAACATTGATCAGGTGAACGACCGTCGCATTTTGGATGGAGTTTTTGCCGTTTGCGGTTGTCCTGACGACAAATTCCGGTCGGCCTGCTCGGCTGTCGACAAGCTGGACAAGCTGCCGTGGGAAGATGTCCGTGCGGAAATGCTCGATAAGGGTCTAACGGACGAAACGGCTGACAAAATTGGAACTTACGTTCAACTGGCGGGTGTGTTTAGTTGCTTTACTGTGCTCGTCGTACGTTGGTTTCCACCAGATAGCCTCTCGTTTATTGCATTCTCTCTTGAGCTGGGGACTCAGGCTTAAACTTCGCGTATCTCACCCACGCGTTCGTTTATTGTCCGACTCGTTTATCCTCTCTCAAGAGAGGTGGTGAGGTTACAAACTTGGGAGGTCTCGAAACACACCTCTCGATTTTCAGCAACATCTGATGGTTTTGCTGGCTCCACACCGTGGCGCGGTGCGGTCAAGTCAGGTGCTTATGCGGCCTGGCACTCACCGGCTTCTGTGTTGGTGTTTTCTTGTGTTTGCTGCCAGCAGAATCTGTCTTGCCTACGTTCTCGGCCCGTTCTGGTTCAGAGATGAGCGTAGTCACATTTTTGAGACTGGGACTCGTCTCCTGCTTTGAGCTTTAAGGCCAACTGCGAAAAAATTGAAAACATCAACTCCGACTCCTGTTACCACTCCGACATAGTCAAAGGAACTCACAAAAAATGCTCATCTTTAGGTAACAATGGGTTCTAAAAAAATAACAGTAAAAATTTTTTGCGTTTTCTGCAATAGACCATGTTTGTTTTTGCACACCACAAATATCACATGTAAGTCACCATGAAAATAAAAGCCAGTGAGAAAATATCGTATGTTCCAAGGCAAAATGTACACGCGACCAAAGCAAATAACTTTACAAAAAAATCGAACTTTAGGATGTAAATCGTTTCCATAAAAAATCAATGAACTAGGTGGTTAGGGTTTTCCATTACTGCCATTGCAAATAATATTCTAAAAGGCATGAGCGATTTTTCCGTATTAGTTTCTTAGTCAATTGCAATAAAACTGTCACTGACAAAGAAGACCGGCACTATTTCCACTTTAGGTGAAGAGCACCTATTGGCTCTCAATTATTTGTCTCAATTATGTTTGTGATTGGTAGCAAGCATTAGATAGAGAAATTAAATTATTTTCACATCTTTTTTCAGCAAATTGCCGACGATTCATCAATAAGTATTTGCCAATGCAGCACACCAAAAAGGAGCAAAAACATTTCAAATACTGAAGAGTAATACCAAACCATAACACATTCAACTGCACCTATTTCCCAAATAGAAAAAAACTCAGCTGGCAACTATCACACTGCCCCAACAAACTTCTTGTCAACTTGCGCGCAGCTTAAAATACTATTGAAAGACATAGCACGAAACTAATTGCATCAGAAGATGCAGCAATTAAGCAAAAGTGCGAAATTCAAAAATTGAAAAAAAAAAAACGATCAAAGATAACTTTAAACTTTCGATCATTAAGCAGATATCTTATTGATCTTTAATTTTCATTAACTGTCAGAACCTGAGTTGAAATCTCCAAGGTCGGCAACTGTAAGGTTGCTTATGGAAGATTAATTCCTACTTTACTAAGTGCTCAAACGAACCTCTGAACTACGGTCACGCTAAACTGAAAACTACGAACATAAGCAGAACAGCAAGCCTTAACAAAAAAATTATACCGAGATGAACACTGTGCATAACGTATTATCCTTTGCATAAAACCACATTTCCGTTTACACAAAATGAACGCCATGTCGTTGCAAAACAATTTAATGCTATCTTTAGGATGCAACACAGTAACACGGCAAACCACCCCTATTGTTCAGGATAGCTCCAAAATGGGAGCAGAGGTTGGCTGTGGTGAATAGGCCATAAACCTGCATTCTGCCGATATAGAAATCTGTACCTGCACATTTTTTTCAACACGTCAAATTCTCAAGAATCATTTTGACACACTAGTATATTTAAAGCCTCGATTTTGTTCTGCAACGAAACATTAAGTTGTTGTGTAGGTCCGCTCTTCTTACTCATTGCTATGTTTTTCTCAGGAGGCAGAGAGCTTATCGAAAAGCTGCTCGGAGATGACCGCCTGGTGGAAAGTAAATGTGCAATGGCAGGACTTAAGGATATGCAGTTGCTCTTTGAATACCTGGACATTTTTCAAGTTCTCAACAAGGTGACAACATGCGTTTGTGGCGTAATTCCACGTAACAATCTCATGAAGTCTATTGCTCCTACTGCAGCGAACAAGATGAGACCTACGCGTCTCGTTTCTTTCGCATTGTATTGCGCGTTTGGCAGTCACAAGCATTTCTCGTTTATGATTGCTGCAAGAACATCACGGTTGGTCCTGAATTCAAAGAGTGCTGCTTGTCGATACGTTTTGCAAAAGCACTCAAAGCAAACATGCGACTGCTTTAACCTGCCCACCTGTCTGCCTACTTCCATTCAATAGTACTTTGCGCTCTCACTTGTTACTATGCTATCCTTTATGTATAATTTTTGTTCAGTGTACGACTCTCTGAGATAAGCGCTTTGTTTTTGACGCAACTTAAAATGGAATATTCGCACTGCGCTGACTTCATGTTAGTGACGTAAGCATTCCCTTCATCCAACCAACTGTCAAAACGTCACAAGCTCTGTCGCAGACTTCGTTTGACTTGAGCTTGGCGCGCGGCCTGGACTACTACACGGGCGCGATATTCGAAGCGGTGTTGACGAGCACAGAAGCCACGAACGGAAAAGATCGGGTCAAAGGTGAAACCGTCGGGGTGGGCTCCGTGGCTGGCGGCGGTCGGTACGATGGCTTGGTGGGCAGTTTCCATCCCAAAGGAAAGTCGGTAAGTCTTTTTTCATCATTACAATTGGAAATACTCGATGCAAGGTTCGGCATTAGCTCAGTATTAAAGCGGCCGCCTCTCAATTGGAAGGTTGGGTGTTCGATCCACGACCGCTGAGTGAATTGCCGTAGCACTCCTTGGGCAAGAGTGTTCGCCCAAACCGACCCTGCAAGAATCAGATTTCAGGCTTCGGCCTGCCGCCAACTGCAGTCACCGAAATCAGATAAAGTGTTGCAAGTGCGCGGAGAGTTTCTGATGGCTTACAGCAGTGTTTCTCAACCTTTCTACTTACGTGGCTCAAACAAATCTTGGTAAAAATTGCGTGGCCCACAACCTTGTTAGCATAGGCTAACAAATCTTTATAGTCATAAACAAGCACACATTGTATTTCTAATGTAGTGGATTTATTCCTGTATGCAGTTCAGTGAGAAACTTGCTGCTGAACGCAATGAATGTGTTTCCACGCTGTAGTGATTAGACGTTTAAATAACTATTTTCTACCATATTTTTGTCAATACGTCCGTGGTCCACTCAAACTGCGCTATGAGCCATGACCCCCACTGGTTGAGAAACACTGGTCTACTGTTTAAAGTGATAGGAAGCGTTGTCGAGTTTCATTAGACGTCTTCAAAAGATAGTGTGCTTTTTGGTGAGTGACCAAGTAATGTCCGTGGTGGACAAAGCCACTTTTCTTGCTATACTTCCGGGCTGGGTTTAATTTTCCAGTCTTAGACCGAAATTATTTTGAAATGACCGGAAAAATTTGAGTAAATTCGGTCATAATGCCTGATAAGGTAGGCTAGTGAATACTGTTACGGTTAATTTTAACACTAGTACGAGACAAATGAACGAAATGTCTCAGCGAAAAAAAAGAAACCCTAGTCCGAAAATAACCCAGTGTCTGGACACAATTTCCCAGCAAGACGTGCAGAACTGGAACTGATCCCGAAACCTTGTGATCGTTTTACGCAGCCGTTCGTAGTTAAATCATCAGAAAGCGATGAATGCGCAGGTCCCGTGCGTGGGAGTGAGCATCGGCGTGGAGAGGATATTTTCACTTCTCGAAGCTCAGATGAAAAAGAAAGGAGACAAGTTGCGCACGAACGACACCCAGGTGTATGTCGCGTCGCCGCAAAAAGGTTTTCTTCAAGAACGCATGAAGATTGTAACGGAACTTTGGAACGCGGACATCAAAGTAATTTTTGGAATGCTGTTTCTCTGCAAATCTTAATCATGTAATGCATCCCGAGAACTGAAAAAGTGCAAGCTTCTTGGAAATTTTGAAAAACAGTGAAATTTTCAAAAATGCCAAAGTTAGGCCATAACTTGCCGTCCGGTGATGCTGGAGGAACAGTCAAGGCCTCAAAAGATGCAGATTTTCATCTAGTTTATAAAAAAAACCGGATAAATTAACACTTCAAACAATTCACAACTCCCGATGACGTCATTTGGACCACTCCGTGACGTCACACTGGCCACAAAAAGTTCAAACTCCACAGTGTCCAATTTTTAAAAATCGAAACTAGATGACTGTCTGCATCTTTCGTTGGTTCGATTAGTTCACTCGCTCTATCGGTTGTTGAGTTGTGACTGAAACCATGCAATCTCGGCAACTTTATTCTGAAGTTTAAGTGGCGTTAAGGTCATGCTGTACTTCTCGGCGTTGCCATTCTGAACCGGAGGGCGAGAAAAGCGCCAAGCGCTGTCGCCGCGACGATTCCTGAGATGATCGGCGATTCCAAATTGGAGATTTAACCTTGTTTGTCTGTTTAGCGACGATTTGACTGCGGCCAAGGTATTGCTGGGCAGTGTGGAGGGTTAAATTTATTTGAACGGCGTTCAGCCCCCCCGTCGCGAAACTCTGACCAGGCCTGTTGTGCGGACCCGGTTATGTTCTCAGCACCTTGCATTGTTGGTGAATGGATTAACATGCGCATGGTCAAGAAACACATGGTAACGTCTATTCGACCTCAGCAGTAATCTCATATCGGGATACTCAAGTATAAGATTACTGCTAAGGTCGCGAAGCCAACTGGGACAGCAAAGTTGTTTAAGCTTGCTAGAATTGTCGAGATCTCTTTTTAGATCACCTAACTTGATAATCAAGTTTGCCGCAGAGTTAAATTTGCACTAACGTTGCCGATATCGTTGAGTTGCCTTAATGGCTCAGCCATGCAGGTTTGATCTTTGTACCAACTGAAAGGCTCTTGGCAGTTTCAGGTACGTCAGAATCGTGACTACTGTATAAATTCCGGGCAGCCTTAGTTGCTTTTGCCATCTTGCATGCCCAGACTGAAAGTCGTAAGTTTTTCTGCCTGTTGCTGGCGGCTTCGAATAACGCTGTCGTTTTAACCTGGAATCACGCGAACCGGGTCCAACGCTGATGCCGATAGCAGATTAAGTTTCATCTCTCCAAAGTAACCGTTCAATTTCCAGGCCGAGACGTCGTACAAGAAAAACCCGAAGATGCTGAACCAACTGCAGGAATGCGAAGACTCCGGGATCCCGTACGCGCTTGTGATCGCCTCGGGCGAGCTGGAAAGTAACTGCGTGAAAATTCGCGACGTCCAGACTCGCGAAGAAACGACCGTGTCGCGAGACAGCTACATCAAGGAGCTGACAAGACGTTTGAACTCGATGTCGACCGTGAACGGTAGTTAGCGCGACTGGTTGCCACGATATCACGTGAGCGTGTCTGGGCTGGCTAGATAATGCGTCAACGGTGCGGTAGGAGATTGTCGTGGCGGTTGCAATTGCCTTGCAGGATAGCGCGTGCAACCTGCCGCTCGGTATTTTCCTGTTTATTTCCTCTGTCTCCGGTGGTAGACAAGTTAAACGTTGTACTGTGTTCATTGCTGACGTCCCATTCAACGTTGGTATGATCATGTCGTCAGTTCTCGAGCGAAGTTTTGCATGCCCAAGTGTCCACGACAGGACGGGCCAGACGAGTATGGTGTGTTTTAAATACAATGCAGTGATTTAAAAACAGCGCCGGCGTGTGAGTATCACGGCTATGTTCGCACGAGATTTAGATTTTCAGTAATGCCACCAACCTAACCTAGGAACATAACGATAATGAAGGTGGCCTGTTACGCTTCCTGTGATTGCTGTGCTAGGCCACGTCCGTGTTCGTTGAAGTTCTTCACGCTGCCACTGTAAAAATATACTAATTAAACTTATGGTCAGCTCAGTGTTGTCTAGGCAGCAGTGGCTCTCAACCCTTAGTGGTGTACCCGGTGGTGGGATTCAGATTTTTTAAGAAGGTGTTCATGGGGAAAAATTGAGAAAGCCAACAACTGGTTCTCGAGAAATTCCAAGAACAGGTTCTTGCGAACCGGTCGAATCCCATCACTGGATGTACGCTGGGCAATATTTTGTCTATAGAATACCCCTTGGCTGTAGTTATGAGCACAATAATGAGAAATTTACCTTGGCTGTAGTTATGAGCACAATAATGATAAATTTACCTTGGCTGTAGTTAGGAGCACAATAATGAGAAATTTACCTTGGCTGTAGTCAGTGACGTGCGAATTCCATTTAAAATGATTTAATTCTTGCATTGACAGTTTTTTTGCTGGTATGACACTCACAGTGCACAAGAACGAGGTTCACTGTCCTGGGGTTGTGCAGTGATGAGTTTGCAGTTCACTCATGTCCGCTGATTTGCCTGTCTGCAGAGGCAAATTGCGAAACTTGCGTGCAGGTTGTTCTACTGTTGGACTTTATTGCGTAACAATAACATGGCAAAGAATCATCATGTGTTCACCTCAAGTTACGGTAGGAGGTGTTTTGTCGCATGCGAATGTTGAATGCAGGTAAGGCAGGAAGACAGTGAGTTCTGATAGGGGATAGCCACGTACTTTTATAGCCTACTGTGCAAAAAGAAGCGTAATAAGTTTACAAAATTCATTCTTAATGTGAGACTGAACGCTTGTCCGGATTATGTGGATGAGCGTTCACCGTGAAAAAGTCAGTAAAGACGAGCAAGGATCTATTGAAAGGGTGTTTTCATTGCTTTGAACGAGATCTTAGACGTTTGCAGCTCTTTTTTCTAAGTGCTGCTGGCAAGTCTTGCCAGGTAAATTAAAGACATAATTGTGGTTTTGTTATAGACCACGGCAATTTGCTTCTTTGAAACAAGGTACCCTGCTTGAAAAATCTGCAGATAGTGTATTTTTTAACTTGTCGCAACATACCTACTGTAGCTACTGCTGCCAACGAAGTGCATTTTTTGTGACTATTGCCGTAAAATGGAGCAATTTCTTTTTGCGTAGAATGGGTAAAGCGCTTTGTGAATGTCCGTTTGCGTTGCATCGTCAGCAACCTGAAAAGTATAAGCAAAATATCGACGTTTCCCCCCTGGAAAAATTTCTGCAGATGCCAATGGAAACGGGGCTTGGGGCCATTCTAACGAAGGTTTGCCGATTACTGCTGAACGGAGCTTCAGCAAGTTGAGGCTAATCAAAAGGTTTCACAGATAAACTATGACTGATGAAAGGCTAACAAATCCGGCAATGATGTCTGTTGAAAGTGAAACTGCTAATTTATTAGATATGACTGAGTTGACAACAACATTTGCTTTTTGAAATCTTGGAAAAAGTCATTGGTTAGGTTGAAGCATAGCAAATGCTTAAGTCTGTCTACTTTATACGTTGTGTAGAAAATGCTTTCATAGCATTTGTTAGAATAAATCGATGTTTTTGTTTACATAAACACTATGTGCAATTTATTGAATATTGGGGGCCCAAACGTCCAGGTTCGGGGGGGGCCAACCACCTAGCGCCGGCCCTGGTCTTCAGCACGCATTTGATCAGTTTTCTGCTGCGTGCAACCAAGCAGGAACGAAAATCAGCTCGAAAAGGATTGAGGCATTGTGTCTATTAAGACGCCCAAGGCAGTGTATTCTGCAAGTGAGCGGAAATATACTGCAGCAGGTGGAGACGTTCAAGTACCTTGGGGTGGTATTCACGAGTGACGGAAGTCGGAACAAAGAGATTGATACACTGATTGATACAGCAAACCAAGTTCTGCGTGAGCTTTATTGCTCCGTGGTGACGAAACGGGAGCTTTTAAAGACCGCAAAGCTTTCAGTTTTTAAATCGGTCTTTCTTCAGATCTTCATCTGTGGTCACGAATCTTACGTGACGACTGAAAGTACTTTCAAAAGAACAAACGGCAGAGATGGCATATTTGCGAAGAGTTCTCGGTGTGAAACGTCTTGACAAAGAGCACAGGTCTGAAATCCGCAAAGCCAGGGATGTCAAGCCACTTCTCCCAATCGAGAGATCCCAGCTACGTCGGTTAGGCTATGTGTCCAGAATGCCGCAGGAAAGATTGGTTAGACACGTCCTGCTGGCAACACCCACGGGAAAGCGGCACAGAGGTCGTCCAAGGACCAGGTGGCCTGACCACGTCTGCGACCTTACTTGGTCCCGTCTTGGTGTGTACCCAGGACAACTGAGATTGCTGTTGATCGTGAGGCATTTTAAGTTCTCCTAAGGTTGATGCCCCTGCGAGTCTCCTCAAAGGAAAAGTGGGCACGAAAATGAGTGAATGAATGAGCATGTAGGCTTACATTGAAACTTTCTATTTATAAAATTGTCTTTAGCTTGTTTGCCAAAAGTGTATGTCAAATTGCAGTTGCAAAAAGTGTCTGTAACCCTGTGATTTCGCCGGCTTCAATGTCTTGTACTACGTTCTGTATTTTCTGTTTTTATCAACCTGCGTTCTGC
>JGI24158J21664_10003309_pt2 | contig 17886 bp, 13 predicted proteins | sample Ectturendosymbi3_FD_21664 | JGI IMG/M metagenome (IMG submission 21664)
GNNATTACTTGCAATACTGAGATAACTTGCACAGGGGTGGGTATTAACATTTAGGGGCAAGCTCTCANAAAAGGGCTCCAAAACATCGCCATTGCGAAAGGTAGATGTGGGATTACGTGGATAAAAGAGCTAAATTTGTTTCACATTTCAATTTTTGAACTAAATTCAAGAGCATAAGACACATACGAAAGGAACAACATTTTTTAAAGTCCTGCAGCTACACAATTGAAAACTGCCTCCTATGGCACATTTTCCCATAATTTTGCTTTATTTTGAAAAATATATGACTTACTTCAGAGCTTCTTTAAATGTGTCTCTAGAATGGTACATAACCTTTTCAACTAAAAACGATGCAAAGCTCTCAAGGAGGGGCACGTATCTCTGAAAAAAGGGGCCCGAGGCGACTGTCTCGTTATCCTTCCCTAATATCCATCCTTGAGCTTACAATCTGTCTTGTTGGCAAAGCGCATGTGATTAAAATGAAACTAAATTTCAATTTTATCCCATTAAGGCTTCAAATTCTGCAGATAAGTTATTGTATTTTCAAGAGGCCCGCGACTTGTACAAATTTAATTACGTGCAGTTCTAAACCATCTTTACCTGCAGCTGAGCGCGGTCAATAAGTTTTGCAATACTTGGTTTACTGTTGTGTTTACAGTTTACTTCCATCTTATATTATAATGAAGTCAGTTAAATTTAGCAAAGTCTCATCAAACAATTTAACTGCAATAAGCTTAAAGTAGCTACAAAGGTTTTATGGAGTAGGCTGAACATACCCAAAAGATCTTACGGATTATGAAAAATTAAACATTTTTCAAAGGCGTTGAAAGACTCTAGCGCAGGTGCCACAAACGTGGTGCCCGCGGGAACCAGGTCGCCCGCAAGGACCATGTAGGTCGCCCGCGGGACTGTTTTAAAAATGACATTAGCGTGGTCAATGTGTTCACAGTTAACGAATATCAATACTAAAATAATTGAAGGTACACTGAGCAAAAATTTTATTTCAGAAGTGCATATCAAACTAGTAACCCTTCGCATTAATCGGTACACAAGAAGTAGCTCGCATATTTTAAAAAAGGTTGGTGACCCCTGCTCTAGCGTATACGGTTATCAACTACAGACGTGAATTAATCGCTCAAAAATTAGAAGACAGCGGGATCCACTTCCTATATGCGCAAAAGTTTTGTAGAAGGCCTACTTCAGAAGTCAGTGCCTCAGAGCAAAGTCGCTATTCTGTTTCGGTTGAACGTGCTGTGTTGGTGTACACCCGAAGGGTGTAAATGCAGTATATGCGCAATCGTAATGGCGGCCGCGATGATTTCTTGCTCAAGTGCAATATTGGGCATTGAGAGGTTTACTAGCGCTTTTGCAGGAAAGGTTTATGAGCAAATGATGGCATTGATCCAAAGGAGAAGCTTGGAATTTTACTATCAAAACTTTTAAAATTTGTCAATTCAATGAAAGCCGACTTTTTATCTGTCGGTTTAAATCTGAACCATAGGCGTAGCCAGGAGGGCCTAGGGTTTCATGGCCCCCATAAAGTTTTAGAATATATAGTCATTTTGTGCCTTGAGAGACGGTATCCCAAACAAAATAGTGTTATTCGCCAAAAATCAAAAATTTTTACCCCCCAAATTTTTGGGCTAGTTTCGATAGTAAAACTTGTCAATTCAATAAAAGCAAACTTTTTTTTATTTGTCGGCTTAAATCTGAACACAATTGTTCAGGAGAAAACGCCAGAAACATGCACTTTTAATGGATGATGCTTTAAACACAAGGAGCATCAAAATATTTTGAAACTCTGTTGCTGTTTTGCTACGCGCCTGGTTCCACTGCTAGTATTTACCAAAAAATCTTGTGCTTTGCTTTTGATTTGGTCTATGTTGTGATTATCAGTAGCAGTAGAAGTTTGAATTGATTATCACAATTTTTGTGCATAATTGTGTCTATTTAAGCTCTCAGAATTAATGTGTGTTCATATTAAATGCAGTGCTAAGTCTAGATATCTAAATATAGCACCGTTGAATACTTTCATGCGCTACTAGGTGTTATACAACCACGATGGGCGTAGACTTATATCCATATCATAATGTGCCCCCACTTTGGCCCATTTTACAAAAAGGTCGTACTACGGTTGGGTGAACATGGTGACGTCATCGAAACACAAATAATAAGGTTTGTACCCCCAAAGTTTTTTGGCAAACTCGGTCCCTGATCCATGGGCATATTACAGACCTAGCTGTTACGAACTGACTGGATCCTGGAAAAAATCTCATGTTTGTTATGTTTGATGGAATCAAATTTAACTCCAAAACCCCTGAGGGAATTAAACGGTTTTGAAATGTCTTTTCCACAGAGAGTTGATGTATTAAAACAAAGGTCATACGTATACGATATCCAACTGGATAGAGTCCATTACACTGGCGGTTGTGTTTGCAATGCCTCTCCCAATGGCAACACTTTACCTTCCAAATCTTACAAACAAACATTTTCGTACATTGCCACAAACATCCCTACGTTGCATGAACAGAAGACTCAAGAAACTGAAGTTTCAAACGCGCTGAAAGTTTACCAAAAAGAGCTACTTTTCGTTTTACCAGAAACGTTTTAGCGATTGACTGAACATTCAATTCAAGTTGTGATGCACAACAGCGTGTGATTAATATTGACAATTTAAGCAAGTGGAATACGGTGTGATGATACACGTTGATGCACTGTGTCAATGAACATTGTGTTAATTTTTTAAGCTCTTGTTCAGCGTCAACATTTCGCTAGTAAATTTTCTTACTGCTTACAGGACTGAAGATGTGTGAAATACACGAATCTAGTTTCCCTGCAAAATAAGTTGCAATGTATTCACTTGCGTACGTCACTGCTTTGGTTTACAACTATTGAAAGACATGTATGTGCAAGTTTGAATCGTCGCAAAAGGATTAAAGCGGAGCCAAGCAGGTAGATTCATCACAAGCTGGCCCACGAAGCTACAGTGTGTTTTATTAGTGTGTTAATGTGATGATACACCCTGACATGCTGGTGTGGTACACTTTGACAAGCTGTACTTTCACATTCAAAAACATGAAAAGGATTCGGTATTTTCGTGTTCCATATATTTCAAAGTTCTTCAGCGAACACCAGTGGACGCACCGGGTCCCGTTTCCTTTTGTACATTTTGAGAATACATCAACATAAAAAGGACAAGCGCAGCAAAAGAACCTCATCACTGTAGAGTACATCTGGAAAATCCTTTGAAATTTTTGTATTGGCAAAGCACCCGGTGACAAACACATCACCGCAAATGGCTGTCTATTATTTTCAGAAGGGTCTTCAGCGAGTAAAACCAGGATTTAAAAAAAGAGATGTTAATCAAAACAGTTCTTGAACTGGTCCAAATCAACATACAAATAAACTTTACCGCCAAGAGGAAGTTTCAAAGAATGATGATGGTAAGGTGCTAAAAATTCTCCGGCGACTATGACGAGTCTGAAACATCAGTACTAACGTATCATGCGCTCAGTTTTTGGCTAACCTTTATTGCAATACCTGTTCCCACAATAGATAATGTCATTCCAAAGTTCCTGAGCGTAGTACTGCTAGTACAGGCCTGCACAACTCCGAAAGCTCGAAGGACCAAATTATCAACATAAATTTGCCGCGGGCCGCAAAGATCTATTTCATTTCGATGTGGAGATTTCGCTGTAGTATGGAAGATATTCTGCGAACGACAATTACTTATTCGAAGTCGAGCTTTTGCAACACTTTCTACAATTGAGAAAACTCTCGCGGGCCGCAAGAAAAGCTTTGGCGGGCCGTATGTTGTGCAGGTCTGTGCCAGTGAAACAATCATGTCCATTTGTCTCCTGTTGTGTCAAAACAGTGCAAGCGATTGGCGGAGCTGCTTGCGCCAGTGCAGCGGACACTATATAGAACACTAATCCATGTCCTGCTCTTTTAAATCTGTACGGCTATGCACGTAATAAAACAAACGATTCTGACTACTAAACAGCGATTGAGTTTGACTTCTTTTTGCCATGGCGATAACGCTGTGTTTAATCTTCTGACATATTCATATATGTTGCTCAAACGCCCGTTTTGTTGCTTGTTATGCTACGTATAGCTTCTTCTTCGTTGTTTGAGCCAGTTCTTTCAATCCACTGCTTGGCGGCACAAGATCTCGGGGCAAGTCTTGAGCAGCCATTCGATTGTCTCATCGTCCATAGCCGTCTGGCCGTGCAGTCCATGAGGAAGTCGATGGGTTGGACATTGGAGGACAACGTAGGTCGACGGTTTGTTCTTCTGCGCCACACTTACAGGCCGCAGAGGAGGCCATACCCCATTTGTGCAAGCACGTAGAGCTGAAACTTACCGAAAAAACGAATGCATCTTGGCCAGGGGTTCTTGAAGTTTGCCTCAATACCCCCACGGATATTGAGATTAGATGTTGGTGGTATTCAACAGTGTTGAGAAGTAAAGTCCAAATCCGGACTCATGTCCCCATTCTAAGAACTTGGACTTGCTTCCATCCGGATTCTTTGACTTGATACCCGTTGACTTTGCTGCGGCCTCGACTTGAACCAGAGTATGACATTTTGAAAAAAAGGTTTCCAGGTTGACAAAAATTTGACTTAGGGGTATTGAGGCATTAAAATTTTAAGGACCACTGATCTAGGCCATATGCAGGTTGAGCGCAGCGCATGTTGTTTGATCGTTAACATTTCGTAACAGTTTTTTTTGTTGGTACACTCTTTTTATAGAATGTTGCTGCTTTGCGCTTGAAAAACTTGCGTTTGTTTCTTTTGTTAGGAGGGATAGCCGCGGTTGAGCTACACCCCGTACTAGGTTTTGTCATGTGTTGTTTTCATAGAACTGTAAACAACAAGGTGTTAATCCTGGACGACGTCGGGTCAACTTATAATTTTGTTGACTTCCGCGAAGTTTGAAAATTTTGAAAATCTAAGAACCACATAGTTTTACGAGTGCAAGGATTTTTCAGTAAGGCTTGAACCAGCAGAAAAATAGAGTTAACAATCTTGCGAATGTAACAATGCAGCTGATAGGCTTCCGCTACACAGTATGAACCAGGCTTGTAACCAAAGGGGCGCAGGAGGGGCGAAGCCCCCTTGGAAAAAATGTGTTGGACATAGTTTATAACTATTGGACATAGTTTAAAAATGTGGGCCCCTCTCAGAAAACTCTTCACCCCACCTGGTTTCCTAAGCTGGCTACGGGCCTGGTATGAACGCGTGCAGTGCCAAACATAATGCAAAGAATTCGCTTGGCATATCGAAAATGTAGGTGGTTATGGTTAAATCCATGCAACGATACTTTTATATTGTTTATTAATATTCACAAGTTTTGAGTTTAAGGAGTAATCAACTGAGAGTTTAAAAAATTTTAACTGACTTAAAAAGGAGGAAATTTCGCAAACCTTCATAAGNAAAAAGCTGACCTAAAAGTCGCAGAAGGAGAGCGATTCAATCCATTGTGCAACTGATCTAGAAGGGCTTTGTCAGTCTGTTACNAAGTAACATTTCGCTAGAAAAGTTTGTGAACGTCACTGGAAAATCAGTGCGTCATGAAAAAGCTCTCTTTTTAAATAAAGTTCAACGCATATAGAAATGCAGTAAACAACGTCTCCGCCTCTTCAGGTGTTTTTGAGAGCACAAAATGTTAAGGCACCGCATGTAATCTCCCTGATCATGGGCTAATTTTGTGTAGTGAGGGACGAGACCGGGCGTTTGGCATGGATCGGGACCAAGGCATTCCAAACTGAAGACCTCATGCAAGTAACAAATTTCAGTGTACAGCGTCATCTTGTTTGTCCACCTGTTTTACTGTTGAGTAGACATGACAAAGAAGCAATTAACAGGTGGAATAGCTGGACATACTGCAACTGATAAGTTAATTTCTGTTTTTAAATGTTCAGGTTGAAACCAAGTTGTGATTGGCACCTCCAGCTTAAACTATGTGAACACGTTTGATGAACAACAACTGAGATATGAAAAAAAGACATCCAATCACTTTAATGTGCTGTATTCATGGTGAACAGCTTTCCGCGGCGGTGCTTGAACACAGACGGCTAAACNAGCGGTTCAAGCCTCTACTGACACATAAATGGCAGTCAAACCGCTGAGCGGTCTGATANATTCAGTTCAGTTACCACCTGCGGTCGATGCAGCTGTTTTGTTACGCAAGATGGACGGGTGCCTTGTGCGTTGCAACAACGCCGCAACCTATGGCGTTGATAACGAGGAATGCACGCAACAGCGCTGCTATTGATCAGGGCGAAATGTTTCCGACATTGGCGCGGCCTGGCTTGCAATAGGCCTTGCTGATTCGTGTTCTTAAGCCGTTTAGGGTTGTTTTGCTTTTTCACAGGTAATTCTATTAGTCATTGTCTTGCGACATGATTGAAAGAAATTGTGAAGCAAGTGACAATGACACATTTTTTTCTTAAACGCTTAAATATAATGTTGACGTCAGATGTGTGACTTCTGGCAACTATCAAACTAGCGAACACCTCCGAAGTTCATTTCCGAAACAATCTAACGCACTACCGAAGTTCGGCGCGTGTACCTTCACAGGGTAACAGCAAAGCTTTAAACAAAGACAATACTTGACTCTTCTTCACTCGAGTTCAGATTTACTTGACCTGCAGTAAAATAGCCTTTCATTGCAAGTTGCTGAATTCGAGGCTGTACATTTAAAGAGCAAAGCGTTAGCTTTGTTCTTCGTATCATGCGCTTCTTTTGTCGGGTGTTCTCGCCGAACAAAAAACACTTTAATTTCATCATCTCTGCTTAACGTGAAGTAAGTTTGTGCATCAGTGCAGACACGATGGGAATCTGCATGTCGAGGTACTCTTCAAGCATGCAGTTCATACCCGTAGCAGCTGTTACTGATTATATTATCCACTAAACTTGCCACGCGGTGCCCAAAGTTTCCAACCACGCTCGTTAAAATCTCTTCGAAAAGAAAAATCTTTATTTTCCGTCTTAACATCTTAAATATGGCAAAACATTGCATCATTTGAATTTCACCAAAATGTCACTTTTCACCTTTCTTGACCAACGTGTGCGTGACCTTGTTTGCGATTTTGCTCACAAAACACATCATCCTTCTATTGCTAAATGGGTTGGCTTGCTTTTATGAAAATACTTCGGTAACTTCTTCAACAACTGGGATCAAGTTAAATGTACCCTTGGCCGCCAGTAATACAAATTAAAAGCGATGATGCATTTACCAAAGTCAGGTTATCACGATGCTATTCCGTAGAGCTTCCTGGAAACCATGGCATTGTCCGACATTTTACATCTGTGATGTAACAATAAGGTATGTTGGCATTGTTCACGTCGCTACAACGGGTCTAGTTTTGAGCTATGCCCTTTCTATTGAAGCTATAGTGGTCCCGTTTGCAAGCCAGTGCATAAAGTGAATGCACTCTTATCGACTCTGATTTGTAGACCTTCCTTTAGTCTTGGAAGCATACCAGTGGTTTGGGGTTAGCTTCGGATCGCTGGCGTCATAACAATGAAGCGAACCAAACAAACTGCTTGATTTACAAATTCAGTAAAACATTCTCCCACATCCCCTTTATTCATTGCGAAAGAGAACAATGCGATTGATCACTTCCGTAAAAAAGGCACTATATTTCAAAGCTTTCAATTTTTTTACTCGCTAAATCATAAGATAGGACATTCCGCATTTAAGTTGTTCCACATCATAGCACAAAACGCTTGCTGTTAGTCAAAATGACCGGAATTGACACTGTTTGAAGTGTTGGCCAATGAATTGAAAAATTTCATGACATAAACATAGTTTGATGCAAATGCAAAACGCTGTTTCATTTTCATAGCAAGTATAATTTTTGGTAAAATTCAGTTTAAAATTTTCCAAGTCTATGATGCGCACAGTACCACCTCAATTTTACGTTTTGCTTTCGCCTTTGGGGTTGATTTCCTGAACTTCTGCAGCAGTATGCTGAAGGCGATGGTCTATCTAACAATTGGCGAGAAATTAAGCTTTAGGTGACCTTACCAATGATTCTTTATATAGAACCAACAAAATGAAAATTAATAGAAAGCAACATATTTCAAAAAAAGAAAGCCATTCTGCAGATCCGACTTTGGTCAGACCCTGCCGAAAACAGCAACGTGTTTCGCTTAATTTTTCACAATATACTCTATAAAATATGCGTTGATGGACGAATTCAATCTGGAATTCAGCTGCATCCGTCATTAATTTGAGGTGACTTTAACATCATTTCCTTCTTTTGCATTAGCCCTACCCAACTGTCAAGGCATTTACTTTTAAGCTGGTTGATCGTAGATTCCAAAAGTAGCTGAATTGTCACATCTCCTTTTTTGTTACCTTGCTGTTGAAAACCAGCAAAAACAAGAGATAGGGTAGAAACAGTGGAACCACAGTTTGAGAAAAGTTTTTCGTTGCCTTTAGCACAGCTACCGACAGTGACGTAACAAGAGGTTTGAGCCAGAGGGGGCAAAAACTCAGTTGAAGAGGTCCACTGGCTAGGCTACCGTAGGTCACTAGTCAACACTCAAGAAAAGTTTAGAAATAATAACGAATCCGGATGCGATGTCTACAGCCTACAAGCTGAAAAAACGTGAAAACACCCCCAAAACCCAAAAATGCAACAACCTACTGACAACCAAAAAATACTAAATATCAAAATTTAAGGTAAGGGGGTCCCAGTTTTTACATTTAGTTTGCCAGGGGGCGGTTCGCCTTCCTACCCTCGCGTCGGTTACGCCACTGTAGTTGTTTCTTTAATTCACAAAAAGTATTTATGCTACTCAGGGCCGGCCCTAGCAGATACGGGGCCCAATGCAAGACCTGGGCGCGGGGTCCAATGCAAGACCTAGGCGCGGTGCCCCTCTGGGCAGTGATTTTGTGACGTCATCGTGTTCAGTCAACCGTGTTACGATCGTGGTAGAGCGCAGATATGCGGTACAGCATTGACACGAGAATTGAGCACGTTTGCTAACGTTCGAGAGGAAATTTGCTAGTTCTGACGAGAGTGTTCTTTGTTAACAATTGAAGTTGGGGTCGTTCGACAGCGTAAAAGACGTTGCATCTGCTGACGGTTTCTACTGAATTCTCAAGGGCAAGGTGTAGGCTATCTGGCAAAACAAATCATCGACCCAAACACCATGGCGCGGGGCCCCCAGGGGCGCGGTGCCCAATGCAGCTACATCGGTTGTATCGGCTTAAGGTCGGCCCTGATGCTACTAGCTGTAAAAAGTCTTCATACCCAAAGCTCTTGTATTCATTGCGGGTGTATCTCGTCTTCACCTTGTCCGGCAGAAAGTCGACGTATGTGATCGTCGAATCTTCCAGCAAAACCTCCTGTACTCGTGACGACTTTGGGCGAAGCAAAGTCGAGTAAACAGATGTGGGGAGCGAAGCGGAAGGTGACTGCTGAATCGGGGATACGGGAGCGCTTCGATGTCGGGGGTTGGTGCCAGTGTCGTACCCAGAAGTCAGCAGCGAGCGCTTCTTGTCTTCTTGGCGCGGAACGGTCAGTGAGGCTCTCGACTCGCCCTTGGCCCATGTTCCGTATGGCGTGACGTCACCGTAGAATCGTTTCAGAGTGGTCTCACTGAACTCGTAATACTCGGTCGAGTTGGGGTCGTTTGACAGCGTAAAAGACGTTGCATCTGCTGACGGCGAAGAAGTCGCGCTTTTGTTGGACAAGGCTGACTGTCTTCCCGCGTTGCTGGGAACTACAACCATTCTGTGGAAGGTCTGATGTTGCTGGCGAGTTTGAAGCAAGGCTACGGCCGCTTCGTCGCCTTTTCCAACTTCACGATTGTGCTCGACTGTTGTTGTCGGCTCATCGGCTCCATGACCGGCCGGATCTATACTTCCTGTAATAGTGACAGTTGTGACCTGGGTTCCTGGGCTGCTTGTTTCCATGTTGGTTGTTGTGCGTTTTCCCGAGCAGTATTTGTCAAAAGGACAAGTTTTACGAGTTGCCCGCTGGCAAACTCAAAAGCTATCCCTCATGAAGCTCTTTTCCTCACCAAAGGTGAATACATTTTTACAAAAGTACATACTGTGTAGTTACCTATAAAGTCAGAGATGATACGTGATTAACGACAACACAAAACAAGATGTAGCTGACCAGGGCAGCTCCGCACGACCAAGGCAAATAACCCTAAGCGAAAATCACAATCGGGTCTTCGTCTTTTGGGAAGTAAGCAAAGCTGTATAGGCTATCTACATAATTTGCGGCTTCCGGGGCCGTCGCAGTGCGTGCCCTCATGTGCAGGAAAGTAGGAAAATTTCTAGATTTTGGGCTGAAGTAAAATTAAACCAAAAGCAGAAGTGAACGAGTTTGCCAGGAAAGAAGAAAGACTGTACCACAGTGCATTGCTTTTTTCGAATGAACTAGAACAACCTAACACCTTCGATATCGAGCAGAATCGCCAAAAAAGCAAGGTCCTTGGCGGCTTTCGGTGTTTCTCCTATGTTTCTTTGTTTTATAAAAGATTTTGTGAATAAAGTGCAAACAAGTAAACAAATGCAACAAACAAGAACGCAAACTTTTTCAATAATTTGCCTTAGGATGGAACCCTGGAATTGCTTAGGGCTGCCCCAAATGTGCCACCAACATGACGCCTCGCCTTTTCCGGGCGACAAAACAGCTAACAACATTGCAAAATATCGTGAATTCCACATTCTACAAGAAAAATTCATGAATTTCTATATTGCACACGCAATCGTTCATAAAATAAACAATTCCCTGCAAAAAAAAAACGCCTGCAACACTCAGAAATTTCCACAACAATCTGTTGAACAGCTCATCCCTGTCTATCCTTCCCCTCCTAGTTTCAAAACGTTTTTTGCACCACAAACCTCACGTGCGACCATTCCGTTTTTGAATCTAAAACATATCCAGTTAAAAGACGCTATACGTACATTGCGTATTTACCAGAGGAAAAGGTCTACCTTGGCATTTTTAGCCAAACCGCGAAGTGAACATTACATAACATACGCCGGCAGGCTAAAGTGTGGTAAATCATCCAAAGCCCCAAACCCCTTCATTTTATTTGACCATTTTATTGCGGGTAAGCTCAGGCTCTGGTGGCACGCCTCTTTGCTGCGCAAAACGTTGCAAACTGATAAAAAATTGAGCTTTTGGGATTCAGTCATCATGGCCGTTGCAAGTGGGAGGAGACTTGCCACAACCATGGGCATCGGAAGGGGGGCATTGTACCCTACATTTTGAAATTTGACGTTTTCTACTAAATGTTTTAGCAGGAGCATATTGTGTTCTTAGTTTCGAATGGGAAAAAATGAAATTTTGCCATTTTTGGCCTTCCCTAGAAAAAATTTTTGGCTATCCCTGGAAAAATCCACTATTGCCCCCTCCCTGGAAAAAAATCCTTCCGACACCCATGCTCACAACGAAATTGGTGACACCTTTCTTCTAGTCGTTACCAGTAGTGTAATTAGGGGTTTGAGCCAGGGGAAAACGTAGGTTGAAATTGTGTCTACTGTCCACTGTAGTGGCCCACAAGCCAACACTCAGAATAAAATGTGAAAAATGATCGTGAGTCTGGATGTGGATGGTTATACTAAAACCCTAAATAATCGGATAATACTCCGAGAAACGCAAAAGAACAACAATACTAAAACCGATATGCAAGCTTTTAAAGAGGTGCCTGGTTTTTACATTTGGCTTGCCAGAGGGGCGATTCGCCTCTTTGAGTCCCCGGTAGTTACGCCACTGGTCGTTACGTGACTGCCCACCGAACTTTTGAAATCTTTTATTGCCTGGGTACACACTGTTACAAAAAAGCATGTTTTATTACATTCAAGCCAGTTGCGGAATATTTTTGACCGGAATTTCACTCAAAGATGACATAACCACCACTTGTTGGTGCCGAGGAACGTCGCTCCCCCCTTCAAATATTTGGAAAACTGCGTTTCCCCCGCACATGGACCGCCGCCGGTAACAAACCATTTCAAAAGAAGTTTTAAAAAGTATAATGGCGCTTTCACCGCCCAAGGATAAATTTGGCCAAGCCTTTCAAGATAGGATTTAATAGAAGCAAGCTCCCNCAACGGGCATATCGTTATTATTGCAAATGTTTCGGCNCCGCGATATACGAGTTGCGTCATAGTTNATGACGGGGTAATTTGCTTTGTTCTGTCACTGCCATCNCTCACAAATTTGATTGTCGACAATCCATGCAGAAACTTGNAGGAATTGTCACAGACGTCTGCAAACTGTTCCTTTGGAATCAATAATTGCCACATCATTAATTGCTCTTTTTAAAGTCGTATCGACATTGCTGGGAGGACTGCACAGGAAACAATATATAAGCCTAACTACTTCCTTGCCCAAGGACAAATTAAAAAAATATTGTGAAAGAAACTAACCAAAACCTTTATGCTTATCAAAACAATTTCTCCACTGATATAGACTATATTTGAGACCACCATAACTGGAGCAGCCGCCTTCAAAGTTTCCTGTTTCTCAGAATAAATCAGGTTGTCTCAACCATTCTGCATAGCCTGTCCTCATCCGCAGGTACCAACAGATATTGCTGTTTTTATCGAAGTTCATAAACTTAAGACTTATGGTCTATAACGGTGAACGTTCACTTGACAAGTTTACGAGCAAACGCATAACGCTGCCCACAGCGAAGTGCGTATATAGCGGCGCACTGCTCTGCGCTTTACCCGTGGTGCTTTTCTTGCAAGTCACGCTTCGTCCTTATCTGAATCGACTTGGTTTAAATGACTGCGCGACCTTTTAAGAGGTCATTCATCTGCACAGACATACTGTACGTGTAACTTTCGCCTCTGCTAAACTAACGTTCTCAGATGTTGAGAGCACGGCGGCACTGTCAGGCGTACGGCCTTAATCTGTGCGCTGATCGAGTCAGTGTGATGAAAGGTAGTCTTTGCGTGGGGAAGGAAGGTTATCGAGTGATGTTCGAGTACGTCTACCGAACCCGAAGGGAGAACACTCGTGGCTGCAATAAGGACAGCAACTTTCACATTCCACGCAGGCCATTCCTCGTGAGACTGGGCGTCCTCATCGCTTTGATGGGTGAAGTAGAATAACTGCGCTAAAAGCGTTCGTGCGAGTGGCGACTTAAATCAAAATCTCTACTTGTTTCCATCTTAATGGCATCGCGCATGAATTGATCAAGCAGTACGGGAAAGAAGAATTTGAAGCTGGACTGAAATAGATTGATCCCAACCAGCTCGGGCACGTGTTGCTGCTCTGTTCCCCTTTGGACTATTGGAGAAATTATGAAAAGCCTTCATAAACCTAGTAAGCTACATACGTCACGATCGTGGGGGGCGAAGCCAGATATTTTCATTTGGGGGAGATTATTACCTCAACAAAACAAAGCAACGCAAAGATTTACCCGATGTCAAACAAGATAATGGGAACACATGTGGGCCCACACAGGGCCCTCTAGCTCCACCCACGAGTCAGTGGCAACGTTTTCATGTTCTCCTAAAAGACGGTGGGACACTGACGACAAAGGGGTGTGACTGAAAAAGTTTAAGAACTTCTGGTATAAACCAGATCAGCTGGTAATATTAAAAAATTCTATAAAAATTGNAAGATTGAGAGATAATTTAAATCTTTCCAATGTCATCTGAAAAAAATGTTTTTGAATTTTTTTATTTGAATAAGGCGCTTGTATACACTGACGTAATTAATGAACGAAAGTTTTTACAAAAAAAACCTACGCACAGTATCTTTGATCACACCCCACCCAATACATTTCTGTATCGCCCCTCAGTGTAGGCATAAAGAATGATCACATTGTGGGTGGTTTTGTGAAAACAGGGAAGATGCTTATGCTTTCGCAAGATGGGCAAATAAAAAATGTTTCTCTGAATTGTGAGTTCCTGAAAAAAGAGGAAGTTGTGAAAGTGGTAAACTTCGTTTTAAATCTCGGCGACTGGGCAACAGATACTTAGCTATAGCGCTTTCCTTCAAAGTTGAAATACCAGTGGCTGTTTTAGTGAAAAAATCGTATATACTGTATATATTTGCATATATATATATATAAGCTGTTGTTTTTCCACTGCGATTTGTAAAATACGAGTGCTAGCATTTATCATTTGCGTTGAGCAAATTTTAAAACTTCCGCTGGAACTGCTAACACTAATCTTAATGAAGACGAGCGACATCTTCCACCCGGTACAAATCTCAATTTAATTATGTATGGTCCTATATGACGCGTAAAAACAAAGGGAATATTTTCTAGGCTACACTACTTCGTTGAAGCAGTTTCACAGTCGCACAGCAACATTCCAGAAAAACTCAATGTTACGTTGTTGTTACGAACTGACATCAAGTTTTGTTGTTGGGAACAGAGTTTAGAACAAAGGCAGCTGCCTGCACTCCAGCACCCACGTCCGTTTGCGCGCTTCGATATATCTATGATGCGCGCCTTCTAAAATTATGGAGTGCGAGCACGCAGCTTCCTTCACAAGAAATAGCGGTTCTGANCGCGGTGATCAGGACCGTGCTGTTTCTTGNACGGCCACAGAGCAATACTGCTTATTGGCCAGTATTGAAGTTACTCAGCCAATAACTAAATTGAAGATGCAAAGGTGTTCACGGTTAAGCTAGGAATGGCTCGCAAAATGCCACTTTGGTCATTTTAATGGCCTGTGAATACTGCAGGGTTGCATTAGACGGGGTACGCAGCGGTTTTTATAAAACCTGTAGGTGTATTAAAGTTGAATGCAGCGCGACTGCGCATCGCGTACAAGCTCGTTGATAAATAGAGCTGTGTATGCTGTACAGGAAATTTTATTTTGCTGTGCTTATTGTACTAAAATACTTCTCCGCGGTGTAGGCCTACGTGGTAAGAAAAAAACAGTTCTATTTGTAATACTTTTGGAAAGTTCTGAAGTGTTGGTGGATGTTGAATTATAGTCGGTGTCCATTTTTGAAATAACACCATCATTACACGAATCGTTGTCCTGTAACACAACCGCAGCAAAGGCTGTAAGCAGAAGGCATAGACTTTAGAATTATGAAACAGAACCGTCGCTAGAAGGTTTTCAATAGGGGGCTGTGCAGTTCTGCGGGGGGCTTTTCGTTTGTCTGGGGGGGCTTGGCATCATAAAATTAACCAAAACTCCACTTATTTATAGTTTTTCACGTTTCAATTTGGGGGGGGCTAAGCCCACCAAAGCCCCCCCCGTGGCGACGGGACTGTTATGAAGCAGTTTGCTTTACATGTTTCAATTAGGCTACTTTTCTATCTGGCTTTTGCTGGTTTGACAGACTAAATCCTACTCAGGATCCCTTGTTGGTACACCACCCTGGAGCTTCTTTTTTATTGATTGTATATACTTAGAAAAATAGCTGTGTTTCCATGATTTTTCCTGATTTTCAGAGACAAGTGGAATTGCGCCATAGTTATTTTACAATAATGTCCCTGAAAGCAGGGTTGGCGAGTCGGAGGTAAAATATCTTACTCCGACCTTTCCAAAATTTCCGACTCCGACTCCTTAATATAAACGGAATAAAGTTTGGCTGTTAACCATTTTGTAGCAATTAGCAATCGACTGAAATCGTGGTGCACAGCAATAAATCTCTGTTTCAGCAGAAGTTTCAAATAAAATTGTACCGTTTCAACAGGAATTCCCAACTTAGGAGTGTGATGTAAAAATGACCCAACAGGACATCCGGAATCGGACAAAATATCCGACTCCGACCCCTAGTGTTGTTAGGATATTCCGACTCCACCCTACAACCACAGACTCCTTACGACTCCGCAACCCTGCCTGAAAGCCTATATATAGAAAATTGTGGTACTACACTACCCAGGGTTACCTAATATGTAACAAATTTTGTGCACCTTAATACCTTTAACATTTCAATGATATTTTAAGCGGAAAACGTGTTTGGCCAAATATGACCACCGAAACCTTATATGTGAAGAGTCTTCCTACACCATGACTTGATATTAAAAAAAGCGGATGTACAACGCGCATGACGTTTTCGAAAAAAATCCCCTTTAAAAAATACCTTTTTTGAGGGTACAGTGTATAAAATTTGTATGGTATATATCAGGGGGTGCCAAAACCTGTTCTATGTATGAGCCGCATATCGTAAAACCCAAGTTACAAAGAGCAGCAACATAAAAAGCTAAAAACACGAATTTATTTGCAATCTCATTTATTTGCTTCTGTGACATCATAATTCTTTTTGGTATGACTTACAAAAGTAATACTGTACGTCACCCTATCTACTACTGTAGTAAGTACAGTAACATTTTACAATATTTCTACACTTTGCAAAAGAAATAAAAAACAAATACATAATTTTTCGGAAAGCTGAAAGAGCCGCATGCAAAGGTTCGCGAGTCGTAGTTTGGCCACCCTTGCTATATATATATTTCGCTGCGCAGATAAGACTTGTTGTGAAAGTATTTAACAATACACGTCGAGAAGTCAAAAATAGTTCGGTTCGGAAATAAGGGATGTCACATGTCCCAGGAAAACGTAATCAAATTTTGGGTTGACTTATACCCATTGTTTCCCGACTCGCATAGCGTGTTAAGATTTCCTGAGCAGACAAATTGCGAGGTAATTTTAAGACAATACTTTCCACTGACCGACAGACCTCTAATTGGCAAAACTTTGAATATATCCCTTGCTATTGACTGTCAGGGTCACAAGGAGTTTCCAAGTGTAGCTTTTTCCATCTTCGCTTTATCTTTTATTTTTTACCCAAAAACTAAATCTTATGAACACTTGACAACTGAAGCTTTCAACGAATAGCCACGAGCAATTTGTTCCAAGCTCAAAATGAAAAATGTGAACGGTTTCATATCCAGGCTCGGGGATATCTACATCTCCGGGATAGGAAACTCCAAAAACGGATGCAGCTTGTCATGAATGTCAGGTTCTTCTGCCTAGACCTAACTTAAACTCCACCTGTAAGTCACCCTCCGATTGACCGGACGAGAATAAAAGATGGCGGAGTTTCCTATCCCGGGGTTCTATATAGCCTACCCTGTCCAGACTACTGTTCTTTTTGTGAAATGACCTTCCCGACCAACTGATGCGACACATTTTTTCCATATTACGTATAGCTAACTATGTTTTAACTCCTTTAATAGCTAACTATGTTTTAACTGGACCAAGTTACATGGGTTTGTTATGCAGTGGTTGCTTACTATGTAGTTCTGGGTCACGTTTATTACTGATTCGGTGATATTTACCTAAGTCGAATGGTAGAAGGGGCGAATGCAACAGTTACTGATCACAGTTCATCTGCTACACATACACAGCAGAATCGATGTTTCATGACGAGGAAAAATGTGTGCATGACGCATCAGTCTTTTTCTTCACCATCACGCCATTCTCAAAACTGAACTGGCGAATGTGAAGAGCTGGAAAAAACATACCACATAAAATACGTGATTTCAAATACTTTTAATCAGCGCTGTGAAATACCAAAGAGTCATCCAACCGAGTAAGTTTCAACTGTGGTAATAGCGCCATTGCTTTTTTACTGGCCAACTGTAGCACAAGATAAAGTTTATTGATTTTGCGATAACAATTATCAACGCGCTAAGTAGGCATGAGCTTTTGTGCTCTCCGCATGTTGGGCGGCGACTAGCTCAGTGGTAGAGTATCCTCCTCCCAATTGGAAGGTTGGGTGTTCGATCCATGGCCACTGAATGACTCGCCGTAGCGCTCTTGGGCAAGAGCGTTCACCTCAACAGCCCCAACAAAAAGCATTATGCAAGCTTCGACCTGTCGCCAATAAATAAATCCGTCGCATGACATGCGATCAATAAACATATGTATGTTTGTTTGTATTAAGCATGCTGTCTACATGTTGAATGTACCACCCTCAACTTCTCA
>JGI24158J21664_10004546_pt1 | contig 17884 bp, 13 predicted proteins | sample Ectturendosymbi3_FD_21664 | JGI IMG/M metagenome (IMG submission 21664)
TAGAAAGGAAGTAAAAAAATAGGCCTATAACTAAAAGATAAACCTACAACCTAACCCTAACTGTAGCCCTAAGCTAACCCCAATCTTAACCTCAACCTTCCTTAACCTCAGCAAACCTGACGCATGCTAAGCTAACCTAACCTATCTCTTATATAACGCTGAGCTAACCTAACCCTGATCTAACCCTAATTCTTACCCTAATTCTAACTTAATCCTAACCTAACAACACTAACCCCTAAAGGTAACACCTAAGCGGAGCCTGGAAAAACGCAAAGAAAAAAAAAACGAAAGTCTGCAAGGTGACAGTCGAACCGCAAACCATTGGCATAGCAGCCATAACACCTAACCATTACACCACAAGCGGCACAGCGTTTTCCTGACAAAGTGACCTTTTTATTCGAATTGCCTCATGCCATGAGACAGAGTGTTCGACTGGCGGCACAACAGCTTCAACCGATGTGTTGCCGCCAGAATCTTGGCAGTAAAATAGACACTACCTTTCCAGAAGTGATTATTAGATTAAACATTTCCAGAAGTTTGGCTATTACTTTGCTGAGTTTGGCTATTTTTTTAGGTGAGTTTGGCTACAGTTTTTTTTAATCTGGCAGCCCTGTTTTCAGTTCCTGAAAAATAATAATATTTTATTGCGGACTCGTGGTCCATATTGCAGCTGCAATCACAGACACAAGAGCACAAAAAGTGGTTAGCTATACATCAGCGCACATTACAGAAACGGTCTTTGCACATGACCAACATTGAGAGGAGCAAAGCACTTTATCACCACCACAGCTGTATTGTCATGCACAACAATAGAAAAAATGGATATCCATACAGTAGCTGTAGCACGTGACATAATCAGTGTTAGCACGTGTCCAACCTTGACAGGAGCAAAACACTTTCCCAGCACTTCTTACTTGTTGTGCTTGGTGTGTACACATTGTCCTCATTAAAAAAAAAATTCGCTCCACAGGCTGCATGGGGCCTGTGGTTGGACCATACTGGTATGGCCTATTTTTTATTCCTACACAAGACCCCAAGGTTTGAGTTATAGGCCAATATATAGCTAAGTCAATACTTCTCTAATGTTTTGATTTAAATCCTGTTTGCTAATGGTTGAAGACAGTCTTTTGCAAAACTGCCAATCCTAAACTAAAACTATGTTTCCACAGTAGTTCTGCTTTTTGTTTTCAGCAAAATACTGCGTAGAGATTTGCCTGCAAATGCAACTTTTTAACATTATAAATTTGCATCTTTAAATTTATGTGACAACCAACGTTACAGCAAAGCCAGTTACATTTCTGCACGAAACAAATCATGGCTGTTCTGTGGTCTCTCACACGAGCAGCTGTTAAACTCTTATTGTTTCAAGACAGTGACCTTTTTCTTACAGTATACAATCAGTGATTACTATAAAAAGCACTGATACCACACAGAGCGAAATGTTGGACAGAAGGAGACAACCTTTCATGGCCTCTAGAAACCTGTAAAATGCTAAAAATCATTTTGTAGAAGCAAAAACTTATAAAAATATTAGAATCAGTGATACCACATGAAACTCTGTTTCAACGTCAGCTTGGCTTCGCTGTGCATCTGACATGATACGTGACAAATGTCATTTTTGTTTTTGCAGTCTCTCCAAATACAAAACCTAAAGAGAAAAACATGGGCGGGACATAGCATGTTATGTTCCCCCGTCTGAAAAAGTGAGGGGGACATGTCCCCCACATAATTGAGCCCATGCTTATAATTAGCAATGCTGCAAGCTAAGAAGACACCCCCATTTTCCACTACTCCGTTTATATGTTGTTGTGACTCAGGAGTCAATCCCTCAAGTAGTTTGTCACAGCAATTGCATGTCTTTCTCTTGTCGTATTTTGCTTTTCCTGGTTCTGGTATATTGCTGCTCTGAAGTGTTGTATGCAAGGTCTAGTTTTTGGTTGTAGATAAAATTTGATCTGTTAATTTTCCAGTGATTAGAATGGAATATCAGAATGGCTCTTTATGAATTGTAAGTGATGCCCATACTGTAGATCATGCAGTTGGTTAGATCATTGCGTATCTTCCACATGATTGCATTCAGAAAATTGAAGTACTATATCAAGTCGGTGTCATCACAGGCCATTAGCTACCACCATCAAAACTACAATGCTGGCTGAAATCTTGACATGCAATGGCTAGCTAATTCCATCCCTGGGTAGAATGTGTCAGAAAGAAAAACATTTGTCTTGCCATTGATTCTTACTTTTGCTGAAAGACAATAAGCCCTAAAGTGAACCTTTGCTTGACAACATCAAACATTTGAAGTGTTCTTGAAAGTCATCACAAGGTTATGATCTGTGGCTACAATTTGTAAAATTTGGGAATGCCATTGTCTTTTGCTTGTATTTTTTTTGATGGTGTGTGTAGTTGTCTTCAATTTGAAACAAAACTGTCATGAGGAAGTTGTGAATAAGGGGGCTTTACATTTGTGCAAAGGGGTTTTACATTTGTACAGGGGGGTTTAGCATTCAAATTAGACAAAAATTCCAATGATTTATAGTATTTCATATTTCAATTTAGGGGGATAAGCCCACCAAAGCTCAACCGTGGTGACGGGACTGATTTGAAAGTGTGTAATGGAAGTAAGTTCTTGATGGTTGAATTAATCATTTCCTTTTTTTTGGTCCCTCGTAAGTAGGGATGGGCATTTGGGAATACCGAATCCAGAAGGATTTGGATCCTAAACTGTCTGAATCCAAAATGCTAATTTAAACCGGGCAATTGGATTCGGTTTGGATGCTCCACAACATTAACAGTGTGCTTGATTCCACCATATGAAAGTTAGTGCACACAAATAGACATTTTTTCAGTCCATTCACATGCTTTTTCCTCTTGCACTGCGTGAAAACAAGAGCACTACTGCACATGCACACACGTTTGTTCAGTCCATTCACATGTGTTTTTCTCTTGCACCACATGGATACAGCACTAAATGTGCACACACAGACATTTTTTCAGTCCACTCCTTCCATTTTTCACCATGTGGGCAAGTGGAAACATACAACTATTGTGCATACACTGACATTTTGCAGTTCACCACATACGCTTTTTTGAGACAACAACATGCGCTGTGATTTCTGCAGTTACTTAACCGACTACATGCATTTGTAAGTCATTGATGGCATTGTTTCCTGCATGTTTCAAAATCAGTTGTAGTCGTTTTGTTAACGTGTCAGCTAGAAAAGTGCTTGGAAAAGGAAAACTGTGAATGAGCAGTTGCTTTTGCTTGCACAAATGGTTTGAAAAAATGTTTGTATAACTTGCCATGTCAACTTCTAAAAGATATTTTTCCAGTGCATTAGTAACTACCACCAAGCTACGATCATGGTTAACATGCAGACATTTGGAAAACCTCAATGTATTGCACTACATCAGTGGCGCATCGCTTCACTGACATTACAGGTCCCCTTGTGCTGTAGGTACTCAGCAGTAACGCTGATCAAACATTAGACACTGCCACTGCAGGTTTCTAATGCAATGCGAGTGTTTTGGGACAGGCAACAGCATTTCTCTTCTAACGTTGTATATGATTATTACGAAACAATCACATCGCTCCACATGCGTGCTACCTGACACCGTTGGTATCCGTAGCTTGACAACAAACCGAACACGGAGATTTAATGAACTTTGGCATATAAAAGTGCTTCTAGATGTTCCAAAAATCCTTTGTTTCTGATACAGTATTTTAAATTCTAAAATCCTTTAGTGTTTAGCAAAGCAACGATCATCAGTTGAAACGTAAATTCAAAGGTGTTGCGGGCCTGTGCATTGCACGTTCTCGTACGTGCGCACTGTGTGTGTGACTTAATAACTGCCTGTATCAGTTGGGGAACATTTCCTGCAGATGCGGACATTATTTTTCTGCTGCTTTGGACTATGCATTGTAGTTGGGAACATGTTTATATCTCATAGCTGTCGTGTGTGAAGATTTATAGAACTGCGGAATATTCAAATGCCTTGTGAAGTTCTAAAAATATCTTGGTCCCGATACAGCTGGGTGCTGTATGTAAAGATTTAACTGATTTGTTATCCTGTGGCGTCATGAAGCTTTTGTAATCCCAATGGCGTTTGTTATGTATCATTCGGTTGAAGCATTCACAAAATGAATCTTATTGATGTGAAAAAACAAAGTGTGAAGTCAAGCGAGTAACGAAGCTGAAACAGTGCATTGTCCGCAATGGAACGTATGCCATATAGCTGCATTTTAAACTGAAGTGTACTGTGCTCAGTGCTTCGGAATATAAACTAAAATTCGAAGTTGGTGTACAGTACAGGTGCACATTTTTTTGTTTCTGTTGACACATTTNGTGCAAAGGTGTTAAACATAGTTGCATGCGTCCGGTAGTTACCCAATGCCATAAAATTAAATTTAAAAGTGCTTCTTTTGCAAGAAAGCTCTGCACCCATAGGGACGAGACACGGCTAAACCACGCCGAACACAGTGCACTGAAGCTTGAAAGTTGAATGCACAGTGTTGATTTTGGCATGTCGGCAAAGGGAGTCATTTCGGCAACAGTTGCTTGATCAGATTAATGGCACCACAGGTTTTCGCACCATCTGAGCAGTGCGCTTTACACTCCTTTAAAGTTAACTATGCGATCGAGCGATTTAATTTAAGTTTACAAATGAAAGGAATATTTCGATTCGAATATCCGGTTTATGCAAATAACCTTTATGCAATTAACTGTACTATTTTCTTACATTTATAGTTTCGTTTTGGGATTGTGGAATCCTATGTGATGAAGTAGTTCATGTGTTTAATTGGTATGAAATTAGCCGAAGTCGTTTGTAGTTGTCTTAGGCCATTAGCCAAGTTTGATTGGGTCTAAGGACATCTATAGCCAAGAAAAATGAGTTTTATTCTTGAAGGTATCTGGCCTTTCCTGGCACAACCACTTTCGCCTTGCAAAAATGCACCGCTGCATGAGAATTAGGAAATTTGTTGTTCAATGTTGCAAAAATGGATAGTTTGTGTGATAAAATGATAAATTGTTGATTTCCACTGCCGGATTAAGGAAAGTGCGCTGTGTGGGCCTCCTCGTTTTTTTAGTGAATGACATTTTCTAGCAATTCTCAGGTGCAATGCATTGTAGGGAAAAACCAGAATAGGAGAATAAGATTCGGTATTCTGGATTCGGTTTAGCTGTTCCAGAAGAATTCTGGAATAGTAAACTATTCTGAAATGCTCGTCCCTACACATAAGCAATTGATCTTTGTCCAATGCATAGTCTGTCTGTCTGGGAACACTATTAATTGCTTAGTGTTTTGAGTATAAATACTTTCTAATTTAACAAAAACATCAAAATTGTTTTTTGCCTCTGTCATGCACGTCCTGTGTAATGTCATAATTGCTACATGGCTTTCTGCTTCACAGCCTCCACTGTCATTCACTTTTCTCACCTATGTGCATGACTCACTTCATCCTCTGTAAATTTCTCAATTCTTCATACATTAGTTGCCCTGCATCATCCTTTCTATGCAAATTATTGTTCCTTTATTATCTGATTTTTATGGGCTTGTTTTGCTCTGCACATCTATTTTGTGTGTGTGTTTGTTGCTATGTGTTGTCATGCCTCATGTTTGTTGTCTGTACCCGCTAAACCTCAATTTATATATTGCTGTTTTATGTTATAGTTATGAACTTGTGCATTATTGCCGCTTAATGAGGGTGACTTTTTGCATCATAAAACATAACCAAATAATGCTGGTAGGTTGTAGGATTTAGATTTGTGCATAAATTTTTCTACCACTTGTTTGTATTAATTATTTGAGCAAATAAATGATAATTTTAGCAAATGTGGATCTGTGTATGACGAAGTGTTGGTATTGAAATTATTGATATGATTAATCTGAAAACTTTTGCTGTGCATAATTATTATATAATTGATTAAAGTATGACTGACAAGCAATCCTTTAGAATTGACTGCATAATGAAGATTAAAAAAGTTAAAACAAACAGTTTAAATTAGGCAGATAGTAAAAAAATTAAATATAGGCAGATAGTGTTCTTGCTGCTATGGCACAGGAAGTCAGAGAGCACTAAGGCCAACACATTCTAGAACAGGGGTTGGCAACCTTTCCCTAGTTGTAGGCCAAAACAAACTCTGCAAGATATGGTGGGCCGTACTAATTTTCCACCAACAATTCCATTCATTTTGCTGTAAATGATGTGGATTACTTGGGAATTTATGGAGTTTTCATCAGATAAACTCCAGATTTTCACAGTTCATAACGAAAGCCCAAAATATGACATTTAGTGCATTTATAGCACAGTGTGGTTTCTCATGAGTATTTCGTAATAAGTATGCAATACAAGAAGTTGCAAGGAGGGCAAATTCATAAAATAAAATACCACTAAGGGGAATATACAGTTACTACAATTCGTAAAGGGGATGCGGGCTGGACGATCTTGCTTGGCAGGCCAGATCTGGCCCGCAGGCCGTAGGTTGCCAATCCCTGTTCTAGAACTATGTGCGTCTGTCTGAGCTTAGCAAGATAAGCAAGCATATTTTTGCTGTATTAATGGTGAATATGCCAGGATCTTTTTTCTGTATTATTATTAGTGCACAAAGTATGACATAACAACCTATGATTTATTCCAAAACCTGATATCTTTCAGTGGAAAAGTTTTTTTTTTCAAAGAAAAAGTTAGAATTTGTTAAAGCTGCAGTTTTTGATTCTTGGAACTAGGTTTGTCAAAACTTTTAAGCTGAATCCATTGAGTTTGTAAATGCATTTAAATTTCAGTTTGTTATAACAACAGAGAAGTAGTTAAGTCATAAGTAAAAATGTTAACAGGTGCATCTAATGTTACATTTTTATCCATTAGCTTTCTGTACCTTATTTTTATAAATGATTAGTATTGGGGTGTGTAGTTATTTAAAAGGTTAGAAATGGCTGGAAACTTTTGGCAAAGTTCTCATTGCAAGCAATGGTTGCTTACACAGGAATTTCTAGTGAGAGAAAGGAGTGAAGATCTGCAGATACTGGGTGAAGTTGAATATCAGAAAATCATGATGTTTTATGCCAATGTTATACAAGCAATTGGTGAACATTTAAAACTCAGACAGCAGGTGATCGCCACTGCTACTGTGTATTTCAAAAGGTTCTATTCAAAGCATTCACTGAAAAGCTGTGATCCTTTGCTTTTAGCACCCACATGCATATTTTTAGCCACAAAGGTGGAGGAATTTGGTCCATTATCTAATTCACGTTTTGCTAGCTCAGTGAGCAATGCCATAAAAAACAAATTTTCTTATGCTTTTCCAAACGACTTTATTTATAACATCAAACATATATTGGAATGTGAGTTTTATCTTCTGGAATTAATGGACTGCTGCCTGGTGGTTTACCACCCGTATCGTCCTCTTGTACAATACTGCAATGACATGGGAATGAGTGACATGCTACTTCCAATAGCTTGGAAAATTGTTAACGACAGCTATCGTACTGATGCGATTCTTCTTTACCCACCATTTCAAATTGCTCTGGCATGTTTGCATATGGCTTGTGTTATTCAGAATCAAGAAGCAAGGACTAAGATATGGTTTGCTGAACTTAATGTTGACATGGACAAAGTAATAGAAATAACACATTTGATTTTAAAGCTTTATGATTTGTGGAAGACTTTCGATGAAAGAAATGAAATAAGTGGTTTGCTAAAAAAAATGCCAAGAGCTCAGTTAGTGGAAGTCAAAGAAGAAGCAACTCAACCTTCAAATGCAACTATTGGAGGAAAATAATATCATGTTTATATTGCAACCAGGCCAAGTGGTTGTCACTTTGATTGTTATGAGCAGTGTCAGAAATGCTGAAGTTGTTATTCAAATGAAAATCAAATTGATGTTGTGTTAGATGCACTTATTTGTGTTGATTGTGGTTTGTTTATTCATTTGGATCTGGATGCCAGAAGTTTCAAAAATGTTTTAAGGAGCTTGTGAAAATAGCTTGTTTTTTAGCACTGGTGGTCATTCCAGTAATACAGCGTGTTCACAGAAAGTCGACTTCATTACATTTTTTTAACTGAGCTGTCTGTGGTGGTCTGTGAACAAATGTTAAAAGGAAACTAGGCCAGAAACTGAATGCTTCACGTCTTGTTTTCTTTTATTAAAACATTTTATTGACATGTTGTTCTCCAGGGTTTAAAGTAACAATCCGTTTGCAAACTTGTTGATAGCAGCAACTGTTTGAGTCGCTCAAAAAACTCCAACATGTGTATGAACTTTTGTGATTGCAACCTCATAACAGTTACTGAAACAACTCAAATGTGATCAGGCAAACCAAAACTTAAGAAAAAAAACCCACAAGTCATGTGGCATTCATCTGAAAGAGATGTTTTTGTGGTGAGCTCGCATTTCACATAAATTTTTCATAATTCCTCACATGCTTTGTACAACTTATCCTTGGTAAACACAATGCTCTAAAAAAAATGAGCTTTCATCTACAACCATCATTCTTAACACCTTCGCTTCCTGTAGGCTAAGGCTAAAATCCAACAGTTTGCATGTGTTTTTGCACGGGAATATCTCTGCCGACGATTGCACTAGAGAGCTGTTCAAACCCTCAAAAGATTCTGCAAGTCTTCGCGTCTACAATGAAAAAAAATTTTGGATTTTTGTGAGTGACGTCATAAGTGGAGTTCTTTTAGGCCTTTTTGGCCCACTTCGTCTGGCCCTAGGCCTAAACCGCTAGATGGTAGTATTTTGCACAAGTTTTTTATTAGAAACTAGGCTAAAATCTTGAGTCTTTTGATACTTTGGATGACTTGCTGAGATTTCGGGTTCAAAAGTTATGACGTAAAAACAGCAAAATTAGCAATTAATCCCATAATTAGATAATTAATAATAGTAGAACTTGTCTAATTCATCATCGCTTAATTCGTCATTTCGCTTAACACTTTTGAAGCCAGTCTAAACCAAGTGGTTCATGCTAAAACAACTGGATCGCAAGTGGCTTCGCCCCCGTGTAAAGTGGTAGAGAGCTGTTCAAAGGCTCAAAAAGACGGGGCAAGTCTTCTAGTCTGCACTTGAACAAAAATTTTTTGGTTGGGGAGTGCGGATTTTTTGTGAGTGACACCATAAGTGGAGTGCTTTCAGGCCATCTTGGCCCACTTTACCTGGCCCTGGGCTCAAACCATTAGACGGCAGTATTTCACTGAAGTATTTATTGGAAACTAGGGTACAATCCGAGTCTTGATACTTTGGATGACCTGCTGGGGTTTCTGGTTCAAAAGTTATGATCTAAAGTAATAAAAATATTTAACTAATTAGATAATTAATTTGTTTACTTTCCATTTATCTGAAAGCGACTTTTTTTTTGCTGTTAATAATCGTCAGCTGGCATTGCATTTCAGTAAGTTCTTGTCATTTGCGTAGTAAGTTTTGAGGCTTCAGCGTTTGCATGTAGTTGAGCAAGACGTTTTGGTTTTGTTTTATTTGTCACGGTTGGGTCTGCACGTTTTTTTTCATTGCAGTCTTGAGGTTGTTTACTTCCTCTGACATTGTGTTGGCCTTTCAACGTTTCACACCTGTTAGCATTGCTTGCAGATGATAGACTGACGATGCGTGGTGTTACGTGAAATCGATTTCCTATCAAAAATATGTGATTGATTCCTTGCTTCTTTCATTTGTGGAGTTAAGTTACTTGTTTATTTTAGATCATAACTTTTGAACCAGAAACACTAGAAAGTCGATCAAAGACTCGGACTCGAGCCTGGTTTTCAATAAAAACTTCAGCGAAATGCTTTGGCCTAGCAGTTGGGCCATAGGCCAGGCAACATGAGCCAAAATGGCCAAATAACTACTTCACTTGTGACGTCACTCATAAAAATTCGTAACCTGCAACCAAAAAATTTTTTTCGAGTGCAGACTAGAAGACTGGCCGATCCGTTTAAGCCCTTGAACAGCTCTTTAGCACAATCATGCGGAGGAGCTAGGGCGTTGGTAAGGCAACCAACAACTGTTGGCTTTAGGCCGATTTCAAAGTACGAATATATACCCTGGCTCTCAAAGTGTTAATTCGTCACTTTTTCGTCGGTCCTGGCAAAATTCTTATCTTTTATGTACATTCCTGTTCGTCCAATTCGTCACCTCTTTCTATCCCTTAAAAGCGTTTTGTTCGGCTAATACGCCATTTGCAGTTGCGCTTTTGATGTCTAAGCAGCTAGTACGTGTGGGAATTCAAACAAATTAAGATCTTTATCTGAGAATTGTTGCACCTCGCAATTTGTTTATAGAATTTATACATGAGGTGTGAGCACGACCCGACTCCCCATTGAGAGAACGCAGGAAGTCTTTGCATTTTGTTAAAATTTAAAAGGTGCTATTAGAGTAAATGAAGGAGTCCAGATAGAGTAGAGGAATTAATTGTTGTATTCAACCATGATGTCAACTTGTATTTTACTGCAAATAAGTGCACTATGTATGCGAGTCACTATGACAAAGTATACGAGCTTCTGTGATAGCGTTTTCACCTGTTTGCATAATTTGTCACTTCGCCTAAATCTTCACTTTTTTCTAATCCCCTTGAGGTGACGAATTAAGCAAATTCTACTGTATTTTGTTTGTTTTAGGGTCATAACTTTTGAACCAGAAGCACTAGAAAGTCGATCAAGATCTCAAAAGACTTGAATTCTAGTCTAGTTTCCATTGAAAACTTGAGCAAATACTTCCGTCTAGTGGTTGGGCCCATGTCAGGGACCAGCAGCCAAAAATTACCAAACACCTACCTTACTTACGATGTCACTCACAAAAAACCTGAAACCCAAAACGAAAATTTTTTTTCATTGCCGACTCGAAGACTTGTTGAATCTTTTAGAGTTTGAACAGCTCTCTAATACAATCGGCTGAGGAGCTATGTGGTTGGAAAGTCAACCAAAATATCCCTGGATTTTCTTTGATTTCCAAGTACGATGTATTCGTAGACTGGCAGCAGGCGTGTTAAAAAGATGGATGAAGGGAAGTTTATTGATAAACTGCCGAAGTTTCATGACACAATCAAATAGGTTTGAAATTTGTTCAATCTGAGTTAACTATGCTTTAAACTGAAATAGTAATTTAATTACCAAGAAAACATGGTAACTGGTATAGCTGTCTGAGCATGTGCCACCAAACCTGGAAGGCTGGGTTCGATTCCCAGTCAGGTCACACCGAAAACTTGAAAAAGGTACTTGCCTATCCAGCCTCTTGCTCTGTGTTGTGTGAGTGCAAGGAAAGGGTTCACACATGTTGTTGGCATTGACTCACCACCAGTGCAGCATTCACTGTGAAAGTAGCCACGTGATCCACTGCGCAGAGTAAGCAGAGGTGGGTGCTTGAGTGTCATGTCACCACTCGTGACACTTCCAAAAGGAGTACAAAAATGAGTAAACTTCTCATTGGGCAAGAATTTTGCTTTCAACAATATGCAAGTTTCATGGATATAGTATTTTCACTAATGTTTGCTTTAAAACTTCATTAAAATACCTTTTGAGGTATCTAGTTGTTATCCGAAAAAAACAAAGCACTGTTTGCTATTTTTGTGGTTTTTATTGCAGTTACTGCCTTTGTGCTGGTGCTTCCACTTGTAATATAAAAGCACAGTTATTATGTGCATAGGGATGTACTGGAATCTGTTCTGGCCAGAATTCAGGAATAGTTTCTTGTCCCGGCTGGAAATGAATCATTTGCAGCAGACTCTATAAAATGTTTATTCCTGTCAGAGGTATTTCTTGACACCAGGTTACTTTGGTCTTTTCTTGATACCAGATCCCTCATAAGTTTGTAACAACATTGTTTACAAGATATTTCTTTGTAAGATAGCAAGTTTAATTCATACAAATTGATGAAAGCTTAAATAGAAAAGACTAGCACACAGAAATCAAAATGCCTTGAATCAAATGCCATTTCTGAATTATGCCTGACAGCCAAATAGGTTACAATATATTACTGCTTAAGCTTTGAATAGTACAGTGCATTTGGAAGAAAATCACAGCTATAAAACAATGCTACAGTTGTGATTTTTACTGCATTTTTTTCTTAGTTTCCAGTCGGTTTCTGTTCTGCTCTGAAATGAAAATCTTGATATTAGCTTATCCCTATCTCCATGTATTATCTGGAATTTAATGCAAAGTTTGCCTATTTTGTTTGGGTACCATGTGTGGTGCATCTTTGTATGTACATGCCATGCTGCTAATTTGTAGCTGATTTTGTGTGCTATAAAGGTACCTAAGATTTAGTACTTGATTGATTTTCTTGAGTGATTCAGTTCATCTACAAAAGCTTCACTGATGCAGGTAAGCATAGCATCAGATGCAATGTGACTGGGCTAACTTTTAGCTCTTTTGCTTGATGTGTTGGTTCTGAGTAAGAGTGCATTCACAGACAAAGTACAAAGGATGACAATCTTGCTGGCCTAAATATGTTTTATTGCCAGAAGTAGTGTTTGTGGTGTCACTGGATCGATCTGCATCTCTGCGATGCAATGAAATTTATGTCACATTCTACTTGAAGAAATCATTTAACAAATTGTCTTATTAGTACTGTTCCAAGTTTAATCTTGTTAGCCCAGTCCAGAAGAAACACGAGATACAACTGGTTCCGAAGATGTGTTACATGTTATAACTGTATTGCTCACTTGGCAAAAAACATACGAATTGGCACCTACTTGAGCTTTTAGTAAAAACAGCAGCTGTCGAAATTGAAAAAAATGTTGATTGATTTGACTGCATCACCTTTACAGAGACTAATTGCTTGGTATGTGTAAGTCTGATTGTCGCAAAGTTATGAAATGTGGAGTCCAATTGGCTATTCCTCAAAAGTTTGCAGCCCACTTTTAACTGTTGAAATTGAGTATGTTCTTTATGTTAAAAGTGGTGGTTAACACAAAAGCAATTTTATGATAAACCAAACCATTCAAATATGTGCATGTAGACCAAATCACAAGTTCAATGCTAAAAAGTGTGTCATGCATGAACAGGATCCCACTCAGGACACAGAATGGAACGATGCTCTAAGAAAGCACGGAATATTACCAAAGAAGGAAAAGGCTCCTCCACCTCCAGAGGAAGTGGATCAAACTGTTCAAGGTGATTCAAAATTGAACCTTTTGATGCAACAACGTGTTTATTTTATGCATAATTTTTCCACACACCTTTGATTCTTCATGGTGAAAAACAAGAAGTAGCTCTTGATTGCCTTATTAATAGAAGTGATATGAAAGTTTCTGGGACCGATTTAGAAAAAATATCTGTCCGTTGTGTTATATAAACACGGGGCATGTATTTTGGTTGAAAAATCAGAATTGTTTTGTGCTGTATTCGCCGATTTGTTTGACGATGTGCAGTTTGTTTATTGTGCAGTCGATTATGATGTCATTTATGCCATTATGTTTTTCGCTGTTTTTTTCCCAATGCAATTGATTTGCAGTGAACAATTACGAAGACATGACGTTGGAGGAATTGGATGAGTTTGAAGACGAGGAAGATGAACGAGTGATGCAAATGTACCGGTGAGCAGTACCGGTTTTAGCTGATGCGAGGCCCTGGGCTGATCCGCTTGTGAAGCCCCCTCTACCATTGTTACGAGTGGGGAAAATGAAAAAGCGGTAATCAATTCGCGCAAAGCGGAAAATGACATGGCGCGGAATTGTGGAATCGTCTTTGGCTGGCGGGAACAGGATTTTTAATCTCCACAGGCGAACCAACCGAGGTTAAATATTTGTCGAAAGTCATATTTCACATCTATTTTTTCTTATCTGTAGTCAAGAGCAGCATTTAAAATATACAATTTCCTAAAGCAAGCAAAATATGCTGCACATGTGTGGGACGGCATGACGGCGCTGAAGCACAAGGGAGTGAAGACCACCTTGCGATTCGCTTACCACGGCTGTGAAAATCCCGCTCACGTGCATTAATCGTGATCAAAAGTTGCTGCCCCTTGTAAATTACGCCATGTAAAACGCACCCAAATGGTTACAACCGCTAGGATCACGATTCGCGTGTTTGTTACGCTTTTACATTGCAAAGAATCAAGAAAACCGCCACGCGAAGCAGACAGTAACGAGGCTCAAAACGTTTCTTGTGCTGTCGTTGTTGATGTTGACGTACGTATTAGAAAATAAATACTTGCTTAAGTACTCAATAGCAAATGTGATGTCTGAATGGCTTTGAAGATTAAAATGGAAAAAATCACAACTAAAATATTGAAACGAGCTTCAGGTCGTAAAAACGCTAACAAAACTTCAGCATTGATCAGGCTCAAAAGATGCGCTGTGATAATATTAATTGATTGTTGCGCTTTGACTTTCAGTGGTACCCTACTCAGACCAAACTTCCCAGAATAAAGCAGTCTCTACGAAAATAGTTCAGTTTTGCGGTCAGGCATTGTTAATTTAAGTCACTATAATTAAGTTAGTCGATCTCACTATTATAAAAAGGTAGGCCTGTGCAATGTTGGGATTTTACTAGGTTTTTAATGTTGGGACACTGCTAGCCCTACACATATCTCTTACCTGCAATACAAACTTAAGCTTTGGTCAGGTGCGTATCAAGCACGCATAACCACAACTTCTTTCGCCTGATTCACACGTAACAATCGGTACTATGCAGTAAACACAGCCAACTGAACTGTGAGTGTGACGACACTATAGTTGCACGCAACTTTAAAGACCCTGGTGTTATCAACACGAAATCTGGTTAAGTGAATAAAAGTAAATTTCATGAATAATTAGGATATGAATTGTTGACGAATATTTATCGAACTGATCATATACGGGCAATCGTCTCCATGCGTGCCATAGTTTGCTGGAGGCCCCCATGGATCTTGAGGCCCTAGGCTTACGACTAAATGGCCTGTTGACAAATCCGGCCCTGGGCCGGTGGGTGGTACAGATGTGCCGGCTGTTTGTTTCGATGAGGCATTGAGGTCATTTGTCTCATACTTACATTAAAACTCGCCATAACAATGTTCATTATATAATATTTTCCGACGTTCTGACCGAAATGCCTTCATTGTTTTTCTGTCATTTCAAAAACATTCCGGTCTGTGACCGAAGAAACATCCAGTGTGCCGGTGATTGTTGAATGTAGACCAGACAAGGTTGTAAAACGATTTCATGCTCAGCTGTGAGTCGTGAACTGTGGAATATGGGAGAAGACGGTTGTTACGTTTCGATCGATTAAAAACGTCAAACATGGTTGATGATGGAACGAATGTGCGACTTGTTTGAAATGTGGTTTTCATTCGTTGTACCTTGGCCTTGTATGGTTTGATATTTTCAACTTCTCTCTTTAGAATCATTTCCGGATCACTAACGTTAAATGGCTTCAGTGACTGAGCCAGTGCCGTGGGAAGGCAGCCCCGTATCCCCCGGTCGGGGGGGGGGCGACCATTCGTAGGGCCCCACAATATATATTGTATTAGTAAGTTAGAGCCGTCCCTCTACCCTTGACTTTTGCTCTTCTGGTTTCTGCCCTCAATGCAGAGCCGGTAGATTAAGGATGTTATATCATGCTAATTTGCAACTGGCTCGAAAATGCACGTAGCTGCCTACATGCTTGCTGATATTAAAGGGCCACATCTGGATTTTTTGGGGGGCCCCAACAGCCTTTCACACGGCTCTGGACCGAGCCGTCAGCAAATGCAATGCGTGTGCCGATGTCACGCGCGATATATTTTATGATTTTTTTCACGCAGTGAAAAGAGAATGGCAGAGATGCGTGCCGCACAGATGAAGTCCAAGTTCGGTCACGTTGGAGAAATATCAGCGGTTGATTATGTGCAGGAGGTGAACAAGGCCGGTGACGGTGTGTGGGTGGTCTTGCACTTGTATCAGCAGGGGTGAGTCGATGCGCTGCTGTTGCAAATCGATGTTTACAGCTGTTCTGTCCGTAGCTTCATTCTGCCGTTCTGCAACATTCCGTTGCGCTTCAAACCGCCAGTTGTCTGGAATGGTTAGCACAAGTCTCGAGGGAGTAACGCGTTGTTTCGTATGATGTCATAATCACCTCCGCACAAAACCCTTTGCGCATCTGGTTATTCCAGACTTGAAACAGAAACTAACCCGAGGTTGGAACGTGCAGCGGTCGCTTGTTAAGGTTGAAGTAAAAAATTTTATGACACGCGGCAGTCGAGAGAAAATCTTTTTTTGCAGAATTCCGCTTTGCACTTTGATCAACCAGCATTTGTCGAGGTTGGCCGCCAAGTTCCCGCAAGTAAAGTTCCTCAAAAGCATCTCCACGACTTGCATACCTAACTACCCTGACAAAAACGTCCCAACCATCTTCATTTATAAAGACGGTGAAATGACGGATCAGTGGATCGGAGCGATACAGCTTGGAGGGATGAACCTGACGCAAGACAGTGAGTTCTTGGTTTCACTGTATGCCTGNCGCGCGACTGTGACGTAACTATGACCAATTGTTCTGAAGTTACGAGTNATTTCNAACAGTCTCTGACTGAACAGGTTAGCAATTAGTGAGCATCCATCATGACAACAGTTTATAAAGTTTTGTCCAACTGTTAAATGTTCTGGCAACACGTCCATTCGACAAGTTGTTTTGAAGAGTTTGAGTTATTTTCTAACAGGTGACGCAACCACAAGCAAAGTTTGATATGCGTGACAATTTCCAATTGATTGACATCGCCACACGGCTGCGGTGACATTTCACAGGGGAGGGGGGTGCAGGAAGCGTTCCTACCGAATAAACTTCATTGTCCTGCTTTACAGCGCTAACTTTCTTTGCGACCAAAAGATTTATTTTTCTCACCGATCCCGTTGCAGTGTTGGAATGGCGACTGCACAAGGCTGGTGTCCTGGTAAGTTCATTGGAAGAGAACCCTGCGCCCAAGATACATGACGTCATGACCTCATCGATCCGTTCATCGTATGGGAATAAAAACAAAGACGAAAGTTCAGACGAGGAGTATTGACCTGACGACGAGAGGTTTGTTACGTCAACAGAGGCTCGTGTGCTCTTCAGCACCAACTTCCCATGAAAGTTGTTCCCGCCAAAAACTTCCGCGGTATTTGATTCGAGGAAGTGTTGCGGTTCACCGCATTGAATTATTTTGCAGCCCCCCCAGTCATGTCATGGCCTCCACGTTCACCTGAAGTGTGTTGTCCACGATCTACGCTTGCACTTCGGTGTTGGTGTATTTCTCACCACATGATGTTCATGAAAAACACAGATTGTGACCACTATGCTGTTTTGTTTAGGGTATTATGTCGTCACATTGCTCCTGATTCAAGTCGGCGCCGGTACAACGATGAAGCAGCAGCAGGGGGGGTCGGTACCCCCCAGAATAACCTCCACGGGCTGGCTTGAAACTTCGATTCAAAGACTGCTATCCTCCATAAACGGATTATTATTATTTATGTTGCTGATCATGTGTGGATTTTATTGCAACTGCCTGCTCAAGCTTACCATGAATCATGTCTATACGTTGCATGATTATAACGAAGTCTTATTTGTACACATATTCGTTTTATGAATGTTATAAAAGTACCCTCGTTTCGTGATCAAACAGTCACAGGATTTTAAATAAAACTTTTATTTGCAGAGATTCGAATAACAGCACTAACAGTACACTTCGCAGGAATGACAACCGCTGCAGAGGGCCATTTGTTTATATTGCACAAGGTTTAAGGTTGTTTAGTCGACTTGCTAGTGGACATCATTTGCTACAAAACAACAACAGCCTTCTCTACTACAGGACACACCATCATCCAAACACTGCAAATAATGCGAGGGGCTAGGGGTGCAGCCAAAAAGTGCACCCCTGCATATTATTACATTGCAATCGCGTCAAATCTAACAACCCTTCTACGAATGGTTAAGTTTTTTCAGGTACAATGAATGCGAACAGCA
>JGI24158J21664_10004547_pt1 | contig 17882 bp, 11 predicted proteins | sample Ectturendosymbi3_FD_21664 | JGI IMG/M metagenome (IMG submission 21664)
AAAACAGACATTTCTTCTATCATTCGTTAACACCACAATTCAGATTTTGTTAAATTTGATCATTTGCTTTTGTGTATTAACTTTTTCAAAATTAGATACTTATAACAAACTTCAAATTTACTGCAGCAAAATGGTCGTGGCCAATAAGCCAAGGCAGGTTTTTACCTTTTGGAGCTTAAGTATACAATCATATCTACGCTATTTCTATAGTTTTGGGGTCAAGAAAACTGTTCTAACGTGCAAAGACTTAGTGCATTCAGCATCATGACTGACGTAGTTTAGAGATTTTTGATTACTTTGAACAAGATTTTTTAAGTTAGAAACCACCATTACTAAAAATCCAAAGACAGGTATTTTAGAATCGCGAAACAGCATATAACTAGATTCCGTTTTACGTTACATCCCGGACAAGAATATTGTCTAAAAGCGTTAAGAAATCCTGCTCGAGACATTCAAAAACATCATTTCTAGGCAATAACTATGGCACCAATTTTTTGACCTAAAAACCTAAAATTTTGACTTTATAATTTACACATTTTGACTTTATTTTGACCTATCACTTTTCAGTGTTTTCAATTGAAATCTGCAANGCAAAGCATATTCATATACAGTATTAGAAAACAAACCGATAGGTTTGAAATGAAANAAAAAGTAGTTTATCTGCAAAATCTGGTACAGCATGTTATAAAAATGTCTTTCTATTTTCCGTTTCATGAAACAAACCTCGTTGATGTTTTNCACTGCGGCGATGTGCTTCCACCATAANCCTTTTGACACATTTCACAAAGCAGTCACAGAATTTGCAAAATAATTCACCCTTACGTGTTGAGGTAAACTTAAAAACATATTCATTCAGTATATTTCGAAATTTTGAAGAATGTGGTTGTTTAACCTTATGCATTATTTGTTGGCAAGTACATTAATAACTAGAGTAGAGTCAAATCTGCGAATCTCATAAAGTTAAAAGTTTAAAACACTGCTTATGCATAATGAATTGGGCGTTTGCCACATCAAGTACTGTAAGACCACGTTTCTTGCATTGCCATGCCCAGTTTACATAATATTCAAATCATCCAGTACTGGGCTGCACAATATTATTACCTCAGAAGTCGAAAAAAAACATTAGTATCTTAGAATTGCAATTAACTTGCAAAAACATATCAAAGTCTGTTGTTGTAACTTTAATAAAATAGTGATAACGAGAAAAAAACTCTGCTGCAAGAAAATTTTGACCTAACAATAAATTTTGACCTAATGATGAATTTTGACTTTTTTGACCTAATAACTTTGGAATGGCTCATGGTATCATCGTGAAATTTGTTTTTTGGACGTTTCACAAACTTTTAAGTAGGCAGAAAATTTTTGACTATATTGACTTTTGGTTGCCCTAGCAACAACTCTTGTTGGTTCTCATGAAATACATGTTACATTTGCTTTTCGGTACATACCTAAAACACTCTATTTTTCAATAAAAAAGGTTCAAAACAGCCGAAAATTCTTTGGGAGGAAAAACATATTTGAGCGTGAATCTTTGCAATTACGGAAACGCTGCGAACGGATTAGTGAAACGTTAATCTTGGAGCTTATCAGCTAAATACGAATTGAAAATGATTTTCAATTCGTATTCACAACTTCAAGCGATCTACTTTTTCACGAGATCTACTTGAAATCTCATTCAAGTTTTGGAATTAACTTATTTTCGATAATATTTTCCAGTTCTTATAGCTGCTTCCTGCTGCATTTATGATACATTTGAACAGATTTTCACAACGTTCGCCCCATGCTATTAGCTGTTCTTAGCATAAGGTAGTCGCTGATGAGGTACCCGCTGGTGTTATCCAACGTTGGTCCATCACCGGAATGAATTTCTAACAAAGGCTTCACGTTCACGAAACAAAGTTTGTTACTGCTTCAAAATGATCGCCGTTTATGGAAAATATACTGTTCTAATAGAATTATAACCAGTCAAAAAAGCTTTTCTACTAGTTCAGAATGCAAGTTATTTCAGAAGAGCTGTTGATGCATCAATGCGTTTGTTACCAAGACTAAAAATACTTGCAACACCATTGTAGAAAGTTATGCGTAGCCGTGGGGCAACTTGCAAGGCAACAGTTTCATTGCTTCAGTGCTATAACAAGCACGCCAACACCTTGAAGACTTGGTAAGTTAAGAGTTATGTAGTCACTCAAAACAACTAATCTTTGTTTCAGGAACTTACCGTGTGGACTCAAGCAAGATCTCTGTGAGCGGTTTGTCCGCCGGAGGATTTATGGCTGTCCAGATGCACGTGGCCTATTCTGGGATTTTTGCAGGAGTAGGAGTTCTCGCTGGAGGTTCGTAATGAGACATCACAATGTTTAGAAGAACGGGCAGACAGACCGAAAAAGTATAAATCTTAAGATTTACGTGTGTTTTTAACAAAAATCATTTGATCCATCCTGATGTTTTGCGATAATTGTAAAAAAAAACACTAATTATATTCGCTTGCAATCCATACAAGATTTTGATCATTCTCCAGCTGAGATTTTTGTGTGCGTCTCATGAAAATTTCATTATCTTGTTTGCGTGTCGTAAATATTTCACTAGTGCGTTTGTGTTTCGACACTATTTCATGATTTCATGGTTGTGCTGGGGTCTCATGAATGCTTCATTAACGTGTTTGCCTGTTGTGAATATTTCATTCCTTTCCATAGGACCATATTACTGTGCCAAGGGTACATTGACCATTGCAACCACGTCCTGCATGGCCACTCCGTCAATGATCAACGTTGCTTCTCTTCAAGAAAAAACGGACGAGGTTTTACAAGACAGCAGTCTAGCCGACCCCCTGGAGTATATGCAGAACGATCGTGTATACCTGTACAGTGGAACAAAAGACAGTGTAGTCGCGCCAGGTAAAGTAGTTAGCGAGGCTGTGTGCTTATTATGGCAAACGTTATTTCTAAACTGGCTGCACCTGATCTTCAAGAAAGTGTGTTCAAAAATCCGAATCAAAGTCACGAAGATTTGGAAAACATAAAATATTCTACGTAAGAGATATCTTCAAACGAATGCAAAAATTTTGACAAATTAAGAAAGATCTTTGTGGGCATTTTCTTGCTTTATAATTCATCTGCTCCATACTGGCGCAGATATGCTGTAAGCCGTGATTGGTAAAAATTACTTGCAAATTGAATTTCTGATGAGATAGTTCATCACAGCAACTTTTCGGGTTCCAACAAGAAAAGCGCATTATTCATTGCTTGAAATAGTGCTGCTTCTCGTCAAACTTTAAATTAAACGAATTTTTGCCACATTCTATTTTCCGTCAGAATTTGTAGGTGGTTTTCGGAAAACCTTTGATGCTTGTTTTATTGTTGGAGAAAATATATAAAACTGAAACAGTGTACCGCCATATGTTACTTCGAGGCTTTCAAGCAGCACTTGGCTACCTTTATTTTTTAGTCTGTTACTATGTTTGACTCCGCTTCATTTAGAGGTTGTGAAAAAGACCGAGGAATACTACTTGAAATACGTTTCATCTGCAAACATCAAGTCCAAGTATGACATTCCCGGACAGCATGGTTTTGTAAGTTGGTCTGAGTCGTTCAGCTAGAAGCAAATATAGTGCAATGCACAGCAAGAACTTTTTTCAGCCGACTGAAATCTATGGAGGGGCGTGCGGCATATTGAACACAGATTACATCAACAAATGCGATTATGACGCCGCTTACGATATGCTTGAACACATCCACGGTCCAGGTCTTCAGGTATTTTTGTAAAACTTTTTTGATTGCTTTGGATGATACTTTAGGTTTAAGAACTGCTTGGAAGGCGCTAATATTTTTATATTTATACAAACTCCTGAAATTTCATTCATGTAAACTTCAAATCGAATCATATCGCAAATGAAAGCCTGTGCATTTCCAACCAGCTAAGATAATTTGAAATTTCATTCAGATAACACAACTAAAATCTCCGGATTTGCTGCAAGTTTTCGAGGAATCAGACGACTGGACTGTTTTTATGACATTACAATGATTCAGAGTTGCTCAAATCTCTTTTCAAGCAACCAGTCTCTGCAAAGGCGATGATTAAGTTTCTATTTGAGTGAGGACTGAGGATGCGTAGTGTTACGTGAAATCAATTTCCTATTTCAAAACATCGCAGATGGATTCAATTTCGTCACCTTTGATAAAGACTAATCATAGTTAGTCACAATTGGAAACAATGTTACCTTCTATTGTTTATAGGCCTGTGCTGGATTAGGTAACTGGAAGTAAAACATACAGATATCTCCAAACTAGATGCGCTACAAAAAATATAATGACATTTCTGAAATCAGCGTCCAAAATCCATTTACGGGCACTTATTACAATCACCGATTAAATTTTGCTGTTGACCACTGTTATGTTAGTCAGATGTGTTTGTTTAAGGCCACCGAAAATTCGGAAACGCTTCTTTTAAGAAACATTTTCATTTAAACTACACAAAAGCAACTTCCATTTAACTTCTGTGGCAACCTCTTTTTGTTTCAACATTTTCGAGAAACGCTAATTACAGCCAGTTCAAAAGGAAATAACAGATTTTACAACACACTGTGGAATCGTTGGGGCTATTGTCCGAAAGGTTTGCAGTGCTTTTACTTTTAGGGTGCTGGAAAACAATTTTATGAAGATCTGTGCCGAAATCTGTGGATCAAAACCAGTTTTGAATAATATTTGGACGTCTCATCTGCCAATTCGCACGTAACCTTGCAAGGACAGAGTTAACAGCTAATAATGCCAGGCTTATAAACAAAACTTCTATTTTTGCATTTGCAAAAAATGGCCAATTTTCTTCTCTAAGGAACCCAGCTACTCCAGACGGCGCACCTCGTCCCAAAGTTTCTCAACACTCAGCGAATGCCAGGCGGCCTGTGACCAATGCTTGGCAAGTCTGCAAAGCACCTCATCTCCTTCCTCCTCTTCCTCCACTACCTCCAATCCAGACTCTGGATCGGGAGGCAGCAGTGCTGGCACCATCTTGTCCTTTGACCAAACAGAATTTTTCGACGGCCGGTCGAGTTCCGAGATCGGTTTGGATGACCAAGGCTACTTGTATGTGCCAGACAAGTGCGCTGATCAAACTGCAAGTAAGATAACCTTGAGGTAACCTCATAACAGCGGTTCCCAGCCGGTGGTACGCGAAGGTCTTCCAGGCGTTACGCGAATAACTTCCATATTTTCACAAAAACCTGGATTCACAGCTTTCTAGTTTACGCATCGGGCTTTGTTTCTCAATAAATAACTTTTCCTGTAGCCTGCTATTCCTATTGTTTTGTAACATTATGACTTTCGATGCGCTGTTAGCAAATTTACGCCACGCATCGAACAACAGGTGGAAGATAAACAAAAACAAAAACCTCATTAAATGTAGTTCATTGTTATTTTAATGTATATTTTTCTTCTGAATAAACTAAGATTCGATCAAAATAGTTGTTCTGGAAGAAGTGGTACGCGTTGACAATACAGGTTGCCCAAGTGGTACGAGCTCATAAAAAGGTTGGGAACCTCTGCCTTATAACCAAACGACATGACCTATGCTTCTACTGTTTTAATCATAGTTATGAAAATGTCTTAACAAAGATTTAGCCCCAATGAATCCAGGTTTGTCGAAGTCATTTTGAAGAAATCGCTACTGTATATAAAAAAGTAACCTGTGCGATTGAACGTATACTCAGAAACCTGTTTGAAACATCCATGATTTAAATTTGGTGTCTAATTTAAATAGTTTGCAGCCAGCGCTTACGTTTCGCTAATTATTACTGTTAAGACAAATCGGAAGCTTCCAAAATGCAATTACGTGTAAAACTGTGATTGTGTCATCTCGAAAATTTTTCCGACCGATACATCGTATTCTTGTTTGTAACACAGTTATTTAGCTTGTACAAAACACAAACGAGTTGTATATTTTTGCATATGATTTGTTTCTTACAAGGATTTTGAAAGCGTTTGAATAAAGAACTGTTTTGTTAAAATTTGTACTTGCAAACGATAACTTTGTGCAGTTTCAAACTGTTGTGGTTAATACAATGCATTTACAGTAAAATAAATAGTTTGCAACCAACGCGTCATCTAAACCCACTAGCGGATCTATTTCCCTGGTGCTCAACTCAGATCACTTTAAAAATTAGCTCTGCCAAAAAGGTATATTTGCGCCCAATATAATATAGCAAGGTCGCGTAGGCCATTCAGCAAGTAACGGATAGCTGCAGGTCCTCCCAGAATTATGCGAATCAGTTTAAGAAGGATAGCATTTGCTCTGTTTGTTTATGACCTAACCACACCTAAATTTGCAAACTTTTTGTTTGCGATTTGGACGTCAAAAGTCATCGACAACATTTGATTACGCGCGCAGTGCATAAAGATAATGCATCTTGTTCAAAGCTGACCATAAAAGTGTAACCAAGTAAAGAATTACAAGGCCACAAACTTTTCGAAAGCTCACCACTGATTTTCAGTTGTACGAAAATATTTGAAGAAGCTCCTATTTGAGTTATCTGCAAAAGATTCAGTGATGACAAATTTATTGAATTAAAGTGAAAAAGGACAATACGACAAGCCGCATGGCCAGAGGGAAGATTCAAGAAAACCATAAGTAAAATCAGCCACAATATTCAACGTTATGTGTTTTAAAATTAGCTAACCCCCAAAAAACATATTACANCAAAAGTGTTTCCTGAAAAAACAAAAACATTCAATTTGGATATTTGTGTGTTGTCCACGGAGCGTTTCATTTTTGGAAAAATCTGGCTGTATTAAACTTTTGTTTCGAAGAGAAAGCCAAAAGGAAAAGCAAAAGTTTTAGAAACGTAATATTTCAAATTAGTATTAAACTCACTTCAAGGTTGCGGCACATAAAACGCCGTTTAAGAGTGTGGTTGCACAAAATTTCGAAAAAACTTTGCATTTACACAAACGTCGACTGAATGTAAAATTGTTTAAGATTGCAATCACATCGTCTTTGTTTTCGCATCCAGAGGAGATGCTAAACTTTTTATAAAAGAATTTTTTTCTCTTATTTCAAATCTTTAGGCTGTGACCGCATAATATTTTCCTGGATTAATAAGCAGAAAATCGTACATTGCAAATCATGGGTTAGGATTTGCCCTGTTATTGTCAAATGTAGACCGTTGGTGAAAACTTTCGGATTTGTTTACTTTAAATCCTGAGTTGAAAAAATTTTTTCTGGTTTTGGTGTTTGCAGAATAAGGTCTAGTTTGCCTTGGAAGGTGATGATAGTCAAAGCATTAAATCCAACTGTGCTCAACCTTGAAAAATATTATCTACACAGAAAAAACATCTTTCCAAGCATGATATTTGCAGACTGTGGGCTTCACTTGGAACTTCATGGCTGCAAGCAAGGTGAAGAGTTTATCGGAACTACTTACGTCAAACAGACTGGTTTGAACGAAGTGGCGATGCTGAACAATTTCATCGTTATGTATCCCCAAACAAAAAAGAACTCGATGAGGGGAAACCCGAACGGTTGTTTTGACTGGTTGGTGTTAGTTTTACGCTTGTGAGGTTTTGTGCGGCTGGAGTGTCTTCGCTATACTTACATAGCACTTACTGTTGAAGTAATTTTATATGTTTGTATAAACTTCGCGACCCATTACTTATTGCAAACTGCATTGATGTGTTTCAGGTGGGGTTACACCGACAAAAACTATGGTAAGTTTCGCAAAATAATTTTTTGTGAACAATGTTGTCCGCAATTTTTTGGTTTTAGTGTGAAATGAAAGAAATGCTACGTTTAAAAACAAGAAAAGTTCTGAAGAAAAAGTAGCAGCTCGTGAAATGAGGCAAAAAATTGTCAAAATAATACTTCCAGAAAATTGTGTTACCGTACTTCATTAATTCTGTTTGCTATAATTGCATATTTTATGCCACAATTACACAAAGCAGCAAAAACTTTTACCAACCTGGTTGCAAGCCATCTCAATTCATTTTTGTTTGCAGCGTACAAGACTGGACTCCAGATGACTGCTATTAGGAAGATGGTGGAAAGAGTGGCAAACGTATAATGATGAACACTGGCGTGAAGATAATTATATAATCCTATGCTGTAAAAATAAAACAGATGACATGAAAAACGCGTTTGGTTTTTAAATTAGGCGGATGTCAATAACAACTGAACTTTATATTTCTCTTAATATTTGTCAACGGATAAACAACTGAAAATGTGTTGAATAGCTGCAGATGCGCAAAAGTAGAAAAGATTGCTTAAACCCTCTATGGACAAGAATTCGGTTTTGCATCCAAAAAATTTTTCCGAGATGGTTTTGTGTCTCTTTTGGAAACCTATTTTGATATTTTGTGACATCATCTTTTTTGCTTGTTTTCATTTTATGAAATGTTACATATCTGTAACACATGTCACTTAACCACAAATGTAACCAACATTTGACCTTGGAAAAACGTGTTAAAAAACTGTGTTGCAGTGCCTGAAAAGTGTTCCCTCTGATGTGGCACACCAAAACTGCGTGAAAAGGAAGTTGTTTTGAGCAAAAATACACAAATATACAAATCCAACTCATCTACGCAACATTACCATATTACCAAAATAAGGCCAATTCTCATCCTCAAATTACGAAAATAAAGCCAACTCCCATTTACATTTTTCCACATTCAGCTTTTCCTGTCTTCAATCGTCAACAAACTCTGTGAATATCCTAACCCAATCCCAATCTCAAAACATAACCCCACCCTCACCTAATTTCTAGAACCGTAAAAATATATGCGATGGAGTAAATAAAAGCTGGTTTTACATAATGTAGGACGTAAGCCGATGCTTTCTTTGCTTCTAAAAATTTCAAAAACATTTTTTGTTTTTGCTATGCACAAATGCACTTGACATTTATGACAGTGCCTGGATATAATGCATTCTTATCATCATGTGCACCTCATCAGTTTTCTTTGAGCTCTTTGCCAGATGCTAAACTGCAGCCTTACAAGCAACTTTGACACATTAAACCCATACAGTAAACTCCCCGCCGCCCTGTCAAATCAAAATTGAGTGTTACAGAGAATAACCAGTCACCAACGTAGAGTAAGCGGTTTTTGGTTCAAATCATCCAGAATAAGTTTTATTTGGAAAAATATGTCAAAATTTTCATCTCCTGGGGACAGCATGCACGAAATCATTGAAATGACTGTAATTCCGTAGTTTTCAAATTTATCTCGACGTATAAATTTGCATATTGGTTTGGTAACAAGCTCAAAGACCCATTATTATCGTCATTGAGGCAAACTCACAATATGGCATATTCAAATGCTTTTTTCACCACCTGCAGCTACTCTGATAGGCCTAAGCCCATGAGAGTCGGAAGCATTTTTTCCAGGGCAGAGGCCAGGCGTGGATTTTTTCATAGGTAGCCAAGAAGGTGTTTAAGGGGGGCCAAAAGTGATGAAATTTATTTTTCGTTTTTGAAACTAAGAAAACAACCTTTTTTTGCAAAAATAGCAATAATAAAATGTCAAATTTCAAAATCTAGGTGGAGGCCATGGCCCCCTGCCCTCTCTCCTCCGATACCCATGTGCTAGGTCTGCAAGTTTTTTAATACAATTTCCTCATATCCATCTGTACACCTTATATTTTGGTTACTGCTCTAAAAATGGCTAGAAAAAAACTAATAGTTGGATCTCCTCTACAATCGCCACGAAAACGGAGCAATGGACAGGCGACTCAGGTGAGCAACGTTTGAATCAAACCAATGCACAGAACAGCACAATGTGCATGTTTACAAAAAATAGTGTGCATTTGATATTTTTACCTGTTTTGTACACAAAAAAATTTAGCAACACAATTCTTCGTTGCTCTCCCCCCACAACGGAACTAAGCCAAATACCCCCATAAGCATTCAGTCATAATGCCTCATAAGCCTAACAAACTCTTTCACTGCCAAAAAACACAAGTTGCAGTGCTTCCAAATGAGAAAAAATATTTGAGTCCAAACGTGGCAAATGAAATCCTGCAGGCATCCACGACTAAAATCCATTTCACTGCTATTTTAAGCATACATTTAATATGTTACAGATCTGCCACTTGTGTCCATATAGGGTTAAAAATGATAGTGGAATAAAGGTGCACACCAAAAAATATATTAGTGTTTCAGGTAACTACCTCAGTGGATTCTGAAAATGCAAAATTTGTNAAGAAAAATTATCTGCATGTAGATCATCCGCTGCTGATAAGTTACTATCATATTATTAACTTAATTAATATTTAAATTGTAGAAAAAAATTGTTGTTGACCCATGCATAACTGGATATGAATACATAAGCAAAGCCTTTTGCCAATTTGAGGTTCCAAATCATTATGCTGAAGCGTTGTCTTGCAGAGAAGAGTTAAAGCTGCAGGAGCGCAGATGGAAAAACTAATTTATATTCTTTTAAACTATTAAAGAAGTCTTTTTCACTGTTTTTGTTCACAAAGGTTTTTCTTTGAAAACTTAAATCGATAAAAAATATAAAGATATAACCGCCAATGCAGCAAAACTTTATCGGAAAATTGGACTTTAACTAAAAAGGAAAATATTTATTAATTCAGTGTTCTAGCAGGATTGTTATGAAGACAAAAATCGAGACATTTTTTCCAAATTTCAAAGCGTCTTAATTGAGCTGTTGCACAGCGTGTCTTCAATAAAGCAGCAACATGAAACCGTGGTTGGAACATTATTTTGCATAGTTCATTTTACTGAATTAGGTTGAAAACAAACTTTTATGATCTAGGTGATCTAGGGTCTCAACTGCTTTCAAAGATTATCGGTATGGTAACTGTAAAATCTCAGAAACTGATGCTAATAGAGTTTTCGAAAATGTTTTTAAGATCATCATGCAAAGAAAAATCAACAAAAAAAAACAATTTAGCTTTCCACAGAACCAAGTAGAGCATCTAAATCTCTCACTCGTTCCAAGTTTTTTGATCCATTTTTCGGACACTAGCATTAAATTCAAACCCATGGCACAATATCGCATTCGTCAAAACCCTTTCAAAGCGGTTGCTTGAAATCTTTGAAATATTAATGATATTGTGATTTTGTGCGCAAATTTCGTTTGTATCCAAGGTTGTAAAAACGTAGGAAATTCTTTATACAGAATCAATACAATAATGAAAATCCCTAGCAGATAGAAACCGAATCAGCAACTTTCGATTGTACAGAGAGAATCGAATGATACGAAACAACTTAAAACTCCTTATTGTTTTTACCGGTTCTAGCTGAAGACAGGCATGTCATTGCAAAGTCGATTATATCCTCGTTGTTCAATTTTTAAATATTTACGGATTTTTTAAGAAAAACAAACAGTTTTTGAATAGCTAGGTGCGCCATGAAAAAGTTTTTCGTTCATTTGTCAGTATTGAAAAATCGTTTTGCCGATAAATTTTTCAGTCATATACCTCCTGACCGGGGGGTTCTTTGTGGATGATCCAAAATGATTGTCGTTGCAATTTGCAATTTTGCAAAAGCAGCTTTGCAATTGTATGCAAAACGCTACTGTCAATAATTACCACGCAAATCTTAAACCCAACGCAATTTTACTTTGGAAAGGGGGATGTTGCATCAAACGTCGACTCGCCTTACAAACTACCTTTATCAGGTTACTAAGAAGTGCTCTGAGCCCTTTCAAAAAACAAGGTGATTTTTGCTAAGTTTTCAACAGTAGGACTTGTGCTAACGCTATTCAAGTACAGAAGATACAGACAACATTTAATAACCCAGGTTATAAAAAAATGTAGGCCGAAGAGTTTTCAGACAAACAGTCATCACGGCAGCAAAAAACAAAAAATTTCACCACCACGCCCTAACACGCACGGCAATTCTTAGGAATAAGAGCTGCGACTATTTAACTGCACTCATGGCATGCCTCCAGATCAGTTAAACATAGAGGAAAATGGTCATACAATACAATGAAGGAATTAGCGCAACAATATCACCGAGCCAAGCAATCATAAATAGATAGCAATTGATTTACTGCAGTAAACATACAAAAGCAAGTCTTGGGCTGTGACATGGGATTTGCTATTTGTTTTAAGCGGCTGCGCTGCGCAGCACACGCAACCGTTGACAAAAACCCTAAACTCCGTTTGTATATATAACTGTGTATTATAAAAGATCGATGATAAAAGCGCCCTTTAGACATAGGTTGGTGAAGGTTTTAATGTTCCATTGTTTAAATATTCCAATGTTTTAAGTTTCTCGAAATACGGCTTGTTTCCATTTTCCTACGATAATTCATTGAATTAGTATTGGAATTTATATATGAAAAGCACCTGCTACATTTCCCATTAATATGTACTGTACCATGGTTTACATAACAGCGTTGAATACCACACCTTGCCAAATCACTTATCTACGGCTGATATTTATAGTTCTTTAATGGAGATGCGTAGATCGACAAAATACGTTAATAATCTACCATACGTCCACCTCATCAGCACCAAACTGGCTGAGTTTGAACAACATCTCAACAATCCTAAGCAAACTGAAGAGCTACTCAGATAGACTGTATCATGCAAGGCTGCTTTTGTTTGCTAAGAACCTTTTTAATATCTGAAGTTTTTTTGCAAGAGAGCAGTAAAAATTGAAATATGTGATCAAGGCGTTCATGACTAAAAGCACAGCATGAGCAGAAATGGCGCTGATGACAGTGACAGTGGTTTTTTATTTCAGACGAAGCACGGAGACTACAGATTGTTATTCTGATTACACAAAATGAGGAGGCGTTGAAAGGCTTCTTCTTGTCTTTACCATCAGCAAAATAGGTCTCTGATTTTGGACGGATATTCAGAAAATCTGTTAGCAAACATTTATGTAGTTTTGCATCTTTGTTATTACATCCCCTGATAAAATATAAACATCCAGTTCTGACGCAAGTGAAAGACAAAAGAAAACAATTTGGGATTATTACATAAAAATAAACATAAAAACAACAAAAATTCGCTATTTGAAAATACAATTTCCTGTTATAGGTCACATGGATAGACTTGAGAAATTATTTTATGACGTGTCAAAATATGCAAAAGTTCATCTACAACAATTTGTCTACGTTATTTGCAACAGTCTTCACCAAATTACACTTGTTTGTTTCTAACTATACCGGCGCATTAATTACTGCATTGCGTACAAATCATAAAACGAAAGTGTTGATCTATTACTCCAAAATGTTACACAAGGTTCATCTTGAAGCTTAACTTGTTTTTCACTGTTTCATTGTTGAAATGTAAGCAACAGATTAACTTTCTATTTAACACATCTTGCATATGTAATTGAAATTGCGTCAACAAAAATATAACTCTTGAAGCAACTAATCCTGTTCGTGAAAAGAGCCTTCAAAATAATATGCGGTTTTGTGATCAGGGTTGGCAGATTTACGTTTTGCCAAGGAGCCAAATCTAGTCCAGAAAGAGCCAAAAAGAGCCAAATTCTAAAACATGGGGCCAAAAAAGGGCCAACCATTTTTTCGAAATTTGTCAGCAGTTACAAAGTCATATGAACCCATACTTAGCAACTTATTAAATGGCATGTTCCTCACTCACAACTGTATCTCAACAGCAAAACAAGTACGTGATGAAAGATCGTAAGAAAACAACTTCATTTCCATGTGTAGCCATAAACTGGGATAAATTTATCATCCTTCGATAAGTGCTAATGCAACAACAATCTGAACAAAACCAACAAACACGTGCACCAGTTGAAAAACACTAAGTTAGGCAACGTAACGGTTCTCATTGCTACCTCCGCAACTGCAGCAAGTAACAGGTATTCAGATGAACTTACTTTTACTTAACTCAGAAACTCTAAGGATCCTAACAAAATTTTGTAACCAAAAATCTTCAAAATATAGGAATTTGGTGAAAATCTGCAATGAATTAGTCAAAAAAGTGAAAAACATGGTTTCTCAGAGAGGACCCAGCGTGGTCAGAACTAATTCTTGCAAGAGGCCAGCCTACCCTAGACAAGGGCCAAAAAAGAGCCAAAGGGCCAAACGAAAATTTTGGGGCCACCAAGTCTTATTTGGGACCAAATTTCTGAAATTTGGCCCCAAAAGGGCCAACCTGGCAACCCTGGTTGTGACTTTAGAAATTTTTTTTTTAACTCAATACTTTTCCAGGAAAGGAACCACAAGAAAAACCTGCAATGGACTCAACACGTTTAGTTGCACTGTTTCTGGTTATTGTAGTTTCAATACAAACTACAGAAGCCGTCATACTTGGTAATCGCTGTGAATTATTTTTAAAATGTTGCGCTGGTAATTTTGCAAATGACAGTGTTGCTCCAGTCCAGCGGCAATAGGGTTGCATGACAATACAAAACAATGATTCGATGGTTTTTACAACAAATAAGAGTAAAAGAGATATGACCAAAATGCTTTCACAAATTTAGGGAATTGTAAGGCATTGTTTATATTTTATATTTTTGTGAAAAATGTTCATAAAAGTACATAAAAGACTCAACGTTGGCTTGGAACTAACCTGAAGTATATCTCATCAACTGTTGACACCTACAGCTACCACAGGATAGTTTTGAAATAATCAACACCACAACCAACCATCGTACTGTCACATCACGTTTGTGTTGAAAAGTTAAAAAGTTTTAACAAATAAATGCTATGCTCAGATTTTTATCTAAAATATTATTCTATTAATAGTCAAAAAATTGCTAGAGAACAATGATCGTGAAGACCTAGTTGCTATCGATCGAATTCGAACATCAATTCTTACATTGCTCACCCGTTTCAGTATTAGCAAAATATTTACTATGCTACACTGCAACCTGCTTTGCCATTACTAAATTACTGTCTTTAATTTCATATCTTACTTAGATCATTGAAAGGACATATTTTTCGTAATTCTGATTACTGCGTATAGTGGTATGCAGTGAGCCGCCTATACAAGAGTAGCTTTCACTACCGTGAAGTTGAGCAAATGTGCAGCAACTATTCTTTGTGACTTTTGATGCGGGTCTAAGTTCTTTTACAAAAGATTGGTTTGTTCTTTTTCTTGTGAATTCCATCGCGGTCGACGTCGCAGAAAAGCTTTCGAAAAACGTTCAAAAATCAACCTTTTCAACAACTGATTGTGTCATATTGACAGTCATGGGCGTTGGTAGGATTTTTTCCAGGGGGGCAATTTTACCAACTTCGGGACTAAGAGAAAAACACTTTTCTCCTAAAGCGTTAAGAGCAAAATATTAAATTTCAAAATCCAGAGGGCAAAACCCCCTGTCTCCCTTTCGTCGCCCGTGTCAGCAGTGAAAAAACATTGGAGGGTGCACATAGGAAATTAAACACTCACCTTAAAACCCTTTAACGCCCGCGCTGACCACGATAGTGGCCAATAAAGTTATTATCGGCCATAACTCTTGTACGAATTGGGCTAGAGAGCCAGCGAAAACATCCGCGGATGCGGAAGACAGCAACGAATCTTTTGAGGTAGGTTGCGCTTACAGGTAACGTCATTGTGACGTCGTTTGGGGGGAAACCCGGTTTTTACGTTGTCAAGAAAAGTGAGTTACTTCCATACGAAAAATCATAGCACTCAAACCAAAAACGTTGGAAATAAACTTTCTACACAAAAAATATCAGCTACGTTGGCAGTAAATGTTTTTCGTTGTAAAACTCCAGAAAACCTCTTTGTAAACTTTTAAGCTTGTAAAACAGAAAAACATTGTACGCGAATTGAAATTCATTGTTGCTCCAACCAAATCTTGTCTGGCCCAAAATATATTTTTTTGTCCCCATCTCCTTTAGCGAAGTACTGTACTGGAGCAGAATGTACCTCGAGTCAATCAAAGTAACTTCCTATAACTATACAACTAGTGCGATGCCGTTTCTGTAAAAAGAACATTTGTTGCTTTTTGCTTGCCACTGACAGCAGTATCTATAAACTTAATGACGATATTGCTTTCACATTTTTATCACGTATGTCATTCGCAGAAAGCTACATCGTAGATCCTGCCAAGGTTTCAGTGAGTGGTCTATCAGCGGGAGGATACATGGCTGGCCAGATGCACATTTCTCATTCCAAGATTTTCGCTGGTGTTGGAATCTTAGCAGCAGGTTTGTTGAAATAAGAAGCTAATAAATTAGCTAAACTAATGTAAAGGATTTTGTATTCCGATGAATCAACTTACAGTGAAAAAATCCTTAAACTCATTTTTATAAAAACCAAACGACGACATATGAATTTACAATATCATCAAATACGTTCGCTTGGAACAGACAGTTTTAACAACCCGAATATATTTCCTTTGAAAGGTTTTCATGAACGAGCAACGCAAAACGTTGTTTATTACATAAAAGTTGCAAATAAAAATGCTCTCAAGATGCTGCAGCTAGTTTCTTTCAAGTACATTTATTTTAATCGGTTCTTGTCGCTGATAAATTGTTTCCTCAGTGGTTGCGGTGTTTCGAGTTACAGCGCAAAAAGCAAAACGTCGGTGCAGAGACCGATTTGTTTAACGCGACTCAACAAGGTTTACAGACACAGCGCATTCACTGTCTACGTTTGTCTTGATCACACTGACCTCTTCCAAGCGGTCTTTGACGATATTACTTTTGCATTTTTTTACCACTTAAAAAAAACGAAATAAAAGTGGTCAAACAATTAAACAAGAGATAAAGTCTTTTGGATTTGTAATAAAAGATAATGATGCCTAATAAGAAGCAATGGGAATAGGCAATGACACATAAAAATTGCAGTGATACCTAAAAAAGAAAATAACAGCTAAACAAGGACAAATTTAAAAGAGTAATCACAAAACAATTCTCGCAGAATTTATTGATACTTTACTCACAGAACAGCATCGCTTTGTTCATGAAATCACACCAAGCCAAACATTTTGTAAAATGTTTCTCATTTTCAAAAACTTGGGCTCACACCATCTGTTCACAGAATGAAAAACACATTCAATTTGTATATGGCAGAGCACATCGAAAAACTGCACAAATTTGTTTGCCACTGGTCGAGGCAGCACAAATCCGCGACCTCTGTCAGTCTGCTGGTTCCATCGTTTGACACATGGGGGTTACGAAAAAAGGGGAATCAATACAATAAACAAGGCAAATATGTTCCGCAGGGCCCTTTTGGTGCGCTCAAGCCAGCCTGATGACTGCAACGACTGAGTGTATGATTTCACCGTATCTGATCAACGTCGGCTACCTGCAACAAATTACTCGTAACACCGTGTTTACTGGATTCGCTGATCCTTTGAACTTCCTCGAAGATGATCGCGTATATTTGTACAGCGGAACGAAAGACTACACGGTTGTGCCAGGTAACCTGAAATGTTGGTTTAACGTTTTGCCCCTTGCTTTCCGTTTCACAAAAATGACTCAAGCGAGCAATAAATACAAATGAAAAATTACGTAGATTGTACGACAGTTATTTCCTAACAACGCTTGAAGCTGACTACAGAAGTGTTGAAAGCAAGTATCAGATTTTTCAGCAGTGAATACGCATATACTCAAAACGTTAAAATTCACAACTGAAAACTATCAGCCATATTTTTAAGAACACAAGCATCGAATCTTTCTCCAAGTAACTGGTAACTGGAAGAAAAATATAATGCGATTCCAGAAGTTACAACTGTACAGTGAGCCATGAAATGCAGACACTGTGGAAAGTATATGTTGACGTCTAGAATTGTTTCACGCACGGAAGGAATACTGAAACCATGGGCGTCGGAAGGATTTTTTCCAGAGGATGACCACCAGTGGGCTTATCCAAAATTTTTCTACGGGGGACCAAAGTGGTGATCAGTGTTTTTTTTAAGGTGTTTTGAGGGACCAAAACGGTCTCTCAAATTCCTCCAACGGTCTCTCAAAATATAACCAACTTTTGTAACTACAGCAGAGAAT
>JGI24158J21664_10004548_pt1 | contig 17881 bp, 14 predicted proteins | sample Ectturendosymbi3_FD_21664 | JGI IMG/M metagenome (IMG submission 21664)
GAGAAACACCTCTGATACCATAGTGATAAAGTTTATCAAGTAAAATCGCATGGTCACAACAGTCAAATGCTTTTGATAGGTCTAGAAATAAGGAACAAGTTATTAATTTATTATCAAAGTTTTTGAGTAGTTCATCATAAATAGTTGTAATGGCTAGCTCTGTTGAGTGATTTTCTCTAAAGTCTGGCGGACCAATTAGGTTGCGCCACTATACCCCTGTCTGGCGGACCAATTAGGTTTGCGCCACTATACCCCTGCAAAAGCCATAAGTTGTGCCAAAATTATATATTTTGTTCCCGAACGAACAATTTAAAAAGTGTAGTGCAGATGATATATATTTTTTTTTTTAATCGTTGAGTTTGACTTTACATGACATGTTTTCAAGTTTTGAAACATTAGAAATGCTGGTGTTGGGCTGAGAAAAAAGCGCGTCCTGATTAAAACATTTGATAGCAACGTTTCTGTTGTAGTTTTACCGTTAAGCAACATACGTATCAAGCATTAGTGTGAGACTTTGCTTGAAATGCAAAACCCATAACAGATAAATATCAATCTTTTCAAATAGTCAGTGTTCAACTTGAATTCTATGTTCTGGTTTGTGACGAGTTCAGGCAGTGGCTGACCGGCGATTGAAAAGACCAATTCCAGTTTGTCTACTTTTGTTATTGAAAAAACAAACTGTTTTTGGCACAGCTGACGTGGGTGCCTTGCGAGCTACATAGTTTCAACTTCATTGTCAACTTGCTCGTAGACAGAGCTAATAATCCCAAAGGTAAGTTGAAACAACTTTTTGGTTATACCTTTAATTTGTTTGTTTCAAGAAGACAATTAAAACTACCAAGCATAGTTTAACACAAATTTTTAACGCATTTGAACGTAGTCAGATTAGGTTTAATAAACGAATTTTACCATCAGGCTAATGGGTATATGTCACACTCCATCTACTTTGCAAGAGGAAATGTTGAATGCATTTATTCTACCCTCAAAATGAAAATGGTGGTAGAAAGAGCACATGCTAACAGGAATGAAAATGCAGGCGTCGATATCTGTTTTACATTTGAAGCACCAAGGCGTTGAAGTATGAGATGCTTTTTATTCATTTTCGTAGAGTTGCAAATATTGCTAAAAATCGGTTCACATCTCTTAAACATGGGGTATATTCCAGGTCCGAAGCCTTGTTTACAAGTTTGATTAACACAATTTACCGGATGCATTGAAGAACTTTGATAAAAGCAACTGCAAAGTTTTTCCCGAAGCAGATCAGTGCTTCGGTATGGATCTGGCTGTTACAAAAGCTGCGCTGAACGAGCATAATTTTTGACCTGCTTTGAGCAATGTATGACATGATGTTCAAGACACTGTCTACGGAAAGAAATCCTTCCTCAGCAAAGAATCAGACACTTTGAGATCTTACAGAGTATATATTTCACGCGACATCTCTTGAAAATCACTTATCCTCTTGAACATCACTTTATCTCTTGAAAACTTTTATGCGAAGGGACTACAATGACTGAAACTTTGCGGAATGATTGAACACAGACTGAAGTTTAGAACCTGCAAAATGCTTGACGTTTACTGGATCTTTGTAGGATTCAACTTGTTTACAAACAAGTTGTAAACAAAACAAAAACAAGTTGTAAACAAGGAACCTGATAAGTGATGTTCAAGAGGAATAACTTATCAGGACGCAAGGTTGTACAAAACGTCCACACGTAACAACGTTTTTCACTCTCATACAGGGGGACCCAAAAAACAGAACCCATAAAAATTTTATTGAATCCTACAAAGATCCAGTAAACGTCAGGCACTTTGCAGGTTCTAAACTTCAGTCTGTGTTCAATCATTCCCCAAATTTTCAGTCTTTGTAGCCCCTTCGCATAAAAGTCATGTTTTTTCCAAAATATGCTCCAAGTGGTCTCCACGGCGTTGGAGGCAAACTTGCATACGTAGTGCAAAATTGTCAATGTTTGCGTGTTTCTTTGCGTCCTAGCACTCACCGTCCGACCAGAATAAGTATACCTCAGACCTTTTGAATTAAGATTTTGCAGTCCCATACTCTCTAAACTTCTGAATCCAGTCAAATTATGTTTTTTGATGGGGCATGACGACACTGAAACTTTCTCCGAGAACGTACTTGCACTACTTTGTATGAATTGCTAGCAAAATAGACCTCCACGCAAAATACATTTTCTTTGGTTGACCAAGACATGGTGGGAAAAACTATTGTTGCAATATTTCATGCAATAGGTCTACTACTACAACCTGAAAAAGAAGAGGAATAATTAAATTAAAAATTTTATTAAAAGATTTGTAGGTTCTGTTTTTTTGGATTACCCTGTACTTCGCTTTTTCTTCACCAGCATTGCTAACAACCAACAAGTGTATATAAATATTATTGGTCTGCAGATTGCTGAAGACAATATTGTCTGTTCTCTGCACAGATGATAAAAAATACAGTTACTGGAAAACGATTCGCTGTTTTATTTTTAACTTTTTGTTCCGTTCCATTTTTTTCGTAAATACTGACTTGCGTTTTCATTTCAGTCTCCTGAAATATTATATTACTAACTTAGCTACTCTGGCTGCTTGAGGTTCGCACGTTTTCTAGTTTTGTAAAAATGTGAAGATTGGAAGATTTTAATGGTTGTATTGAATTCAACTTGTAGTTTAAATAAACGGAGTTATATTACATGTAGAATGAACTTGCACTCTTTCCGTGGACAAGTCACAAGCTTGTTTTGGTTTTGTCTTCCGCTGCCTTTGCTGCAAGCGAAAATTCACAGTTGAGGGCAACGCGTTCCTGCAAATTGTTTGACGACTCCATGCTGCTCGGTCTAAATTTTGTTACTTTTCTTAGGTGTAAAACATGGTCCCTACAGTTGTAAAATCTTTGAAATTGTGCTGTGGTGCTGTTGTTGATATGAAACTTATAATTGTTTGTTTGGCCAAGTATCTGAACAAATCAATCCATTTTTTATTAAAGCATGGATCATTCGAATGAGAGATTTGAGTACTCAGATACCGGGAGCCTTGTCCATATTTGTGAGTCGCGATTGGACAGCCAGCAAGCTGGAACAAAATCTCTCGCCAAAATTGACCATGATGACTTCGGAAATAACCGAAGCAGATGAGCAGCTTTGTTTGACCGTATGGACAGAAAACAAAAATGAGGAGCAAAGCCGACAAATGGAATTAACCGAATGAAGACTCGTATGGTGGTCGCTTGCTCCAGCTTGTGCATTGTGAAATCCCTTGAAAAAGCTACGAAGTTGTTCGCTTTTTGTTGAAAAAGCGTTTTAGAAGCTTATTTCAGCGAGTTTTATTGCTTAACCAGATTTCTAAAATCCGCTCACTGACGATGTGAGCACATGTTTTTAATCAATGGCAACTGAGCATGAACTTCTGATTAATACTGTTGTGCATGGCTGTTGTGTCTGTTTAATCTTGTATCTAAACGCAAGATGCAATGTAGTTTTTTTTAACCCTATGTGTTGTTATGTGTACGGAGTGCGTTTTCTAATTAATCGGGAATGATGAGCTCTTTCGTACCGTAGGTATTCCCGAGTCAATGACAGACCTCCTCCAGGCATGTATACATTACATACTGTTGGTAAAATCGGAAGTAATTCCTCCCCGATGAGGAATTTCCACTTCGTGCGCGTGTATTATCACACATTCAGCCCTGTTGTCGATCAATCACATTTCTTCATGTTGAAATACATCGAAATTTAGAATTAGTGTTGTCTGTAAGTTTATTTGTAATATAGAGATAGCTTTCGAGGAATCTGCCTGTCGTGCACTGCTCAAAGTGATTAAAGGGATGAATGTAACAAAAAAGGTTGGGAACCACTGCGCTATATGATCTTGCAAAAAACACGTGTTGTTTCTTTACCATACAGACAACTACCAATTTTTATGTCCTAAACCAGGGGCTCCAACACGCGGCCCGCGATGCTTTTTGGAAATTCTCAAATAATTAAAATTTAAGTAACTTATTTTATTCACCGGCGTTGAAAAGTGTTCGGCTAGCGAGTGAACAAGTTCTTTCACGAACGTACAGTCGCCTAGAAATGATTTGCCAATAACTCATTAATGATATCTTTCGCAGGAAATACAGTAGGATGTAAAAGCTGTTTCTACTAGGTTCAGGTACCGCCATCGTTGCGTCAGCGTCATAATTCGGCCCTCGGGTTACTTAATAAGTCATCATTTGGCCCTCGGTCTTTCAAATCTTCATACAAAGGATATCTTGCGGAGCCCCCCAACAGAGCCGTATCAGCCACCCTCCATACCCCCAATTGAGGAGCCAAAATTCAGTCCCGTCGCAAGCCTTTTTTGAGCTTAGTCCCCTCAAAGATTCAAACCCCTTAATTGAAATATGAAACACTAGAAATCAGTTTGTCAATCCGTACTCTGTTCTATTCCGTAATTTGATTTATAGACGGGGCAGTACCTGCCGCTGTTACCTAGAATAACATGATTATTTTTGATACGTCTGTGAGGTACTAAACGTATTTGAGGCTTCAGCGTAAATCATCAGCATTCGTTGCTTGGAATGTTGACCGTGTAGGTTAGCCTGCATGCCTAGCTGTATATGTCCAGTCTGACGACCACTTGATCAACGTATTTTGTGTAGCGATTTTTGCGAAAAATTGTATTTTATGGCTAGCCCAGGGAGTCTTCTCTTATTTTGCACTGCACAGAAACAGTACACCTTTGGTGCTTACGACCACAGTACACATTTGCATAGCCTGCTGTTCACACAGCACGATGGAGCTAATAGTGTAGTTAGAAGAATTCATTTAGAAATCACTACTAAGTTTGCCCAAGTTCCTAACAGAGTAGTGCAGTTAGTGGATTACGGATGCCGTACAATAGGAAAAATCGTATAGTTGCAGCATTTTACTGTATATGAACGTATTGTATATGAAGTCAGGCGCGGATTTATCGTTAGGCTAAAAAGGTTAATACCTAGAGCCCCGATCAGGGGCCCCAAAATTTTGGGAGTAGGGAAAATTTCGAGAATTTCTGAGCAATTATATTTGTACTTTCGTTTTGATTCAACGCACGTTTTTTCACTATGCCGCTAACAAAAGATCTCTATACAAGAATGAGCGCGAAAGATTGAAGTGGATGAAGCTGAGCATTCTCTTATTATGGCGCTGAGAATAGGCCATTGTCACGTATATAATGTGTGGAACAAAACGTTTGACTCCTTTTACAGATTACACGAGGCCAGTGAGGTACTCATTAAACATGTAATGGGAGTGTGATCAGGTAACTTCACCGCTGCCTTTCCCGTTAGTTTCATTGTGACCGTTTTTGTTCCTGATATCGAGGGAATTCAGAATTAAGTAATATGTTTATGAATTGGAACAACTTGTTCAGTGAATGTAACGTGCACGTGTAGTGCTAATCTGTATGACATCAGTCATCGCAAACCTTCCAGAAGGGACCCCAATTTAAAATAGCCTAGGGCTTCGAAAATGAAAATTCGCCTCTGTATGAAGTAATGCACTTCTGAAATTCGTCGAGGAAAGGATTCGTGCAAACGTGGTTTTGTGCAACAACGCCCCAAATGACCGATAACAACGTTACCCCATTATATTGTGGTTTGAAAGGTCAGTTGGTGAAAACAGGGACATCTCTCCTCGTAAGAGAAGATCATCGCTTTGCATAGAAAACAAATCTTTATTTCATTTTCTTGGAAGTACTTTTCTATTTCGTGACGATTTTGCACAAAATAAATTTTGACACAAACTTTAAAAATGTAGACAACAGCGCTTTGAAATTAAGACGAAGCTTATACCACAAAATTTTCAAATCAGCACATTACCCGAAATGGCGAAACTCTGTGAACCCACGCAGGCCTCCACCAGTAAGTGGCCCAAACTTCTTACCGGAGAATGGAACTGGGTTAAAGTGAGCACTCCACAATTTCATCAATACCCAACGTACGTTTGATAATATTCATTGAGTATTTTTGCGCTGATAACCAGGGTTGTGGAGTCGTAAGGAGTCGGAGGTTTTTGGGTGGAGTCGGATTCCTAACAACACTGGGAGTCGGAGTCGGATTTTTTTGTCCCACTCCGGAAGTCCAATTGGATCATTTTTTACATCACACTCTTAAATTGCGAATTCCTGTTAAAATGGCACAATTTCTTTTGAAACTTTTGTTGACACAGATTTCTTGCTGTGCACCACGATTTCCATTGATTTTAACAGCCAAGTTTCATTCACTTTATGTTAAGGAGTCGGAAATTTTAAAAAGGTCAGAGTCGGATATTTTACCTCCGACTCCGCAACCCTGCTGATAACGGCTGTACCGTGACACAGTTAGTACAGTAAAAAGTTTTTTAATATGACGCGCAGGTCTGTTACATCGTGCGGTTCTCGAGACCTTGCGCGGTTTCTTTGCGTCTTGCTGACAAAAAAGACCAACTCAACTTCGACGGGCATTTAGTTCCTCAAGCTGCACAAAGACAGACAAAGGTGGCGAAAACACGCAGCACGTGACGAAAAATACCTGAAGCCAATTGTGAAAAACACTAATTGCTCACTTTTGGACAACGAGCTGCTTAGAAAATTGCCCGTTCCTGCGGCTTTTAACGCAGCATTCTTAGATTTTTTCCCATGATCCGAACCACGTCATGCATACTACCACACATGTTGTATCAAGGCCAAGCAAGAAACTCGATCGCTTTAACTCAGTTCGGTGTTACGAGAGGAGCTTACGAACAACCGAACGCAGGGCGTCATAACGTTCGGTCTGTGGCATTTTGTTGATTTCCGCAGCTGCTTCCTGCACAAAAAAGTATCAGTAAAAGCCACTGGCCAGTTGCCGTGTTAACGTAACATTAACACATTGCAAGCCCGCATGCCTTGACAGTGCGAGGGTCACAAGCACAAAGCAACAACAAGCAACGTTGAATCGCTTCCACCAAAGACGTCTGCTCAGCATCCAAGGCTTCAGGCAGCTGTAACAGTCTTTTGACCATCAGTTTTAAGACGATGTTCAGGTAGGTTGCATGCCTAGAATACACGAAGTTCAATTTCGTAAGCTGACGAAAGACAGCAGTAACATTTTGAAACATGATTCACTACCTGTTCCAGCAGACCATCACCAATGATTCTACTACAATGCACACACCAATTACTGTTTGTGTATCACCACAATCCAAATGATATTCAATGACAGGAAGTATGCTCTTCAAATGTCTTGCAACTGCAATTCCCATTGCTGTAATGCAGCTCTTTATATTTATGAAATATGTCCTGTGAACAACAAACATTCATCTTGCACTGAAACATTTAAAAATCTTGTGCATTTTTAAATTTAGGGATACTAAAATTGCGGGGGTGATAAGTTTCACATTCCAAATTAAGCAGTTTTCGGTAGGCTTAACAAGTCCTTGTTGATAGCAGGTAAAAATAGTTTTACTGATTTTAAGATTAATAATTGCTCGGTTAGGGCCAAGCAATTGAATGAAGAACCATACCACTACTATAACAAAACAACTTTACAGTGTCATCTTTCTTTTATCCTCGCAACTTTTATTTTCAACCACTATGAGGTGAGTACCTTTACCATCTCAATTTGAATCATACCGTAATAGGGCCCAGTGGGTAACAAATACCTTCCTCGTCTTCTATCTCTTGAGGAAAGACGGTATTTAATGTCAGTAAAACCCTAAATGAAAAAAATGATTTCACTGAATTTACAGAAAATTAAATAATGTAAGTTTCTCTGACAATGCGAACAGTTGTTCTGTTTGACACGCTACAACGATTCTGTTCAAATATGTCTTTTTTGCATATATTGATTTTTCAAATTCGATGTCGCGCAACTTCCAAGTTTTGTTTTGTTTCAATGTTCAACAAACTTTTTTTACAACGCATCTTTCATCCAAATTACAGCGTAACAAAGCTGACACAAAAATTAAAGAATGGTTTGAACCAGATCACTTCGACTTTCTACTAAGTTGTAGCAATTTTTTGAATTTAAATTCAGCTAATAAATATATACGAACCAAATAAAACAACCAAATCATGTAACTTCAGATAATATGTATGTGTGACTTTTGCCTCGGTGGCCGTCATTTTTGGCAGTACGTAAGTATATCTTTTCATTCTTAAACGCTGAAAGTTTCTCATAGGCTTGAAATGACTCGTAGAAACTGCCGGACCGACAGTCTTTGATGATTACATGATTTATGATGATATGAAAACTTGCATTAATTATTTAATTAATCAGCCAAATGTTATCATGCCAAAATGAAGCAAACTGAATGTGCTGCTAGTTGCAAAACCACTCAACGGGTTGTAACAAAAATAGGAAGTCTTTATTACTTGCAGTTACGCTTACAAACGGCTGTGATTTTAGCCGGCTTCTTTCATGGCTCAAGTGGATGGCTCAAATCTCAAGCGGAGTTCAAAGCACACTCAAAAAATTGACACAACACTCTGAAATTAATACTAATGTGACCAATTATTAAAAAGGATTTCCAAAAGCATGGCACGTCTGATGATGTTGACGCCACGTACAAATGGTTTCCACTAAATTCAATCCCTTTGTTCAAATGTTTTTTCGTGTGGAAAATGCAATCAAAATTTCAAATAACGAATTTTCAAACTGAAGCCAAACGAAAATCGTACAATGCACTGCTATGTTAAAAGATTGTTAACAAAAGTTCATACGTGCCAACATGAACCACCTTTACGGAAACGCATGCATTAGGAAAGTTTTACCAGAAACAGGTGGCTTTTTCTTTCTATTCTTTTAAACAGGGCTGTGCAATTGATACCAAGAACCTCCAACTGCGACTCCTCCTTTTTTGGTGCCTCGACTCCGAAGCCTCTAAATGTAAACCAGCTTTTACAGCTTCATCTAATAAATCGGATTATCACATAAGATTTTTTTGTCCCAGCGGCAACTCCATTCGCTTAATTGCATATTTTTCTAATAAACGGTCGCAAAACACGTGACAATCCGCGACAAGGTCGGAAAAAGAAAAGCACTTTAAGCGCGACGCGGATAATCTCACTTAACCCCTGTCAAATTCGTAGATGGACTTCTCTCTGCGGAAGACAAACAAAAAAGAGATCACTAAAAACGTCATTATTAGCAAGATCTTCAAAGAAAACGAAATTAAAGGTAGGAAAAAACAATTTAGCGTTTCATTCAAGTTCACTGTAGATTTATGAGAAAGATTCTCAACAGATGCGATGGGGCAGGCGTTTGCTAGTTATTATTTAACACCTAATTTATAGACTCTGCGCCTTGACTGACTCTCCAAACTGGATTTGCCGACATAGATGTATGGAGCCAAAATATCCGGAGATTTTCATAACATTTCACCGTATTTACTTTAAGTAAAAAGTGACACGTCTAATGCAATTTTCACCCCGTTAATGGTCAGAAAGGAGTTAAAATTGACCCAAAAAGTTTATCATAAAAATTTCACTACAAATTTGTTTCCGCGTTGGAAATGATTTTTGCCTGAAAACAAAATATTTGGAGGGTTATAGCAGTTCCTGCACCCCCGCGTTCTATGCCTATGCTTGTCGATGACAAATAACTTCCTTGTATCGGATGGAACTCTATTTGCCACTAAAAACACAGAAGACCGCAATGTAAAAGCAAACTGTCGGACGCCATGGCCTCCGACGGTTAGTGCATTCAGCAAATGAGCTAAACCATTAACAGCAGTACCAAACCCATTGCAACAATTACTCTCTTCTACCAAGTTATCACTCACCAGGAGGTCGACCACGCCAAACGTTACGGCAACAAACGAATGACGAAATAAAGGATAATACAGTTTTCTGATTAATCGGCCAATCTTTCAATCTATTCTACAGTAGTTCCCATGCACTAGCGCTGACTAATGGCTAAAACCCCAGAAAAAAAATAATACAATCTCTTCGGTACCTGCAGTGATCAATTCAAAATGTTGAGCAAACCTGTAAAGTAGGGGTCTCCAAACTACGGACCACGAAGTTATTTCATCCGGCCCGGGAAGCCATTTTGTCAACGATGACTAAATGATACCTTTACGAAAAATATGTTGACAAGGCCAGCCCTAGTCGGTGCGGGGCGCAATGCAAGACCTAGGGGCGGGGCTCCTCTGAGGAATGGTTTTATAGCTCAGTCAACTGTCCTACGACCTTCTTGATGAAGATGTTTTAGCAAATTTGCCGATATGAATATGAAAAACCGCGGTAAAATATTGGAGTTGATCTTATGTAGGCTAAATGGTATCACAAAAGTTTCCTTTTTTATTTGGAGGGGCGTTGGCATAGCTCTTGTGTCCCCTAACTACGTCATGTTTATGACTAACAGAATGCTGTGGTGGACGTGAGACAGTGTGCCGCTACCACTTGTAGAGTCGTAGTTAAGCCAAAACTTGAAAAGGATTCTTTGCAATGGACAGTGTTGTAGGAAGCGGGAGTGCAGGAGGCGGGGGCACAGGGGGTGAAAGCACACCCCAAAAGTTTTGATTCGTTGAAAACCCGGACAAAATCCCGGAAAATGCAGGCACGTATGTTTCGACACCTTTGTTCTCACTGTTTGATGAATGAGACTGACTGTCGAAACGCGTCTGAGTTTCACTTTTTTTTCACCAAAAAAAAAACACACGAAAACATTTGTTATTGGTGTGTGACCCCCAAAAAAACATCACCCGCACACAAATTTTTCGGGCAAGTTTGAGGCAATTCGGGGAGAAATTCGTCGGTTGAATAGCCAAATACTGGAGTCTTCGGACTCGAATAGGTCTACGTCTACGGGTTCAACCTTTCATCTTTTGTCATTCATGTTAATGTCGCCGAGTAAATTTTGTTTTGACAAAATATTAGAATAAGTAATCAACGTCAAAATTTGCAAGCCTTTGTCAAAATGCAGATGATTCGCAACGAACCAAAAACTCTCTGAAACAGAAGGGTCTTTCGAGAGGTGAACAACGTTACGTTATCAGACTGCCATCAAACTCAGTACGACAGACACTCGTCTCGACCTGTTCATTGCGAGTTGAATCACTACACACATTGGCTGTAGACCCACTGCACTCTTACCTGGCACTACTAAGAACCAAATTCCATCCTTAAAGAGTGGGTCATGGTAGAGCGCAGACATAAATGCCTAGTTGAGAACATCGATCACGTTTGATAACTTTCTATAATAGAGGAAATTAAGTGTTCGCTAACGAAAGCATTGTTTGCTAACAATATTTGTAAGCCGCTTCTACTGAATTCTCGAGCGCAAAGAGTATCTGGCCAATTCATCCGTATTACAAAGTTGCAAAACAATCTCAAATCAGTTGAAGTCGGAATCAAGACAATTTCAAAGACTCCAACTCCGACATCACTGACCAAAAAATCGTACGACTCCAACTCCACAGTCCTGTTTTCAAAAAATACATTCCAGTATCGTTTGTTTCCTCACACAAACATTGTACTTCACCTGTAGCTACGACTTACGTCACCAAGGCTTCCTTGTGATTTTTGGGAACCTTCACTATGCCAGTGCAGTTGAAGCAACAGGGCATGTGTCAATTTTTCAAATCTTGATGCTACAGTGTGAAGTGTGACATTGCTAACCAACGGGTTATAGTATTTTCAATTATTTCGAGAACTCATGTGATTTGTTTGCTCTCACTTCAAAATGTTTTGTGCAAAAGAAAACAGAAATGATCACTATCTCTTAGCAGGAGGGATAACCATCAGGCAAAACCCTATCTCAAAAATTATGTACTGCCACCCATATTTATATTACATCACTTCCTGAGCACAGTGCAGAATAAGGTAAAACAAACTGAAAAACTCCAAGTTGCCAGATGATCAGTTTTCAGCACATTGTTCATTGAGTATATGAGCAACACTTTGAAAGTAAGTGATCATTATGTATTTCGCATATGGCTATTTTATCTTGTCACAGTTAACAAGTGTGGCAATTAACACGAGTTGAAAGAACTGTTGAATAAATTAATGCAATGAGAACCAATGTGTTGAACATAATACATTATATAACATCTTTTTAAAGATTACAAAAATAAGCTAAAGCACATTACCTACCGGACTAATTCTTTAGTTGAACATACATTCAGTCCTGCGAGCATCGTATGTAATACACTATCATATCTGGTTAGTTTCCTTGGCCTATCTGCTTTGTAGGGATCTCGTTCCAAAGCTTTTGTGCAACCCAATAAGCATGGCAATACACGCTTCAAAATTTGGGCATCACGTGCATACACTTTCTTACTTAGCGCATCAAAAATAACATCACCTCTTCCACTTGACCTACATAAAACATCAAATGAGTCAATCTACAAAAATTTGATTCTAAATTTGTACTAATACAGTAGTTCAACTATGGACACTTTAAGAAACAACTTAATTGCTAATGTACCAAGCAATTTGACCACAAACACGAGCAAGTATGCAAATGAGTTGCAATACCTGATTTCAGCACTTGGTAGAGTGGTAAAAAAAATATCAAGACCATCTAAGCCCAGCAACATGTTCCTTGAAGAATAGTCATCAACCATCCATAAAATCAGTGGAAAAAGTTCATTGATTGACTTGGTCAGATTTTCGCATGATGCAATGCTCAGAAAATTAATGACTGCATTGCAGCTTGCTGGAAACCTTTTCCATGACTGTCTGTCAACAAAAAATTGTTATAAATACAGTAGAATTTGCATAATTCGTCACTTTGTCTAAATCGTCACTTTTTTCTAATCCCCTTGAGGTGGCAAATTAGGCAAACAGGTGAACACTCTATCATAGAAGCTCATATACTTTATCATAGTAACTCATATACATAGTGTTTTTATTTGCAGCAAAATACAAGTTCATGTGTATAAATTCGATAAACAAACTGCCAGGTGCAACAATTCTCAGATAAAGATCCTCAATTTGTTTGAATTCCCACACGTACTAGCTGCTGAGACATCAAAAGCGAAACTGCAAATGACATATTAACTGAACAAAACACTTCTAAGGGATAAAAACCGGTGACAAACTGAGCAAGTTGATGAATTAGACAAACAGAAATGTACACAAAAGATACGGATTCTGCCAGGACCAACAAAAAGCCGTTGAACAGCTCTCTAGCGCAATCGGCGGAGGAGCTAAGGCGTTGGTAAGGCAACCGAAAACTGCTGTTTTTTTTTGCGAAAATCGCCAAAACCACCTAGACGCCAAGGTGTTAAACATATCTGCAACACAGTGACAGTATTTTCAATGTTGAACAGCATCAAACACTGATGACTGCTCATCTCTTCAAGAAGCACTTGAACAAAAACAAAAGTTCATAAGAAAAGCCCACACAACAACAATCACCTGTTAATGTGCAACAACAACCTTTCCAGTGTTTTTGAAAAGAACTTATTACTTTTATCACAACAGTCCTTCAGTGATGTACAGCCATGCATGGATAAAACTCCATCCCAAACAAGTTTACAAACTTGAGCACAAGCATCACAGGACCACTGTCGGTCCTTTGATTGAAGCTTCAAATGCACACTTGCAGCAATATAGCTGCTTAACTTAGTTCGTACAGAGAGTGCATTATTGAAAATATGTTTTACAAATTTTATGAGTTTTAGTGCTATGTTACCACACAAAATGAGTGTTTCATGACATTTTTTGTGATTTATCTGAAGCAAATCATCATGATCAGCAGCAGATTGGGATAGAGGTTGTAAAGCCGTTTCATCATATGTTTCAAGAATCTTATTGATGCGGAATATAATAATACCTGCTGCTGCAGAAATCACTTCATCATTGTTACAAAATGTGTTGTGAATTTCTTTGATTTGGTCACTTATTTCATTGGTCACAATAGCACATTCATCCAGAGATGTCACTTCTTTCAAACGGTCAAATATAAACAAAATGTTTCTATTACTGCCAGTCATTTTATAACTTCAGTTGTAACTATCGCATCTTAAAAAAGCCAGTTAGTAAACCCAAGGTTACCTGTGAAAGCATACCAGAAAACAAGCTTTTGAAAACTTGATAAATATAGAACAAATTCAGGAAAAAGGCCACAGTATGTTTCAACTAGAATGTGGTAAAGGCCGAACTTAGTCTTATGACTAAAAAAAACAAAAAATGCTATGCTAGCAACAGGGCTGACAAGGCAGTTGACCCATGTGGTCTTTCACCAACCGTGTGTGATTCAAATATGTTACAACACATCAATTTACTAAACCTGAACTTTTTTTATGTTTATATATTCCCATCAACTTGAAATTAATTCCTGCTCTTTGATGTTGTTCCTTTTCCTCTTGTTGCATTTGTGTTATTTTGTGGTAATTGATTTTTTATTCTTGCAATTCACATTTTATCAATACTTTTCAATTCTTAAAGTTTCATAATTAAAAAACATTCATTTTAATGGGAATCTAGATGCCTACTCAGAAAGAAAAATATATTAGAGTTGTTTGTTGGTGCAAACATTGGACAACTGCATGTAAATTAAAGTTTAAGTGCTGGGACATAGAAAAAAAACTTGCTAAACATGTTGTTGTCTCTTCAGGCACCCCTTGACAATTTCATAATTTTCTATCATGGTTTAATGTTGATGGTTAACTTACTGGGAAATTCATAAGGTTGCATTTTTGAAAGGGGTTGTTGTCTCTGTTCAGATCAGTGGTGTTTGATGGGGGTAAAATCATACCCCAGGGAGCAATTTTATGGGTTGTGGGGACTATTTTGTGATTTACCAGATTTGGGGGGTGATTTCTATAGGTTAGGATATACTAAAATTGATTCCAAAAATAAAAACTATATTTGCCACTTTTGAACCAAATCATTTAATGCACTTTCGACTCCACAGTTTGTTACAAAGATTATAAAGCACAAAAGATAGGATTGGTGGTGTAGCAATTAAACTAACGTTGTCCTGTGCAATTCTTCCCTGCACTAAATATCCAAGGCCACAGACAGTGTTACTGGTTGGGAGCCAAGCACTGCGGTTCTGACAAATTTTCAGGTATGTTGTTAAGCCTAATGTTCAAAACAAGATAAACAAGTGTGGAAACTGTTGCAATAAGTAGTTTGTTGACCCAATCATTGCATGAGCAGTGTCAAATAAGGGACATCAAGCAGTGACATTTGCAAGTCTTTAGGCATATCAACACAAACATAATTTTGGATATTTCTGGTATTCAGTAGTATGCAATAGTTCGTTTTATTATATTTATATTGGTTGAAAGTGACCAACACTGATAAAGTTATTGAAAAATATGTAATCGGTCCAACTCCGTTTCTTAAGGAGGAAAAACTTCAGCTTCTTTGAAGATACTAAAAATGTTCCAACAACCATAAAATTGCCATCACTGAATCATCACCTTGACTTATGCTACAATTAGAATATTAATCAAAAGTTATAATTACTTTAGCCTAATTATATTTTGCCATAAACTGTCACAAATCCCTCTAAGTTTGTGTTATTATGAGCAAAACTGCCTTGAAACAGGACTTCTTATCTATAGTCTTCAGTAGAGCATTGCCAAACATTGCTTCATTGGCACATGTGATAGTCCGTTATCATGTGTTTTATAAACTTTGGTTTGTAACTTCAGTAAAACAGTAGAAGCAAGTGTATTCTATTGTAAAAATATGGGGAAAATGACTGCTGTGATACAATTTATACAGCAGTTAATGGCGAGCAAAAATTAATTACAATTATTTGTTAAGTTGTAAAACGTGTTATCATATTTTTCAGTCAATTTGAGTGTTTTACTATGCTTATGGATATAGCTGCTCAGTGTTTATCTGACTAATGATAGAGTAGGCTAGCAAAGGGATAACTTAGACTAGCAAGTAAGTCCAACCACCCCATCTTGGCCACACTAACAATTCCAAAAACTCATTTTCACCACCTGTAATTTGAGGCTTGCTAAGTCTTCTTTTGTGGAGACAACATCGAAAGTTAGATTGTGTAGAAAGTGCTGGATGAAGTGCTTTTTTGCTGGCTAACTAACATAAGCGAGTGCGATTCCATATCCATGTACTTTTCATCAACTTCCAAAGCGATGATCAAGCCCTCGACATATTTTATTAACACGGATGGTCAGACTTTTAGGTCAAGTACAGTAAGCGTTTTTCAGAAGTTCACTATTACCGTAGATACTTGTGTATAAGTCAAGTTTTTGGGAAACGATTTTAAGGTAATATTTTTGGTGTCGACTTATACACAGGTAATGTTCATGTAGATGTTGCTGAAGAGTCGTATACAATGTGAATGTGTTGTATGCAGCATGCATGCTAACACACAGGCGAGGCAGTACTGCACTGCACATGCCAATGCGCATACGAGACAACATCAATGAGTAGCATGCTACTTACACAAATAAGAAGGGGACAACCACTGCTGTTTCCTACAGTGGATCTACAGTCGCCTTATACACAGGTAATACTTAAAATGATGCAATTTTTGGTCTTAAAATACACATCGACTTGTACATAAGATCGACTTATACACAATTCTGCTCAAATTCTTACAACGTAAATGGAACGATCTAACAACCAATAAGCTAAGCATTTTTCTGTTGGTTGCAGATTTCGCTAACCATGCCATATTTGTCTTTTCATGGCCAGCGTGAGTTGTCTACAGGTTTGCAATTGGAACAAAAGGATGAAAACCACACAGCCATCAGTCACTGTTGCCTGACACGTAGCCAGGTGGGGACGAAAGGTGTCATCATTACACCAATTTTGGACTGCAAATATTCAAATGTTGAGTAAAAATTTTTATGACTATTCTTTGAACACTATAATCGCATTTTACTCTGTGAATGAGTGATTGAACTTTGCAGTGTCCGTTTGATCGATGGCGTGTCAAGCCACAATGCTTTCACATTTTACCTAGACTCGACCAATTTAGGAATTAGCGCCCTACTCCCCAGTAGTACTGTAACAAGTGTTACGTGTTAGCTAACACAATAGTGTTGAGAATGTGTCTGTATCCCTATGGTTCTGTCTTCAATGCAGTTGCAAAAAGTGTCTGTAACCCTGTGATTCTGCCAGCTTCAATGCCTTGTAGTACATTCTGTTTTGTCTGTTTTTATCAACCTGCGTTCTGCAGAGTGTGTGTGTTCATACTATGGACTTCATGTCTGCTCATAAACAAACAAAATATGACTGCATAAAATCAATTATTCAATCCACCATTGTGTAGCACTTTGCCAAAGTTTCTGCGTTAGAGCTATAGGCGTACAAGGTGGGAGGAAGATTCAGGCAAGATTTTAACAATTTCAGGAAAAACTTCTCGATATGTTTGGGCCAGTCACTTAAGCAGAATCATCACCCTGCAAAACTTTCCTATTCATTTTCCTCACAGAGGCACAAAAATTGGGGAGGATTAAAAATTTTGCCCCCACCCCTAAAGCCAAAGATTCCTGCATGGTTCTGGTTAGAGCTGAGTACCATCACTATGGTTTGCTGAGACATGTTGCTGCATGCAGTAATCACTCAGGGGCGTAACAATGGGAGGGCAAGGAGCACAAATCCTTGGGCACCGAATGACTGCGGATGTCGACACAAAGTCCTAGCAATATCACAAGCACAGTACTTAAGACTTTGACGTCCGGCTGGTTTTGGGGATTTTCGGCAAAAAAAACACCTAAACGCACGTGGCTTTGCGCATGAATATCTCCACTCCTGTTCGCTCTAGCGAATCGGCGAAAGTCTCAAAACACGCATACAGTCTAGTAGATGGCACTCGAAAAAAATTTTTTTCTTGGGGGATACGGGATTTGCTGTGAGTGACATCATAAGTGGAGGACTTTTAGGCCACCTTGGCCCACTTTGCCTGGCCCTGGGCACCAACCGTTAGGTGGTAGTATTTCGCTGAAGTTTTTACTGGAAACTA
>JGI24158J21664_10004551_pt1 | contig 17878 bp, 9 predicted proteins | sample Ectturendosymbi3_FD_21664 | JGI IMG/M metagenome (IMG submission 21664)
CTCTCACTAAGTTGTGCCTCATTGAAGTGAACCACCTAGTTTGCATATGAGGCTGTGATCCACAGAATTTGTCTCTCCACAAGCACAGTAAGTAGGTATACCTTTCACCTTCCATCCATACATTTGTTGATTTGATAGAATGCAACATATCACAAAACAACCACACTACATAAGATGTCCAGCCCTTGAACTGAGTGTAATAGCTTGTGTAGCCTTCTGACAAAGAAGTTTAGAGATTCTGGCTTAGGATATACCAATTATTCAATTGCTTAGGTTGGCAATTGAATAATTGTTATATTCTAAGTCAGGAGTCTTGCTGAGAACCAAGAGAAGAGAACACTCCTTTATTGCTCCATTTACTTGCTGTTGTGCCTGTGTGTTCAGTTTCTCAAAGTCAAATAATTTGTTGTGGTATCAGCAAGAAGTTGCTTAGTTGGATGGCCTTATTCTGCTGTTGATGATTTTGGTATGTCGATGGTTCATGTTGTTGTAATCAAGCTTTTGGTTGTAGACTTACTCTGTAAGCTTAGACATGATCAGAGTAAAGTTCTCACATTTGTTGTTTTTGATATCCTAGGGATTAGGCAGAACTAACCTTAATCGTTGTCATTTGCTATAGAAAAGATTGCTTGTTTTGGTGATTTACAATTGAAAGTTTTTTAGTCGAAATCTTGCACTTGTATCCACAGAAAAGTGCAGCCAACCTCCCCTTGGTTCTAGGTTTGCTAGATGGTACCAAATTTCGCAAATACTACCAAAAATAACTGTTTTTACAAAAATTCGCAAACTTTTTTTGAGAAATATTTTATGCCAAAATTTTGTCATTTTTTGAAATACCAACATTGACATAACAGTCCATTTTGGATTATCAAGTACTTGCCCAAACTTTAAAGAGAAAATAAAGCTCAACATGAATCATAGTGATTTACCATTCTGATCAACCTCTAATTTCTGCAAAGCATGGTTACTGATACTTTGCTTAGCAGTGGATCTTTAGTTAAATTATCAAAAATTTGAAACTGAAAAGTATGGAAAAAGTGTGAATTACAAAAAAGCATTATGTATCGAACAATCAATATTCCCAATAACATTGCCATTGTCAAAAGTTTTGTGCCAAAAATTTGCTATTAACTGGCAGGGTTCCCACGTGGCATTGAAAAAGTATTGAATTTTGAAATCAGTTTTCAAGACTTTAAAAAAGTATGGAATTTGGCCAAAATGTAAATGAAGTATTAAAAAGGTATAGAAATTCTAAATTTGGCCATGTATTTATTCAAATTTTGTTCTTTAACACTGATGACAGTTCTGCATATGTTTTTTCATTGTGTTCCATGAGTAAAATTTTCAAAAAATGAAGCGAAATGATTTTTTGAAAATCATTGGTATTGAAAATCTTTCAATTTAGTATTGAAAAAGTATGGAAAATAGTTTTTGAAAATGTGTGGGAGCTCTGACTGGACAAACACTTGCTATATTCTTTGTCAAGCATCTGGCAAACCTGCTTGGTGCAGGCAGAGCTAACCTACCAGGCCTGAGGGAAGAGCTGACAGTTGTCTGTAATCACTTACTACACAACATTCAAAAGCAGGAATGAAATCATTTCTGATAACATGTTTCAATGATTCAAATAGCTTACTGGTGTTTGGAACTTTTTTAGAAACAGGTTGATCTGTATCATTTTTCTTCATAGTGAAGGTTAAGTGTGCCACTTATAGCTTGCCAGCTCTGTAAGTGGAAGTTGTTTTTTGGTCCTACAAGAAATATTTCATAAATGAAAAGAATTTGCATAAACATGAAAATATCCTGTTTAAAATTTAAAAAATACTGAAAAACTTGCATGTTTTTAGATACGTAATTCTTCTCTCGAAAATATGGGCCACAAGCCCACAACAACATTAAAGAATAAAGTTTGCATAGACTTGCAAAAAATATTATCATAACTTTAAAATGAGGCATCAGCAAAGTCAAGGAGTAACCTTGAGTGTTGAGGCAGTGCCTATTTTGCCGCCAGCAGCAAAAGGACTGCTGGAGCTATTTTTGTTGCATTGATGTGCAATTTTGCCCTTAGCCAAACCTGATTGGTGCAGCAATTTTGCCCTTAGCCAAACCCGATTAGTGGAATTGGTCACATGACAAGTATGATATGCTTGGGTTGGCGTATTATCCTAGTCACCTGACCTAAAACCCTAACCCAAAATGTAAAGTCATGTCTGGTTTTTGAAACTTTTTTGAAAAGTAGGTCTACATAAAAAGCGCACTTAACAAAAGTGCCATCTCTATTAGCAAAGACAAAGCAACATAACCAAACCAGCAACCACTTGCACAGCAGGAATAGACACTTCCCACTTGACCAGGATCACTGTACTACTAGTGTTACAAACTCAGCATTATATGGACAAAGCTGGATATGGTTCGAATGGCAAAATGTCCCATGCAGAGCTTTTGCCACTGGTGGCAAAATAGAAACTACCGCGCTTGTGTATAGTGTTAATTAATAGTCTATTTTAGTTGTAAATGCTTGAAGTAAATTATTGATGAGCTTGCTTTTGTCTGGGCTCCAGCTTTAATTCTTTTAAATATATAATTTTGCAGATTATTCAGCAAACTTTAACATTTCTTTAGTTTTAAATTAATTATATGGAACTGAATTTCCACAATGCTTGCTGGATGTACAAGACAAGTGTTTAAAAATTCATGGCAAGTTCTTTCTCAGACTTATGCTGTTTCTAGTCAAATGCAAAGAATATGCAAGATGTGGCAAGATTCTAATTCCACTGCAAATATTTCTACATCAGTTGTACAAAAGCATTTATGTGACTCCACTTCAGTTTTTGGTGTTACATCATTTGCCAAATATTCCTCATCAATAGAATCTAAATCAAAAGAGGTGGATAAGCTATTTCGAGCAATAGACATTTTGGTAAAAGGCCACGAGGAAGCTGTTCTTCAAAGCTTTGCTGATTTTTGTCTTCATGCTGCTAATGAGCTAGATATTACAGTAAATGAAGTTTTGCATCCCAAATTCATTGTTGATAGGATCACTGCATTGAAATCAAAACATATATATAAAAAGCACAAGGTGCAGTATGAAATGCGTACTCACAGGAAAGTGGTTCAAATAAAGTACGTTACTGGTACCACTGCTGATGTTTTTCTTGAATATATCCAAAGAAACCTTCCAAGCGGTGTTGCCTTGCATATTCACAAATGGGAGTTGGCACGGATACCAAATCACATAAAAGATGAAATCAAAAACAATTTGCCAAAGCTGACCAGTGAAGATTGGGAAAGAGAGTCTGAGAATTTGCATTTATGCTCATCAGATCGTGATTTGAAGGCTTCTGATTATGAAGAATACCCAACTACCAGAAGATATCTCATAGGCACAAGCTCCTAAAATGATTTAAATGTGAAAGTCATTTCCATGTTTATGCAATAAAACTAGTCTTAATAGTGCTGATGAAATATATGATGTATATTCAGTTTATGGTTAAAATGATGTCTGTTGGTGGATCATAGGATATCTGTTGGTGGATCATACTGAACCTCATTTCAGCTTTAGATTTGGTTTCCGCTTGAGTGGATATAATTTTTTGCAAGAATTTTGTGCAAGATTGCAAATAGCCATAAAACCAGCATTGATTTGGTGATAAAACATGTTTCAATTTTGTTCTTGTATTTTATTTAAGCAAATTGTGAGTTAATCACAAACTGAAGTTTGCATTGAATAAATCATGTAAGGGACAAACAAAACACTTGGGTGACTTTTGTTTTTTTAAAGTTGCTTCTGATTTATGTGCTCATTTTTGTGTTCAGAAGACCAGATTTGATGAAAAACTTAACGAAATGTACTGTTGGTTCTATTGTATTTACGCTTCCTATTCTGTTCACTTTAAAATGCAACTTGCTGCTAGATTTTATGAAATAAAATGATAGCCCAGTTTAAGAAAATCTTTGCAAATATGTTAAAATGGCAATTATGCAGCAATTAGTAAGATGCTGCATTTGGCGCTAATGGTTTTGTTGCTGGGAGTTCACCTTAATCTCTTAAAAACTGGTATTAGCTAATTTTGGTTTACACAAATCATATCTGTTGGTTGCCTTTTTAGGACAAAACTAAAACTACATCTTTTAATAGATTTTATTAAAAACAATATAACACCTAGAATTTTGCTCAGTATTGTTGATAGTAATGCTGAATTAAACTGTGTTAGGATACTTCATTAATAAACTTGTTTTATTTTTTTTCTAGGTGTAAGCATTACTGTCATCGTTGGTTGATATCTTCTGTTTGATTTGGTATTCTGCCATCATGGCATCTGTTTGGTGGACTACCAGCAAGGTTCTTGGCAAGGGTTGTATTTTTGCTGGAGTTGTTTATGTCACCATGAAAAATGGCATTTGGACATCAGACACTGAGAAAGGCATTACAGCTGTGAAGAGCTTCTATGAAACAGTTGATAAAAAACTGGGAGGACAGTATTTCACTAAACTGCAAATGCCAACTGATTTAAAAATAAAAGAAAAGTGGAACTATGGTGTTGCCAAGTCTTTTGACTCACTTGCTAATGCTCCAGATGCAGTGCAAGATCAAATCAAGAAAGGGTCTACATTTGTCTATCAAAAATTTAAATAGCAATATTGTTTACTGCCAATAATGAAAGGTTGTTATTTGATTTACTTTATACATTGACATTGATGAAATTTGATACAAATATAATGGACTTGGTGTTGGTTGATATTGAGTAAAATGTAAAGAGTTAATGTGGTGCTCTGGCTACACGGCTGCTGATAATTTCAACTATGTTGTGTAACTTTCAACATCACAAATGCTGTCAAATATTTACATACAGAACATAAATGTTTAAATTCAGATGTCAAAGCAAATAAAAATTGTACAAATTCGTGAAGTTGGTGTGAGTATATTTTTGGTTTTTATATGTCATAATTTCTTTGTATATTTATTGCTTGTGGCAAGGTACTACAAATTGGCTTATTAACCATGCAGTTTGAGTAACAGTGTAAAGAGGTACCACAACTCCAGTGCAAAAATTAGAGGGATTTTGGAGTGTGTAAAGGCAAAGCAGCATGTCTTCCAGTGATGAAGAAAACGATTACTCTTCTGGTGATGATGAAGATTATGTGCCTGATGGTAATGCACTCTGCCAACTTATGTTGACTAATGTAATAAAATCTGTTAATTTAAACTTTGCTGTGGATTTGCATTATTTTTTAAGATGAAGTGTATGATAATGAATTAAGTACTATTACATGATTAATAAAGGAAACTTTAAATGTTGTCAGGGTAAGAAGTGGTTTGAGGGGATGTAGTCAGTGATTAGATTCGACCGGTTCGCAAAAACCTGATCTTGGAATTTCTTTAATCTCGAGAACCAGTTGTTGACTTAAGTCAGGGGTTCTCAATTTTTCCCCATGAACACCTTTTACTTATAAATTATTTTGGCAAACCTCTTATAGACCTGTTACTATCTTTTAATATTGAAAAACAAGACTAAAATATGGGAAAATGAGTAAATCAATAATTTCCATCAATAGAGTATACCAGTTGGCAACACAAAGATCAACCTTTGCATTTATATCGGGCCAACCAGCATATTTTGCCTCTGGAGACTGTGATAATGAGAGAACCTGTTGCTAGTGAGTCCTGGTGTGAGAGAACCTGTTCTTACAACGCTTGAATCCCACAACTGGATGTAGTGTATTTAATAAATTGAAGAGTTATTCTGAAACTTACCTACTGACTTTCTACTGGCATTAGGCTGAAACAGAAAGAGTATAAAACATTTCGATGTAAGTAGAGATTACCTATATTCTGATAGAGAATTGTAGCAAAGCATGAAAAGAATTCAGTTTTAATAGGGTGATGTTGTCAGAAAATGTGCTGTGATATATATTATCTATGGCAGTGGTTCTTTACCTATTTTTCTGTATCTTCCACTTCCAGTTGAGACTGAATCCTCATTTCCCACAAACTAACTTGAACACTAGTTCTGAGTTTCTCGAAAAAAAATAGTGCATTCATTAAATAGACTAATTACCCACCTGCAACCCTTATCATTCCCCACAGGTTAATAACTACTGATCTATGATAATGGCATCCATCTTTTTGTGTTAAATAAAAAAAATGCGTATGAGAAAAACGTCTGATGCGTGATCTCTACAAATGCGATGTTTTAGCATTGTATCCATAAATTTGATCCATCCTTGCTAATTACCTTGTTAAAATAAAACAGGTTTTTGGTTGTAAAAAATACGAATTTTACTTATGGTGTGCAATATTCTACTGCTTTTGGCAATATGAGGTAGAAGCCCCATTGATCTTGCTGCAGTGATTTCTAATATGCCAGTTTTACCTAAACAGCCAAATTGCCGGTGGTATAAGAAGATTCATTGGTTTATTGCTACTGATTGTTTAAAATTAGTTTTCATCTTGTTTTATTACTTGGTGCAAAAGCTACAAAACCGCAAAAAATCATTGTTAAAGGAATGTTCAATTATTGGAGGGTTATTTTCATTCATATTCATTAACATTTTGCTTTTGCTAATATTAATGACAGCTTTAAAATATAATTTTTCACTGGCTTGATTTTTTCACAACTTGTACAGCTTTTCAGGAACACAATGAACATGAACAAAAATCATAGATCATACCACTAACTACAAAGCAGAAGTGACCCACAGATGTAAAGATATTGTGAACTGATGAGTTCGACTCTGAATTGCAATTTCAAGGTCTTTTGTTCCCCAGTCAACTGTACATTTTAAACTAGGTACCATTAATGTTGAATTGTTATTGCTGTGTTTGGCCTGGCTATTTATGCTGAAATGTGACTTTCGTTGAGAAAGCTTTTTTTAGTGGTGAGCAACTACCTTGAAGTAGAGATATATTTTATTTGTAACTTCAACTTGTCTTGTTCTGATTAAAGAGCACTTATCTACTTGCCGATTATAGTGAGTGCTACATACTCAGTTTTGATAGCTTAATAATGTCATCCAAGTTGCAACATTCACTGGCTTCCATGAAAATAACCATATACTTCGGACCCTGATGTTTGGCATTGCAGTTTTTTTTCTGTTACATCAAGATCAATTGTAAAGATGAGCTATCAATCCTATTTAAATTTGAGCAGTTAAGGCTTTGTAGCTGAAGCATGTTTGCTGATCCTATGTTGATATGTTTGACATATGCAGCTGTCACTGTTTTATTAATGTTTTTTCTCTTATCTGCTCGCTTCCAAAGTGCTTTTGCCATTGACTAATTATTCAGGGGCTGTCCAACTAAATTATATGAAATTGTGATCATGTGTAATCATTATGAATTTTGGGGTGCAGATTTTTTACCTGCTGCCATGGAATCAGGTGATTGTGGTGATTAGTGTTAAATTATTTCAGTATTTTATGCAACATTGATAACAAATTACAGGATTACTGAAATATGTCTAAGAACACAGCACTAAATGCAGCAATAACTTTGGACAAGCTAAGGGCCATTTCCTTTGTGGTGATTGAGTGGTGCATTTGTTCTGTAACTATGACATTAAACTATGTGTTAGATTGGTATGTTGAAAGATTGTGTAATGCCTGGATGCTTAACATGTATCAATAAATGATCTTTGCCATATTTAATTGGAAAAATCCTTATGTTTGCATAGCACATCACAGCAGTGAAGAAGAAACTGTTGAGAAAAGCATTGTAGATAATGGTGCCAATGGAATTGACAAGAAGTAAGTTAACATCAGGGTTTTGCTGCAAATGTGGAACAGGCTGATATGAATGGTTGTTATAATCAATGTTGGTTAGTTTGGAAATTAGTCTCTTTGAGGGCAAGTTTACGTCAAAGTCTGACCTATCTGTCTGACGTGCCAAACTTTTAATGCAACCATGGTGTTGATAGACTTTTTGGCCTTGATCTGCACAACTTTTTCAATATTCATTTTATTACTCTGCAACTTCAGTTTTGACCTGCATCGATTATGGAACATCTTTACCAATATGCCAGAACCAGGGATATTTTCCAGATTGGTTGTTAGGCATCAACTCACTGTCAATTAGTTTCAGGTTACAAGAGGCTATTTCATTAAAAGCTTTCCCTCTGAGCAGAATTCATCTTGGCACAAAGCATTGTTGGAACATTGCTACAGCAACGCCGTTTCAGTATATAAAGTACTATTCCTCAACATATTGTATCACTGATGGTGCAGTTAATAAGTTGGGTGTTTTCTTCTGTACTTTCAGATGTGGTAGGCATTGCCACAAAGCAAATCTTGCTGTGCCTGTGTTTGCAGTGTGTTCACTGGCTGATGGTGCTGGTCTCAGGGTTGCGGGGTTGGAGGTAAAATGTCGGACTCCAACTCCAACCTTTCCAAAATTTCCGACTCCCGACTCCTTAACATAAAGTGAATGAAGTTTGGATGTCAACAAGTTCTTAGCAATCAATGGAAATCGTGGTGCACATCAAGAAATCTTTGTTTCAACAAAAGTTTCAAAAGAAATTGTACCATTTCAACAGACACGAGTTAGCTTTACTAACTTAGGAGTGTGATGTAAAAATTATCCAGTTGGACTTCCGGAGTCGAATAAAAAAATCCGACTCCGACTTCTGGTCTTCTTAGGAATCCAACTCCACCCAAAAACCTCCGACTCGTTCCGACACCGCAACCCTGGCTTACATTAGCTTAAAATGTTTTAGCCTTGTAGTTAGTTCGAAGTGTACATGCTGCATGGTTGTGTATTTAAAAAACTTTTGAAAATTGTGATACCGATGTTAGTTGGGAAGCTTCACCCCTGTGAGTTGTTGAACTTATCTGTGCATACATCAGATATTTGGAACTCTTTTCTAGCTTCTTGGACACCTAATAAAGCAATGTATGTAGCTTCAACATTTTCCCAAAATGTAGTTGTTTTGTGGTGTCAAAATTTTTAGCTTTTTTTGGTAAATATTGGGCACGTATGTCATATTAAATAAAAGTTGCTAGTGACCATATTTTTATGATGTCAGAATTGTGAGTGTCAAATGCATTTGGAGGTGTTACCACTTTCAACCTCAAACTTTTCTTGTTGTAATCAGCGTTTTAGATTTTACTGTCAATTGTATTAATGTTCCTTGTTTTTCAAGAGATGACGATGGCCAGTTGGAAGAAATGTTGCAGGTAGATGAGATTTGGAATCGCTTTAAGAAAGATACCATGAAATGTGAAAATGACAAGAAAGATTCTTGCGAATTAAATGCACTAGCTAAAGCCAGCAAGAAGGTATTGTTTCTGTTATTAGACTATCTGAAGAATTGGTTTTATGTTTCTGTTGAGCGTTAGAGATTTTTACTTTATATGTTCGCTAAGTTTGAAGTGGGTCGTAATCATCGTGTCACTGAAAAGATTGTTTATTCATCTTATGATAACTGTGTGAAAGCAAGGTTAGCTTAGACTTAGACGGTGTCACATCTAGTGGTGTGTGTTGTGCAGCTGTTGTAGCATGTTTCTATTTTGTTCAAATGTGCTTTAATAACTGCAACACAAGCTGTTTTTGGAAACTGGGAAGGTTGTAGANAGCATGCAAACGAATTCAATAACATACCAACCCTCTATTTAAAATATAAATTTTAATCTGAAAATTAGTTGTTCAACATTTGTTAACAAGGCATGGTTGATACAGTAATTTTTCTGTATGTACCTTCAACTAACTTGCACACTTTTTTATATGAATCACCGTTAAATCGTCGAATTGCTCAACGNACCTGTTTCCACTTGCGCTGTTCATTTTGATTTTTTGATTTGATTTTGATTTCCGCTTTTGATTGACAGGATTGTCACGAAAACAAATGTGATCTTGGTAAAACCTCGGATAACGGGTCGGCGATGCAAAATTCGGAACTCCAATCCTCGTCGGCGAAGGATACGATTACAATCACAAAGNTTTACGACTTTGCTGGAGAGAAAGTAGAGTATGTTTGTTTGAAAACGAAGGTAAAACGGTTATAGTTCAAGTTTTTCCTTCAGAGAGCAGATTGAGGCTGAAGTTCAGGACTCTGCGTTTGAAGTCACTTTGATTCCTCCTCAAGTTCATAATGTGTGCAGTGCGGTCGTGTTTCCTGGCGCTGGAATTAAGCTAATCAATTTAATTCCGGCACGTACATCTTTGCTGAGCACTGTTAGCTTCTCAAGCGCACTGTCGACCGCTTTTTCTACCGTCCACGCCGATGCTCTGGTTGATTGTTGAACGGAATGTGCGGCGTGGTCTGAATTCAATGTTTGCATTTAAAATATTATTTTGTTTTGTGAAAATACGAATTGTTCGCAGGGTTACTAAAGAGGTGAAAGCTGACTCTAAAGAAGCTCAGAATCACTTCAAGCAACAGAGCGCCACGAGCAGCACTGGAAGGTTTGTGACTTCTCGAGAGGCTTGTGTGTCTAAGGCTGACCCGCCGTTATATTGCGTTTGCAACAAAACCATATTATGCCCGCTAATCACAAAGAAAATATCTGCAGGTTGATGCAATGAAACTCTAGAACGTTTTTATCTATTTTCTTAATTCCTGATGAAACACAAGTCGGTCTTGGGTATGGTGTGGATAGTACTCCGAAAAAGTACAACATAGAAATTCTGTTCGAATTCTCACTAAACAACGCCTGGCCGTTTGGAAATAAGATTGTAAGGTCGACTCAGTATTGCGAGGTTTTTGGACTTGACTGAGCATGATATTATTCAAACTCTGCCTTTTGTGCCTTGCTTTGGTGCTGAGCTCACTTTTTCACAGATGTTCGCAAAACTGAAGCTATTTAGCTGTTTGTTGACAAAAGAAAAATAAATATTCCTAACCTCAGTAAGTAACGGAAGCATGAACCGCGGTCACGGTGCTTCTTGAACCATCACTTCAGAGTTGGGAGGTTCGGTTTCTCGCTATTTTCCTTTCTGTTAATCGATTTGAGAAAAACGGCCATTGAAACACGCGCGATGTATACTGTTGTAACCTCTCGGTTAGTGTTGCGTTGAATGTGCGATTCACCACGAACGGGATGTGCGCGAAGAACAACACTCATATATATATGTGGCGCGAAGAAGCAATAGTAGAGTGATCATGGCATGTGATCTCTATTGTTGCTTGCTGCTACAGTGCGAAGCTCAGCGCACATGCTGCTCGGGCTTTCAGAGCGCAACAATACCATAGGTTTGAAGCTGTACCCATTTTAAGCTTGGATTTACATGCTGAACTTAATCTACGTCTTAAGAAAAGGTTTCCGTCGTTCTAATTGTTGCGAGTGATGCCGCGTATTGATCTCTTGTGGTCATTATTAATTTGCAGATCATCCAACACCGGACTGCTGAAAAGACGACCCGGAGGTGGAATCGGAAACGTCTTGGGAAAGCTTGGGAAGAAGCCAAAGCTGAGCACCCTGGTTGGTATTGCGTAATGATTAACGCAACCTCAGGTTTATTCCGGGTTGGCGCGTCGATTCTGTTACTTCCAAACTCTTGACATTCTGTGTTTGCGGGTTAGGAAAAGTCAAAACTGGATTGGGACAATTTCAAGTCAGAAGAAGGCATTGAAGACGAACTGCAGAGCTACAAAAAAGGAAGGGAAGGGTGAGTTCCACGTTTCCTGTTAACGGCTTAGGTGTCTAGTGCAGTGGTTCTCAACGTTTGTTGCGCGTTCCACCCTGACACACCTCAGACACTTTCATTTCTTCCCCGATGTAAATCACGAAAAGTTAAGCGGCGAGATGAGCACTACAAACAAATTGACTTTTATTGCGAAATAGCAAATTTTTCATAAAAACAACCGCACAAGACTTTCTCTAAAACTGTGTGTTTTGGCATTTTGTAGATTTGTGTATTTTTGGTACTGCTTTCGCACTTTACGGATAAAACGGTCTACTAAGCGAAGTTTATAGCTGGAACTGCTTCTTCAAAACAAAATGTCAGTAAAAAAATAAGATATTTCTTGTGTTTACCTGAAAGCATGTTACTGAGCTTTCTAAATGTACTGCATTTTAATCTCTGAAACTAATCAGCAACGCTTGTACTGAGACACTGGCCTCTGCAATGTTTATTATTTAACATAGCGCAACAGCAAGCCCGCATTCTTCATCTCCTTGCAATCCCAGTGCTGTTGCATCACAAGGACCAACTTTACTGTATTTGTAAGTAAAACCTAGTATCACTGTCTATCGAAAAGAATCCTTTCCCAGCAAAGAATCAGACACTAAGATCTTATTAGAGTATATATTTCGTCCAGTGGTAGGCATCACCAACCCTTTCAAATAGAATCTGGCGATTTCGTTGAAATGACAGTTATTTTTAGATGTCGTTTTCCTTCTCCATAGGATTGTCACTTCAGTACTTCATGTTGTTCGAAATCATATTGACATAGTCTTTGCATGAAGGACCTGAACGTAGTCTGTTAAGAAAATTTAGAAATGCAGGCAAACATATAATTTACCTAGTTATCTTCATGTTATCACGCAAGCTACAAAAACAAAAAGCATTAGGATTGATAAAAACACCANATCTTGCGGAAGCAGAAAAATATAAGCTTTAGATGACTTTCCTCCCTTGGGTAGATTTTCTCCCAGGATTAAAAAATTATTTTCATAAAGATTCTATTCATTGTGAGTGTTTGTCACAGAGGCACGTGGAAGGTAACGGTGCGGGGCACTGCACCCAAAAAATTTTCGCAAGCTGAATGTGATGTTGTATGCAGGGTTCCTACGCAGTCTTGAAAAGTATGGAAAAGTTGGAAAATTTTTTTTACCATTTTCCAGTCTGGAAAAGAGTGGAAAAAATTTTTTTGTTCTGTTGGTATGGAAAAAGAAAATAATTTTCTAGACTTCATCTTTCGAAATACATTTTCATAATATTTTATTCAAGAATGATATAATGTTGCTTATATCTTGTTAAATATTGTAGTGCCTGTATTTTGACCGGGTTAGTTCATGCGGAAATATTAGGTCTGGAAAAATTCAGGAAAAGTCTTGAAAAAGTATGTAATTTTATCTTCAAAATTGCGTAGGAACCCTGTGTTTGGATTGTGTCCTATTTCTCGTAACGCTACACCGTTTCATCCAACAGTGTGGCGTGTAGTTATGAAGTCACCTGCCAATTGTCACGAGGCCATTATAGGGCCTTCTGGCACAAGTTTGAGTTGATGTGATTCTAAAAAACATGAAATATTGAAGTGATAAACTTTGGGTAAATAATATGACATCTAAAAATAGCATCTATTGCAGTGTGCTCACCTATTTGGCAATACAAGCAACAATAATTCAAAAATCGTGAACGTCTCCTGTGAATGTTTTTCGTGTCGTATTTCTTAAAATCAAACGCTATCATAATTGTGCGAACTCTAAATCCTACCCGATACACGTAGGACTACTTTGGCTGTTATGTGATTACTAGGGCAATGAAAGTTCATGAAACGTCCACAAACCAAATTTCACGGTCACACCATGAGGGAATCCCAAGATAATAGGTCAAAAAAGTCAAAATTTATCATTAGGTCAAAATTTTCTTGCAGCAGTTTTTTTTTCTTCATCGATACTTTATTGAAACTACAACAACAGATATTGATGTGCTTTTGCAAGTTTAGTTGCAGTTTTGTAATAATAGTGGGTTTGTTGCAACTTCTGGCGTAATAATGCTGCATGCCCTTTACTGGACGATTGAATAGTATGTAGGATAGGCATGGTAAGGCAAGAAACGTGGACTTACAGTACTTGGTTTGGTAAATGCTCATTATGCATATAACGTTTCAACTTTATGATGTTCTCAGGTTTGACTCTACTGTGGTTATTTATGTACTTATCAATATACCACCCCCAAAGTTAAACAACCAAATATTTCAAAATTTTGAAGCATAGAGTGCATGAATATGCTTCTGGGTCAACCTCAACACCTAAGGCTGAATTATTTTGCAGTTGCAACGCAGGAAATTTATAGGTCAAATTTATAAATTATAAAGTCAAAATTTTAAGTTCTTAGGTCAAAAAATTGATTGCCCTAGTGATTACTATAAGCGGTTATTTTATTTAATACATATTAGATAAAATAACCGTTTGTAGTGATCGCTACTGTGGATACAGTAATATTGTAGTGATGTTCATTGTTGGTAAGTGATGTCTTAAGCTAGGTATGGTTTGATGTCAGAAAGCAAAGATTGTACAGTCGAAGGAATTGTGACACCAGTGCTACTGGCGCAAACCAACCAGATGTAATACATTTCATGAAATCAGTTGTTCGGGTTGCGAACTACAGCAGCAGTACTGAAATGAAAATACATTTTTGAGCCTGTAAGTGAGATGCTCAGGGTTCGTACGGAGTTGGGAAAAATGTGCAGAAAATTAAATCGATTTACAGCTTAGAAAAATATTTTCTTTGGTCTGTTAGTATGGAAAAAGAAATTAATTTTCCAGACTTGATCCTTTGACATACATTTTCATAATACTTGATTCAAAGTTGATGTAGTTGTGGTTATGTCGTGTAAAATATTATAGTGGGTAGGTCATTCGGAAAAGTTAAGTCTAGAAATAGTCTGGAAAAGGTCTTGAAAAAGGTTGGAAATTTATATTCAAAATTGCGTAGGAACCCTGTGATTTGATTTAAAACTTGTTTTTTTTTGCAAATAAAAAGAAAAAGACGAAAACTATCGGGTTGGGTTTATGCATGCAACCCAGGCTTTCAGCCATAAAACCCAGGTAAAACATGTGAATATAGATTTTTGGACCCAAAGCTGAGCTGATACAGACTACGATGCTCTGCATCTTTGTGTTATACATAGTAGGCTCTCGGTGTTTGCAATACAAAATACGTGTAATTTGGAACCGAAACAATACAAGCAACAATAACCGAAACAGGTGCAATAATATATGTATGCATTTGGAAGCTTGAGAATACGAGCCTGCGCTTCACAGCTACCATAATTTAGGTATGTGTTTGTGTAAATGGCTCTGAGCATTTAGTTCTTGTGATAATGGCATGGTTTTGCTTGGGAGTAAAACTTAACCGCTTATTGATTGCACCATCAATTACTGTTTATTTCCTTCTGAAGTCCATGCAACACAAACTAGACAAGCAGAATATCAACCAGTTGATAATGAGGCAGTTTAGCAAAACTATTGGCACCCATAACTTGACTTTCGGTAAGATGTGTCGTTTTGCCAGTTAAGTAATGCCTTCTGTATTTTCATGAAATACGCCTTCACAGTGAGTGATATGAAATCTAAACAACTGTATACTTTTGAAAAGTACACCGGCAACACCTCAAACGAGCGAACCTTAACCTCACGCCCACGTCAAGCACCACGCCTTTGACTGGTGAAGATAAACTAAAAAAAAAAATAAAAACTGCTATCCGGTTTTTTTTTAAGGAAAATGTTACGTACCCGGTATGGATCTGTAGGGACCCGATTTCTCTGATTCTAGGGACCCGATTTCTCTGATTCTAGGGACCCGATTTTCTCTGATTCTAGGGACCCGATGATAATTTTCTCTGATTTTAAGGACCCGATTTCCAATTCCAGGGGCCCTAATCGGGTCCCTAAAATACCTTTAAAAAACCCTGCTGTCATCATCCCGATTCTTGCACTGCATAAATTTTGTGCTTGTGTGCGAAAATAAAAGTTTTTGAGTAAAAGTGATAAATTCGTTCCTGTTTCTTAATTCGTTGTTGGCCTTATTACCTCTTTTTTTGTTTTGGAAACAGCCAAACGTACTATCGCTGCTGTTTAATATAGTTGTTGGAATACTTGCTGATATGATCATGCTGTACGTCAGGCCTGCACAACATACGAAGCTGGAAGGTCCAAATCGATCAATATAAATTTTCCGCGGGTCGCAAAAATCTATTTCGTTGCAGTAATCTGGGAAAAATTCTGGAACGACAATTAATTATTATACCCGAAACCGGGCTTTTGCAACGCTTTCTATAATTGAGAAAGCTCTCACGGGCCGTATGTTGTGCCGGCCTGCTGTACGCTATTATACTGGGCGTTTTTTTCTGTGAGATCCAGCGGCACTGTGCACCTACGCCACATCACTCGCCAAATTAGTTTGAACAGTGGTCAGTTACGTATTCTCCCGTTCTTGCCGGATAAAATTGTACAGGACCTAAGCATACAAAAGGTATCTTGCTAGCGAATTGGACAGACGGGTCCACGTACGACCGTTCTCAAAAAACTATAATATGCCGTGTGCTGAAAGGAGGTGGAAGACAAAACATTACAACTGCTAGCGTGACGCCAACGTCACAATTAGGATAAATTTAAAACCCGCTGCCCAGCACCCCACCCCGTCGACAAGCTTGCTTCTTGTGCGCCTAATGCCTTTCCGGTCTTCGAATGTTCTATCTATGCTAACTTGATGTATTTTTCTGTCAGATACCTGGAAAAGGTGTCGTTTCTGGAGCGAACCGACATGAGGCAGTTTGAGCGCGAGAGGGAGATGCGGCTCGGAAGGATGTCGAAAAGATAGCAGTGCTTTTGTCTTCGTCGCGCAACTTCATACCGTTCTGACGAAGACGCGCTGGAGCGGAACAGGCTATTAACTCAACGTCACCATGACGACAATGCGGGGAGGCCGAGACTGTTGCCCTGCGTCCCTTCGAGTGGATTGTACGCAGAATCGCTTACCGTGCCCCCACAGTATGCATCAACAACACCCCTAGTTAATTTTGTGAATGGTGGTGCGTCGCAACATTGGGCCCAAGCAAGAGCCGTGAATTTGATGGTAATAGCTGTTGGTTGCCCTTGAATTATTTGTGTCCTGTGGCCCAGGTCCGTGGCCACAGGGGGTATTCGGGGGCAGTGCCCTCAAATTGTTGTGCGTTTGTTATAAACCTGAAACAAATTTCGCCCCTCAATTCCCCAACCTTACAACCTGGCTACGGTCCTAGTGTGGCCCAAACGATCTTCGTTCGACAAGCAAGAGCGCACTCACGGCTCTATTTCGTTGGCCCAAAAATTGTTGGCGTTGTGGACTGACGCGCTCTCGTTGACAACTACGCAAGATGCTGAACGCACTTTTACGCTCTAACAACTCAGACACCATATCTCTGGCATAAGCGCTCTCGCAACGGCTTTTTGTAAACGAATTTATTTTAGCGTTTAAAAAGGGTAAAAAAACGAAATGCTAACAGAAAGAATAAACGTTGACGAGACTCACGTAGAAAGCAGTTGAAATTGTGTCAGTGGAATACGTTATGGTCGACAAACGCACATTTCGAACAGCTACGCGAGTTGCAGTGAAAGGTCATTTCTAGATACGACCTGAGAACTAAATTCTTTGCTTCAGCACTGTAAAAACTTATGTGGCAGAGCAATAAAACTAAAGAACCGGCGAGCGTTGAACATTGAAAATCGATTAACAAAAAGCAAGGGCAATTGCTATGCTTTTGAAAAGTGTATTTGGCATTGGAAGATTAAACCTAGTGTGTAGTGTGACAAACTGATGGGAGTATCAAGAGACTTCGAATTTTGACACTAATTCCAAGGAGAAAAAACCTTAGACAACAACTTACTGTAAGTTCAGGTTAGCAGTGATTCACCAAATGACTTTAGTTGCTTTTTGTGTAGAAGCTTCTTCGTGCTGGTCCAAGGCAAAAAACAGAGCCAAATCTAACTAAAAACACCGCTATACCACGCCTGAACGTATTTGCACAAACAATAAAATTTATACATATTCTGGCATTTGCCAACTGTCACAATTGAGGAACCGGCAGTAATCATGTTTAACCATGTGGCAGAGTGGTTGACATAAAATTTGTTGATGCAGCATTGGTGAGTTCACGTCGTCACTTCCTGTTTTGGAAAGTTTTAAGGGAAGAAAATAGTGCCATTGGTGATAATCGACAATAACATTTGCGCTAAG
>JGI24158J21664_10004552_pt1 | contig 17875 bp, 12 predicted proteins | sample Ectturendosymbi3_FD_21664 | JGI IMG/M metagenome (IMG submission 21664)
AGAGAGGGATGCCAGAGGTTGATCAAAATCTCAAATCACAAACATAACCTTCATCATTGGTATTCATAGCCAAAGTGGCCAATAAAAGTAACCTTGGACAAAAATTTCCATGAAAAACAAAAACTTTCATCGTTGGTAACCCTGGCCAAAAATGACCAAGACCAACCGAAACTTTCACCGTTGATAACCTTGACCAAAAATTACCAAGAAAAACAAATCTTTCACCGTTGGTATCCTTGGCCGAAAAGGCTAAAAAACAAAAATTTTGACCGTTGGCAACCTTGGCCAAATATGGCCAAGAAAAACAAAAACTTTCACCTTTGGTAACCTTGGCTAAAATTAGCCAAGATTATTTTTCGAAAACGAGTGAAATTCGCATGGGGTCAGTCTTCGTGTGACATACCAACACCGTTACCATTCCAGGTAACTTTTCAAGCAATAAACATTGCACACAAAAGTTTTTATTTGCTTCAACTTGTTGCTTGTGCGCGTAAGAAATTGGGAACACAAAAAGGAAAAAAAACATCGCACGAAGAGGCGGCTCCACTGAGATAATTGGTATTTTCACTCTCGCAAGAAACTCTTTAGGGACCGCAGAATCCGATAAATTGAAATTACTGCACAATTTTTGCGATAATTCGCAAACCGCTAAAGTTACGTCCACCAGAAAGGTATTGTAAGAAAAGTTTTTTCACCGCGCTTATTTTGAGGTATTGGCAATACCTTTGAGGTGTCATTGACGAACTCAAACAGGGGAAAAACTGAAGAAGCAGAGTAGTCAAAACAAAAGTAGTGGGTATGTTCAAAACCTGTACAAAAATCTACAAACACGTTAGAAAAATTAATTCGGCACAGAAAATGTCTGCCAGAACCCAAAATTTGTAAAAATATTTATAAAAGAATTGCGCAAATTTTTGGAAAGTACAAAAACAGATTTGTTGATTTTTTAGGGGAGTTTTGGTCATTTTTCACATGTAACATATCGCATCTCCGGTACCAAACACAGAAAAATCTAAAAGTTGCAGTACATTTTCACATGAGTCCTGCAACATCCTACCAAATGTGAAGCAGAAGTAATGAGAATAAAAAAAGTTATACCAATGATCCAAAAAATTTCTGACAAGTGTCCGAAAATTGAAGAAAAGTTGACAAACAGTTGAATAAAACGTTTTGAAAAGTTTCGACTTTTTGCTATTGGTTGTATTTTTGCGTTGTTCCAATGCTGAACTCAGAAATCCAGTATCAGCAGCGATTATGGCGTATAACCTAAAAAGTCGCTTTTTTCAAATTGCGGTTTTTGCCCCAATTTGCTTTTTTTGTCGCAGCATTGTTTTTCTCCAACCCTAAAACAATGGTAAGTGACTGGTATAGTCCTTAAAAGAACTCGAGGCCAGGTATAGTCCTTGCAAAAAAGCTAAAACGGTGGCAAGAAATTTTTTTGAAAATCAAGAAGAACTTTCCCGAAAAGGCAAGAAACAAAGCAAAAACGCGGATTTTTCAAGAAATTTCAAATCAAAACGTAACTTGCTGTTAGAGCTGTCTGAAAGATTTCACGAAAACCTTTCTTGCAATGTTTTGCCTGTCGACATACCTTCAGTGGTTCGCGAGGTATTGCTGAAAATCCGCCGAGCAAGACGATAAATCGGCTTTTGCGGTCCCTAAAGGCTTTTGAAACTTTTCAAACTATGAGCATTGAACCAAAGATTTTGTTTTTTCAACTTTGTGCTGATTTGCGCATGAAATTTGGCAACGCTGAAGCGGTTGGTTGGATACAAATTGGAAAGAAAAAGCATCTCACAAAAAGGCAGCTTCATTTACAAAACTGGTAGGTTTGTTTTTCGCAAGGAACAAACTTTGCAGTAATTACAGCATTCGCCAAGGCGTTGATAGGTTTATATCTTTCCAAGCAATAAAGATTGTATCAATGTTTGTAATTTATCAAATTGTTGTTTGTTTGTGCACGAAATTTGGAATCGTTGAAGCGGTTGATAGGCTACAAATTCCAAAGAAAAAATATCTCGCGAAAAGGCACCTCCATCGAGAACATTGATAGGTTTGAATTCTGAAAGGAACAAAAAACGCAGTGAATACAGCATAAACCAAGCTATTGATGGGTTGGAAACTTTCCAAGCAAAGAAAAATGCACCAATTACTTTAGATTTTCAACTTGCTGATTATTTGCACATGGAATCTGGCAAAATTGACGTGGTTGGGAGGCCACAAATCGAAAGACAAAAGCTCACGAAAACGCAACTCCACTGAGACCGTTGTTAGGTTTGGTTTTTGCATGTATCATGCATCGCAATGAATACAACGTAATTGGAAAGAATGTTATCTTTACAGCTTTTATGAATATTTGAAGCACTGTGGATTGCATGAGGGAAGGGTATAGGCAAATCGGTAAGCCGACGTTTGATCTGCGACAAGCGCTAGACCGACTCTTGCGATCACACGCGCTTCAGACGACGGTGGTGCGAATTTTTGCGCTTTGGCGACTTTTCAAAGGTGTCCTGTGAAGGTGCGAAACTTTTGAGGACAATTGCCGAAAAACATACTGGTTGGCAAATCAGCCAAACCAATTCATCAACCCGGAATGGAACGTGCAAAAGAGTTTCCTTACGAAAGTTTTGTTTGGTTTTTCTATGAAAGTTTCATTGGATAAAAAGTCTATAAAATTGATGCAACATTTTGCAGTCAATAAAAAATCATGTCAATACTATCCAAAAAGATTTTGCAGCTTTTGCTCAACTTTTGCTGAAATGTGCTACAGTCAGCAGCAGTGGTGCCAGGCTATCACCTAAAAAACAGAAGTACCTGGGGCCAAGAGCTTGACGTTTGTTCCGAAGGTGCTGACGCTTACGGGAACGCTGTTGAGGAACGCGAAGATGGGAGCGGTCAGATAAATCAGAAAAGCAACCAGAATAAGCCCAACACGAACAAACAACTCGTTCATTGCTGCCATTTGTGATTTCGCTGTTGACTACCGGTTTCGTTACAAGTCTTCTAAGTCTCGACCTGCTGTATAAAAACGAATAAATGCATTTATTTTTGAACAAATCGAAATAGTGGGTTTACCAATTTTCTTAAAGTTTTTTTTTCTCTTTTGGTGCAACGAAATTCATGCTTTTACATTACCTGCCAATTTTTTTGCAAAGGCCATGCAGCATTTCGTATACTAAAAGCATTTGAAAAGCTTCAGAAAATTTTCTTTGCAAATAATATGTGTTTCGTTTCCGCTTCTTCCAAATTTGTTCTTGCCAAGTTTTTATCAAAATTCTCCATAAGCCTGACTGCAAGATACATGTGAACACTTATCGGGTTTTACGAGAAAGCAAATAATCCTGGTATTTGTTTTATGGGCAAGCTACGTGAGTAAGAGCAATTGTACTCTCCGCAAGTGCAACTGCTGCTGATAAGCTGCTCAGAAAAACACGTGACCGTTCTTATCACCGGTGCAGTGCTTGTGCGGTGCACAAGGGCAGCAACCTTTTGTAAATCCTGTTTGGCAAACGATTACAACATCTGCTCGAACATTTCGAAACCAAACAAAGCTGAACCTACACAAGCCAGGCAGCGTTTGCTGCCATGTTGCATTGCAGCAAATTAGATGGCACTTTTTCTCTCTAGAAGCTTGCTGCAGAAATATACAGTGACTAGCTGTGATCGTTCTGCCGTCATCCGCTTCATCGTATCGACGTTACCCAAGGATCTTGTCATTACGCAGCATGTTTGACAAGCTCAGGTGATAACCGCACGTCGGATACAGTAAACCTCTGTTAATCCGGATTAGCCGAATCCGTATCTTCGCCTAATTCGGATGAAATTGGTGGTACGAATGATTTTTTATGTTTTCAATAAAAAGTTTTGGATAATCCTGATTGTTTAAGCGAGATCTTTGCCTAATTCCGATGGAAGTTGCTTTTTTACATCTCGTGATTCGGATTTTCCTGTTTCGCAACCGTGAGTTTGTACGCTAATCCACATTGTAGTTATGTGTATATTAATAGCAACTGCTTACTGTTAAATACTCACCTATATGTGCTTTTGTGGTGTAATTTTCGTGTAAAGGTCGCAGTGATGGTGTAATGATTGGAAGTCGCATTTTTTGTGCCTTGCTAGAATGCAGCCCAGCACAAACACGTCCATTGCTCCAATTACTCTGCTTTGTTCACCGCAAAACGTATTTGTCACTCTGGTGTGCGCTGCCAGGCATGTAGCCAGGTTTTAAGGTTTGGTGTGGCAAAATGCATTTATAGGGGGGCATGACTTTTGTTTTTAATAATTTTTAAAACAAAATTTTCTGGGCACAACGCAATTTTAGGGGCATAAAAGTATTTGGGGTGCATTGCTCCCAAATGCTCCCCATGGCTACGGGCCTGTGCGCTGCGCGTCTAATTTTCTACGTCGCGTGTTTAGTTTCAATCACTTTGTTTTTCTTTCTTTCAGCTCACTGCGGTACTATGCTTGACTGAAGTTATCGTGAATTAGAGTTAGAATTATTCTGAGAGAAAATATGTTGTTGCTACGAGCCGGTTCAGCTTTAAAACACTGTAACATCGTAATTGCTTGACTTACTACACGTCTTACTAATGCACGTATGATGTAATGGTCAGTTGTTATGCTTATTGCGTAACCAGTATGTAAGGTTAAAAACGCATTTTACAGTGGCTTTTGGGATCTGCACTTTACAAAGATGTCTAATTCGAACAAACGCAGCAGTCAGGACAGAACACTCGCAGAAAAGTTAGATGGCACAATGCGTTGATGAAAATCTTAAGATGAAAGAGATAAGTATTGCCACACATTTTAATTCAAAATTACTGATTTGTTCTTGTGATATGTCAATGTAAATACATGCTGTTATTGTATCAATAAATTTGTTTTATTTAAAAATTTCTATCATCATTGTGTTGTTAATGTGTCCAATTAGGGTGATTGTTCCCGACATCCTATCTGCATAGCATCAGGCTTGAAATAAACGTCTTCGGATAATCCATCTCCTCGCCTAATCCAGGTGAATTTGTCTGTCAAAGCGAATCCGGATTAACCGAGGTGTGCTGTGTTTCGATCTAGTCTTGTTCGGTAAAAGTAAAACAAATAGCTGCACAAGCTGCTAAAAGCTAAGTCGCACAGATTGTTTGCTGCAAAAATGTAATTTTAAGGTTTAAATCAATGGTTTCCAACCTGTTACTTTCCCATCAGCAAATGCGTTAAATTTCCCTTCTTGTATACCCAACCGCCAGTTTGCTTAGTTGAAGGCAATGCAGTATCAAGAAAACGAGACGAGACACTTTGAGTTTATACCGGGAATCAACGAACTGAAATCATCGTTTATTGTCATTGCTACCTCAACTGTCACCAAAATAATGTTCACCTGTGCTACAGTTTTACGGAGCAGGCTATGACTTGCGTAACCTCTGCTTCAGCTTCGAGAACCCAAAGTTGGGAACCACAGGCTTAGATATATTTGAGAGCTGATTTTCTTAGAACTTTATTCTGTTGTCAATTTTTTCTTGCATTTTGTAGGACTTCTCGGTACTATTAAACAAACTATTCCTGGCTGGAAAGAAATCTGCATATGTCTTGCAATTCCTATTGTGGAGTTTAAATATGTGAAAAGTGAATAAATCAAAGCATCATTTTTAAAGTTTTCAACTTGTGACTATTCCGCTGGCATGCATAATTTATCGCTTGTTTCAAATGCTAGCTTATATTACTGCCTGCCTTGCATGCAAACGAGCAAACGCAAAACCGACAAGATGCGGACGCGATCCAAGAGTTTTTGCAACATCAACGGCAACCACTTAAGAATTTCGGGAAAAAAGCCGTCGCATAACTGGACAAACGCATAGCTACCCGCAAAGTTAGATTTAGAGATCTTAACCGTGGCATCCATTTATGTAAAAATGTATGCTATTGTTGCCTAAGATTCTTTAGTCTTTTCAGTACTTTTGAGCTGTTCAGAACTGCTAAATAGTGAAACGCGCTGTTGTCTTAAGCATTTTTTGTAGCAAATGGACAAAAGACTTCAGAAAAATATATGTAATAATTAGTACTAATTTCGCAGCAGTGAAACATGCTAATTAAGTCGACGATCTTCTGGGGATAATCTGTAAAGCTAAACAAAATTTTTGTTTGCACATTTATTTTCTCAAAAAAGCGACACAGCAGCATTGTTAGTTCCGAAATAAACTCAAAGCATGCAATGTCTTAAACCCGCGGAGTTGGTACGTTTTATACAAGGCTGCAAATGCGGTGCTTGTGTTCAGCAATAAACAATTTTAAGCACTATTTCATGATTCGCGTAGCTTGTGCCCTGAACTTGTCAATCATGTCTGCAAGCGTGTCATAATTACGCAGTTTTTGAAACACAATTGTGTTTCCCAAAATTTTATAACTTTCAAACCAAATAACCGCGCCAGACTCTTTTACATGCCTGACTGATATATATATATGTATATATATATATGTGGTGGCGTTAAGTTTGCCAGACCCATGACAGATTGTCGCTCGCGGTCAGCCGGTAATATCGCTATCTCTTCTTTTACGAAGGAAACATTTTGAGCAATGATTTCCATGAAGCGAGACGGAACAGCGTAGCATTATGATTAGCAATCGCACCCTTTGGCTGTTCATAAACTTAGCTTTAATTTTGACGTTAATCCTTGTTTTTCTCGGATGCGGTAAACTTCAGAACATCCTCGTTTCGCACAGCTGACATATTCGCTCTGCAGGGCGCAGTTTTTGCAGGTGGGTGACGGCGCACAGGCTGAAAAAATATAATTATTCAAATGTTTTTCTTTGGCGGTTTCCGCAAAGCCTAAAGGTCAAGTTAATCTCAACTTCCTCTTATCTTGCTCATAATTTTGTTGGAATTACGCTGAAAGGAACAGCCCTCAATAATTACCGCTAGCTTGACGTTCAGAGCAAAGGCAGTGCGTATTTTACGCATAACCTGGTGTGAAGACATCGCGCCACTTGTCAATCACGTCATGTGGAATAGACGTGTTGGAGAATGCTTCGTGTTTTCGCTCATTTGTATTACTTTCAAGCATGTTCATATCACAAACATAAATTTCAATTTTCTTTCACTGAATTCTGCTGAGGTCAATCGAAATCTTGTCTGCAGGATTAATAATTTCAAGAAAGAAAACGTAGGACAGAAAGATTTTTGCTCAGCTTTCACCGTTTCCGTCCAAAAACCAACATATTTTGGCTCAACAAATTCTTTTGAATGGATGACCTTCAACCAGGAAAATTGAAGTTTTTACCCTAAACTAAGAATTTCAGCCCAAATCTTATTTTGCAGCCAGCTGCCTAAAAACGTGTGACTCTGACAAATAGCCATTACGTTTTGGCAATGACGTTAATAGGCAACCCTAATCACAACTTACGTTCGATATAAACATGTTACTATATCATGAACTTCATTATTTTTCTTTCCCAAACGATTCCATTTCTCGTCAAAAACGAGAAATTTAAAATATTTTGGGAGAGCAGTCGACGCCCTTCCACGATTTTCCAACTCGCATGACATTTCGAATCTGGAAAACGATGTTTTCTTGAATATCAAAAAGCTGTGAAACAGCTTTGCGTGTCTTGATGCGCACGGCATTGTCAATAATCACAGGTTTGTATTTTCATCACAGGCATCCGTTCTCAGGTACTTGTGCATCATAAAGTTCTGAAAGTATGGCATATTTTCATAATTCCTCGAAAGCGTAGTGATTCTCATGAAGAAGCTACATCACAATATATGCAATCCAAATATTTCGGGCGGTGCAATGAACGAAAATCAAATTGTTCAACAGTGTACTGCACTGAGAAGAAATTAATTGCTGAAACTGGTTTTCGCTTTGCCATTTTTTGAGAGAGAAATTGAAGCACAACTGCACCAAGTAACATCAAAACGGGTGTATTAACCACAAAGTACGCAATAAAAGGAAAGCCTAACTTCCTATAATAGATATAATTGAAGTAGTGATACGCAAAACAAAGTAGGGTTCAAACAACTTAAGTTTCTCACACAACCATGGGATCCAACTTTTTCGTTGAATCCATCACCAGCTGTGAAGCACAGGGCAAGAAGAGAAAGGATCAAGAAGAGAAAGGATCTGACGAAATGCTGCATGGAGACATCGCTGCTTAGGGATAAGACGAAAATTGAACATTAGGTTCTGATCTAGTAAGAAGTAAATCCGCCATTTGCTTTAGTGGCACCACAAATATAGGCATAAAACTAATAGCTCGTTTTTTTGTTTTATGCACCAATACAAACGACATTTTGTTTTCTGTTTGAAATGTGATGGTGATACACCCGCGATTCCTTGAACGTTAAAATCGTTTGGTTAGCTGAAGCGGCCCTTTTTTGATATTAATTACTTAATGACAGCAAATATCTTATTTCCTTTTCACCTCCAACATCAGCTGCACTTCATAGAGAATAGCCTAACAGAAAATCGACTCAACAACGTTTTCTAACAAGACATTTTCTTGAGCATGCTGTTCATCAGAAGTGAACGAGTAAAAAACTGATTACCTACTGTACTGCTGAAACTTGGGTTTTGCATATGAAACTGTAGCTAACAGTAAGAATCAAACATGAAACCAAGTCTTGGCGGAAGTCAAACATTCTTGTCGTTTGGTTCCTTGACATTTACAGAAATCACCTCAAAGCAAAATGATGCAAACGTGTGGTTGGTAAAATATAACTTGAGATCGGAAAATGTCTCTGGAAGACTTGACTTTTATTTCAGTCAATCATTTTTGATGCCGTATATCAACATTTTGTTAATTATATAATAAAACTTTATTACTTTTTGACATGTTATATCTGTGTTTTCTGTTGGTGTTACCAGCCTGTAAAACGCTCTTTTTTATTTTTATTTCTGACGCAGTTTTCACAGCGAATGAGTGCGCCGCTTCAAATGCTAGAGACCACGCTAATATGGTGGAACTGAAACAAATTAAACTCTTATTCGGATAATTCAGCTGACCGATATGCCCACCAATGTTTTAAAGCATTTTATAGCAAAAAGGGATTCGCCTTGTCTCGCCAGCAAAATTCCAAACATCAGAGATACAGAAAAACAAGTTGCTGTTTATACAGACAATACTTAAACAATTCTTTTACCCTGCTTCCTGCTTGATAAATACTGAAGGTTCATTTTTTTTCACAGGAATGGCAATACAGCGTGACAAAACGCTGGTTGGAAAAATTATCCCGTATGCTGCTTATGCATGACTCATATTGTTTTCGCAAATGCAGAAACTGTCCTTTGTAAAACAACCGCTGTCCTTTCCGCTATTGGCAAAATAAGTGAACAAACGATCAAGTGCTGTTATATTTAAAACAATCAGGCAAATCTTCAGAAGTTTTAAATGTCTACTTCAGATATGCCATTTTATCAGATTTTTGAAAATCAAAAGAAACGTAGAAATTATCCTATTAATTTTATTAAATCTGGGGAATCACTGAACTACCTGGTTATTTCACAATTTCTGTACCGTCTAACGTTTTGACACAGCAAGGACAGAATAATATTTTGAAATTCTTTTGCATTTTTTTGTTGCAACACATTTCTTTGTAGTGATAATAATTTTTTATAGATAGTAAATGAGTTACAAATGGTTTAAGGTTACGTAGTTCGCCAAATTCAAAGGTAAAACTATAACCACTTTTCAACACTTATCTTCGCGATAATTGCATCCAAGAAGCATATGTTAGCTAAACAATTAGCTCACATGATCGACCTTGAAGAAGGTTTCAGCCACCACATGCCGGTTTTAAATTACATTCACAGAATCTCTCGTCGCGTAGCTCTTCATTATCTAAATACGCGATTACAGCAAGTATGGTCAACTATGGTCGTATTACTCTTTAATCAGGCCGTTGAACTTGGATTGAATAAACCTTAATCAGGTCGCTGAACTTGAATTAAATAAACCCAACTCACTATTCGTATTTCTTTCAATGCCTACGTTTCCCCAGCACAAGGCTTACTCAAGACCAATTTCTTTGTTGATGGTGGGTGGGCGATGTATAATTGCGGTATGGAATTTCACTTTGATCTAATTCTGTAGTAATAGATTCACTCACAGCACGCTTTCATAATATCAACCGTAGTGCGACTTGACCTGACAAAACAGATTATTGTATAACAACAATAATGAACTGCAGCTTGCTGCACGTTGATTGGTAACAGTTTCAAAAGTCAAGCACTTTTCTAAAAAGATGAGTGCTAGACCAATGAAAAGAACAGTGAACAGAGAGTGTTTATTAAATAAAGAATAACACAATGTTTTTCACTGAAGTCTGATCAAGGGCTGTTTTTCTGATATGTCACGAAGACATTGCAGTTAAAAAAAATGCAATATCATCCTTCACTTTCATACGAAGCGTGCGAACTGCTCTCGCAAGCACTCAATACGAGAACGGATGGCTACAGCTCAGAGGTGGGCTGAAGTACAAAGTCAACAAGGTTTCTTCCACCTTCCAACTGCAATTCCAGAGTCAAATGCTGAGGTCGGTTTTATGCCACCATTGAAGTTGGTAAATACTTACAAGAGTCCCTCCTGAAGCCAGTTTCAGAATGCGTGTTGGAGATCGCAGATCTCTTGTACTGCAACAGCTAATGTAAATTTGAATAAATCCGATTACCACTTTCTGTACAACGATTGCCCGCCACATGGAACTGATTGCCGAAGCTATAGCCAGCGAGTTAAAGCAAAAAGTGGCGTAAATTCACGAGTGCTGGATAAACGTAATGATGTACAAAGGTTCTGCTCGCCTCCTCGTTGATATCCAAAGGATTAATCATCATTTTGAGATAACAAAGGAGATTTCGAACATGGAGGCTCTGAAAGGTTAAACGTTGGGAGAGGACGTAGATGGTCGGGGTTAGTTGTCAGGAAGAAAATGAAGCAACCTTGGTATAAACGTATGGATGTAACAACGGGTGGTCTCCAAATTTTACTGGAAAAATTTGAGATGCTGAAAGAAATCGGGGTGAAAGGAAAAATTCTGACCGGGATGTTATTTTCCTTCACTGCATCCTTCACCAGGGATCTCTGCGTAGCTCTGTGCAGCAGATCAGTCATATTGCAAATCCAGTCTCAAAACGTTTTAACTTCACAGGCACAAGGGGATTTCAGCACCGTTAGTTCATTACATTCCTGGAGGAAACCTGTGCAGGTCACCAGGACTTTCTTTGCCACTCTGGTGTCCGATGGTTAGCTTTGGATAAAGTGTTCAGTGAATGCCCTGGAAACTAAAAAAAGTACTGCATATTTGGGGTTGATGGAGAAGGTCGATGATTACCTGAACTGAGCGACAAGGCTGTGTGACTTTGCATTTTCTGTGGATATGAATATATCAAAGTGAGGCTACAAGGGAACATGTAGTTTCCCCAATGCATGTGAGAGCTTTCAAATCCATGCTAGAATTATTCTCTAAGCAGCAAATTTCAAACAAGTCATTCGCTTATTTTCACACTGACTACACTGTACAGCAAGTCGCTGGAAGACGTGCACGAATTCTGCAGGCAGTTTTATGATTTTGAAAAACTTGACCGGTCACTTCAGATGGTGAACTGTCCCCTATCACAACACTCGGAGGCAGCAGGCCGTTAAGGGCGATTGAAATTGTTCACTATTTGGTTTAACCATGTCATTGCAGAGCAGAGAGTGACTTACGTGCTTCTATTCTGCATTTCCAACCATTCGGAGAATGTCACAGAAGATGCTGGCATTGTTTGGCTTGGCCTGTGTGCGTGAGCAGAAGTTCAGAGTCATATCTATATTATCAAGCTCGTCGCAGATGAAACGTAACTGACCAACACCTCAGATCAACCCTGAGGATTACCACAACAAAACCAGCTGCAGACTTTGATAAACAATGGCTTCAATGAAGACCATGCAGCACCTCTGTTCCCACTAAAATTGTACTTGACTCCAGTGGCGGTTCTAAGGGAGGGCCTGGGTGGGCCATGCCCCCAGATTTCTGGCTGGCCCTCTGCTTGGCTCCCCAGTTTTGTGCTTAATTTCACGTACAAGTTCGTTTGATAGACATATACAGCAGATAACTTTCAGCCAGCAAAATTTTTAACGATTTGAAGACTTTCTGGCGACGGTTCTGACGATATTCACAAGTCTATTTTGGGTTTGATAGGGTTAATCATATTTATTAAAAATGAATATTCATTACAACGGAAAATCACCATGTAGGAGAGACATTGATGTTGGCCCCCTACTTTTTTCCTTGGCCCCGCAGAGCCCCCCAGTTTTGTCATTCTAGAATCGCTACTGCTTGACTCCTTTTGCTGTTTTCTTAAGTAAAATCATTTATACAATGAATTATGCAGCATTACTTACATTAACATGATCTGTTAACTGTTGAAAAACTAAACTTTTATGTTATCGCGTCTACGTCTAATTCGCATAAGTTCACACAAACAATGCTTGCCATCTTCGGCTGATTCGACCCTGTGTCAAATTTTACAACCCAATGCGGCCGGCGTATAAGCAGTTTGACTATACAGTAGTCAAACAGTTTGCCATGCCCTGAACAGGAGCTTCGACATTATTAGTATATTCGGTTGCCCAAAGCTCTGTATGTTAATATTTCAACAAAATCTGATGAAAGATCCATTAAAGATATCAAAATTTTATCAGCAGTGATGGCAGCGTAACTTTTGAAAAACATTTCAAATTTCACTAACTGAGCTATCAGGTAAAACTTATTTTTAAAATAGTTGGCTTACATCGGCAGTTGATCCTCTTGTATTTAAAACGAGTAGTGAAAACTGCGTTGGCACGGATCTCCTTTGTTGATAGGTAGCGAAATGTTGGCAAAGTGCGAAGAATTTCGTTAATGTAATTCTTGAGTCCTAGAAAAATAAACCCAGCGTCTGGAAAGCTTTTGCAAAGATGTGCTGCCTGTCGTTTGCGGGAGAATTCAAAACAGTTGAATCCAGGTTTTTTTTTCAAGCCGTTTTAGTGACCCGATTCGGGTCCCTAGAATTTCATATCGGGTCCCCAGAATCACAGAAAATTATCATCGGGTCCCTAAAATCAGAGAAATCGGGTCCCTACAGATCCATATCGGATACCTAACATTTTCCTTAAAAAAAACAGGTTGAATCTTGAATCTATTTTTGAAGGAAAGCCATGAAGGATAAGATATTCATTCAAGGCAAAAAACGCTTGCTTTTCAAGCTGTAGGTCGTCGTCCGCTGATTGTCCTTCTACGGAGTCGATTCTCACCTGTTTGTTGCTGGTCACGTCGTTTCGTCATTCATGTACATGTCGAGAAATCAAATTAGTAAATAAATACGTGAGCGTTCATCGTAAAGCTTGTGAATAAACATACTTGGAAAGGCTGATGCTCTTTTGCAAAGAAACCGTATGGACTACTTGTCCGCCAACATTGCATTATGGTTTTGGGCAATGTCTTGACCTACGTGGCAGTGCGTAAGCCATTCTTCAGCCAAGCACTGAGCGGGCAACTGAGACCAATAAAGATTTGCAGCAATTTAATTTGACAGCACGTTGCACTGTCAATTCAAACAGGGCTCGACGCAGTCGAACTTCTGAGAAATTTCCGTGCGTCGAACAAAGGTCGTTCACAACTGAATGAGCTTGCGATTACTTCGATGAAAATAGCGATGCAACCCGCGCCGTGATGCGACGCTGCTCACTCATTTGCCCGACGGCTGCCACAAGATCGAATGTGGATACTGAGCTGAAGGGCTGCACGTCGCATGCTGATTTTTGAAAGATCTTTATCTTCAAAATTCTAGAAATTTCTTAAATACTTCTCGTGGGATCGAGCACTGACAACGCACAAGCAGTGGCGACTCCGGCACTCGGACTTAGCCAGAGTCTTCGATTACGATTTATATTGCAGAACAGGGGTGGTTAAACATTTTCTACGGAGGGTCGCATTGAAATATTTATTGCTACCGAGCCCCATATATTACATATATTACATCTATAATCGATTTAAAAACTGTTTGCATTAGCTAGCACAAAATGAAGGTAACATTAGCCACTTCAGGTTGTTGAATAAAAATGCGATTTCGAATAAAACGTGCGTGGAATAAAATCTCGAGAATTCTAATCACGATCGATAAAACCACTTTAAGCCAAAGACTCGAAACATGTACTGTCGATGTACGTAAGGCTGCCCTGCGGGTCGCACCTTACCCACCCCTGTTGCAGAACGTGTGCTTGCTTACATTGTATATCTGAGCCACCACCCACTTCACTGATTAAGCTTATTAACTCGGGTTCTTTTCATTGTGCCCTGCCACTGTTCATATGTTTTCATTCCATGTTTGTCCTTTCGCATTCATGTTGCATGTGATCTGAATCGAAAAATAACGTTCGTAGTAGGCGTTCTCTCGACTCCGTTCGCTCGCGCTTTGCTCGGGCTCATCCATTACAGCCCAAGCTGCCCTCGGCAATTTTTTGAAACTAAATTCATATCAGACTAAATGTTTTTTGAAGCAGTGGCTTTGCATAGAAGATTGGATTTAAATTCCATTCCAATTAACAGTTTCTATTCGAGAATAATTTCAAACGAACGACAAATTGTCCAGTAATTCGGTCCAATATGAATGAGCCTAGTGCGCAGAGGTTTACTCGGGCTCACCCGATATAGCCCGAGCTGGTCTCTGCAAGACTGCAAATAAGTAATTTTTAAAATATAATTCATATCAGATTAAATGTTTTTTGAAGCAATGGATTTCCACAGAACATTGGATTTGAATTCCAATCCAATGGACAGTTACCACTCGAGAATAATTTCTAACCAACTATAAATTGTCCAGTATCTCTGGCCACTGTTGCCACTGTGGTCAGTCGCATTAACATCAGATTGTTGCCTTTTTCAACATCAGAGTTTTACGTTACAGATAAGCTAAATGCTTCTATTACCAATACCTGACAAAGTTCCATAACACACATTGAATCCGAAACAGAGAAGTATCGTCATTAAATGGAAACGCTTGTCATTTGTGCGTAATGTAAATGTTATTCCCAACGTCATGAAGAGAGCTCCTTCAGTTTGGAACAATTACCAAACACACATGAGGGTGAGAAATTGATGAATGAAACTTAAATCATGAATTTAATTCATTTTCATCATAAAAGTAATGAAAATTAGAGAAAAAAAATTTTCTCAGTAAACATCAGATTTGTTGCCAAAACATCAAACATCAGAAATTTCTATCAAAACATCATGTTAAAGCTTGTTGTTAAAGCATCAGAAGTGGCAACACTGACTCTGCTAATGTGAATGAGCCTAGTAAGCACAGGACTAACTGGCGTTATCATTGTCCTGTGACGTCAGTTACGCAACAGTGGATGAGTTCTCATGATAACTTCTCGTCGGTTGTTACGTAAATGGCGTCACAGAGAAACGATAGTGCCAGCCAGAATAAGAGGAAATAGAAATTTCAGTCATGCAGTCTTCGAAAGGTTGCATTCAGTCAGAATAAATCGCATGATGAGCCCGAGTGTCACTGTTGACCTGGAGTCGCCCCTGCGCACAAGGCAAGGATCACGTCGTTCCTCAACATTGCGCATCAAACCGAATGGCTAATTTCTACGAGAGATCGATTTGACAAGCTGAAAAGTTTCTGTCACCAAAAGGAAATTGCTAAATCACGTCAATATTACGTCAATATCATTAGTTACCACCATCAGAAATGATAATTATTACAAATTGATGGTTCCAAAAATATATGTCAAAAGTTTATCTCTGGTACAAACGACTTTTCCCTGAGCCTAAGTTAACACTACAGAATCACAAGTGAAGCGTAACTGATTAAAGAGTTGTGCTTAGCCGTTAGTAATAAAACATATGATCCGACGCCTTGCTCTTGATAACTTAGCCTAATGCCATCACTTAATTGTCTGAAAAGAACACAGTGGCTTACGCAGAAAATTGTCATGGGGGTTCATTCAGTGGCGTATGGTAGTCATTTGTATTTGGTGTGCGCTGTTTGTGACGTCACAATTTGAAGACATATTGATGTTTCTAAACCAACGTTTTCGCGAAATTTGTTGACACAATATGCACATTCTGCTACACGCACTCCCCTTAATTTTTATGTCATTGCACTGAATATAAACCAGGGTCTCAAACACGCGGCGGGTCTCACGTGGCCCGCGAGGGCATTTTGTGCGGCCCGCGATGCTTTTGGGGAATTTTCAAATAATGAACATTTGCTTTGCCAAGTGCCTTGTAAAAAGATGCCACGAAAAAATTGAACCAAAGCTGAATGATGCCCAGTGCCATTTTTGTCCCGGCCGCAACACTACAGACCAAATTTTCACTCTGCAGCAAATTTTTGAGAAATCTTGAGAGTACACCAAAGACGTCTACACATGCATTGTCGACCTCGAGAAAGCATATGACCGGGTTCCTCGTGGAAAGCTTTGGAAGTGTTGCGGGAGTACGGTGTTGACGGCCGCCTGTTACTGGCCGTCAANTCACTGTATTCATGCTCGGAAGTTTGTGTCCGTNTCGGGAGAGTNAAATGGGATTTTTGCGAAGAGNCCACGGTGTGACACAGGGGCGTACCAAGGTGAGATGGCGCCCGGGGCATGAAACAAGTTTGGCGCCGCCATGTTTGAATCTAAGGCCTTTTGGGAGTAAATGTACTGTATTGAAGAAAAAAATTGCGACATTTTTGGGACTTTTCGGCGCTCCCCAGTGATTTGGCGCCCGGGGCATTGTTCCACCCTTGCCCCCTCGTTACGCCCCTAGTGTGACACTTCGCAACAAAGTGCGCAGCTGAGAAATTCGCTGAGCCCTGAATGTCGAACCACTTCTCCTCCGAATTTAAAGAACCCAGCTGGTTCGGCCATGTAACCAGAATATCCTAGGAATGATCGGCTAGGCAAGTCCTTCTGGCTAAACCCACGGGAAAGCGGCCCAGAGGTCGTCCAAGGACCAGGTGTAGTGACTACATTTGACCGTGAGGTATTTCGAGTCCTCCGCGGGAGGCTAGTTGCCCCCGCGACCCTCCCTACAGGAAAAGCGGGCATGAAAATGAATGAAATCAACAACATATACGTTATTTAGTCTATTCACCGGTTTCTAAAAGTGCTCAGTTAGCGATTGATCAAATTCCTTAAACAGCTAGAATTGAACGAAGAGACCGCTAGAAATGATCTGCCTGTTCTGCCTACATTCAGGGCACCTTTTGCAGGAAATAAGATGTAAAAGCTGTTTCTGGTAAGTTTACGTACCGGTGTTGTTGCGTCAGCGTCGTAGTGCGGCCGCGGGTTGTTTTATAAGTCCTCATGTGGCCCACGGCGCAATTTGAGTTTGAAACCCCTGATCTATCTGCGCTCCGGGTTACGACATCGGAGGAAAAAAACAACGCTACGACATAGCAGTTCATAACTGCATAAATATCAGGCTGCGCGTAAAAACAGGGGTGTGAAACACACTCATCACTGCGTCAGGGCAGTCCACAACTACAAAATCAAGCTGCTCTAATGTCTTGTCGAATATGAGCAGTGGAGCATAGAAAGTGTGCGGCTGGAGCAGTGCCGTGGCAAAGCAGCCCCGTATCCCCCGGTCGGGGGGGCCCGACCATTCGTGGGGGCCCCACAATATATATTATAATAAAACGTTTAAGAAAATGTGATGCATGCGCTTGCTTATCTGCTGAATGTGTAATGAAAATGGGTTAAGTTTGTTTAAATAATGCAAGTTATTTAGGTAAGAACTTCTTCCTGATTCAAAATTATTAGTTTAACTTGGTTAGGTTTTGAAATAGCGCTGCTCAGGGAGCTAATTTGCAACTGGCTCGGAAAAGCACGCAGCTGCCTAATTGCTTGCTAATATTAAAAGGTCCCA
>JGI24158J21664_10004555_pt1 | contig 17865 bp, 12 predicted proteins | sample Ectturendosymbi3_FD_21664 | JGI IMG/M metagenome (IMG submission 21664)
TTACCACCATAAAGAAGATCACTAAAAGGTGAGAACAATGTGCACGGTATATAGTAAAGTAACGCCGTTATGCCCGCAATTTGTTTTCCTCAGAAAAACATAAAATCCGTAAAACTAAACCCTGTTTATTTCACGAGGTGAACTCCGTTCACTCCCTCATCAAACAACGAAGACAATTCAATTAAAGGTAAAGACAATATATATGAAATAACGTTTCTCAAAACAATCATGTTACAGTATGCATATATTATGTTCTGTTCAGAGTACGACTACTGTATCGTGCTTTCCTAGAACTGTGAAACTCTCCGTCACAGAACATAACTAGAAGATGATAAGGTTTGAATGATTGCCATCAAAGATAAAAACATCCAACCGTATTATTTTTTCAGACTATGAAGCTCGGCTAAGTCTGACATCTGAACATTACCGAAGACTGATCTGTAACAATCAAGTACGTTACTTTTCACGTTGCTAAAAATGAAGTTGCAAGTAAGTTTGTCTGTGTTAAGATTCCGGATGACTCACATTCAGGCAAGGTTAAGTGAACTTAAGCTTTCATGATAATCTAGCCTTGGGAAATATCGTCGAACCCATTAGAAATACGATTTACCTAAAACGGTTTCGGTCTTTTGTTTATTGGTAAACCACGTGTAACCGAAAAACTAGAAATTACACAACCTATACATCGGACTGCGACAGCACGTCTAGCGGTCGACATAACCTTCACCATGGAAACATCAATCTCACGTAATTTATGGGGCACCTGATTAGAGAACCTCTGTGTTTTTTCGGTGCCCCGGCGTTTTTTTTTCTGTTTTAGCGAGTACATTTAACGTAATTAATTCAGTACCGCCAAATAAATCAATCTATCTATCTAAATGCAGCAGGATTTTCTCACTGTCAGCTGCAAAATTTCCAATCTACCGGTTAGCTGATTTTCTACCAGGATTTTACCAAGCGTTTGGCAGGTTTAACAGGTTACAAATTCCTGACCAAAAACCTGTTTCAACAGTTTTCAAGATGAAAACTTTTACACCTTTTTCATCAATAAGTATACTTCCCTTCTTTATGAAGTTTTTAATTGGGTAGCACCAGGACAAATCACAACCACCTACCTGCAATTATTTGGAATTTTTATTATGATGCAACGAAGCTGCTTCAAGAAGATAAATGTGTCATAATAACAAATAATCACATAGCTTGGTAAAGCTTAAATGATTTGCTTGTGTGCTTTGCTTAGTGAGTGCGTTAGGTAAAAAAACAACATTGGTAGAAAATATTTTTATCCCACGACACGATATTTCCAAGTGGTTCACTTACGCTAGGAAGTAGTAACGTCTGGTAAAAACTTCCTGGTAAACCAAAGCTGACAAAAGTTCCGACATATATGTTTGCAAGATTCAGAACTTAAAAGTTGGTTCAGTGCCCACGGCCTATCCTGCTGATTCAAGAAAAGCCTTTTGCGAAGTTTGCAATAATGCAATCATTGCGAAACATTGTGAGCTTGAAAGCCATAACTGGTAGCAAAAGCACTCAGATAAGACCAAAGAACTTTTTACATGCTCCCTATTGTAACGCAAAGTTTTAAGTACAAAGATCAGACTTAGCAAGTTGTCGGGCACAATCTCTGCTCAGATTGTTTATGCTGAGCATTGTTCTACTGTATAAAAACATGCAACCATTTGAAAGAGATTGTCAAGAACTGTGTGTCATATAAAAAACGAGGTAAGCTGCAGTTACGTTGCTCAAAATGTTGACTGAAAGAAAATTGTGTGTCGAAAAGTGTGGTGGTTAAGATCGGCATTTGAAGCCCATGCTCATTGAGACTGAGTGCAAGACGAAGAACTAATATATTGAATAACTACATTGGTTCCTTTTATACATCTTTAAATAAACAGATTTTTAAACAAAATTTTAGCTGAAAATTTGTGACAATACTTTTAGCAGAATCTAGCAGTTTTTTGTGACACCATTTAGTAGATTTAGGTCACAACCATCTGGCAACACTGGTGGTCAGCACGATACACTCAGATTGTCATTTCACGATGCAACTGGAGAGAGCATGCAGAGAATAAAGCTAGTAGCACGGATGCCTTGCCCACACACTTTTTGTTTTAGCGGGTGTTGCGGTGTTTTTTTAGGTTAGGGCCCCGCGCTCTTGAAATGCTACAGGCCCCACGCTACCTTAATCCGGCACAGCATTTACATTAACGCACATCGACGCTGATCTATAATATAAAGAAAGCAAAGCAATATAGTGAGTTCTATCAGGGAAAGTTTCGTTACTTGTAGAAAGAAGACCAAAAAAAGATTATATTTTTTTCTTTTCCAGACTCATCGCCAGGTGATATGTGCTGAAGAGGTTCTTTTCCTGCAGACTTTCCGCTGTCCATTGGCCCAGGGCATTTCCTTAAGGTTCGCAGTTCGCATTGAACCATTCACAACAAAAGTAAACGACGAAGAGAAATTAAACCATAGGCTAGTCTGTGCACAAAACGAATAATATCCAAACATACCAAATGTGCATCGTACAGTGACTCAAAAATCACGCCAATACGTCATAGAGTTTTATGCAAGAAGGTTCAGTACTTGGTTGTGCCTTTTTTTTGTCAGGGCATTTTGCACATGGGCGTGACATCCATTCAAACCAGGGACCATTAGTGCAGACTGCAGACCGTTGTCTGGATTCTGTTGAGCAACGAAGTAGGCCTTTTGAGGCTTAGTCTGCTTTTAATCTTTCATGCTGAATTCAGCACCAGAACTTTAGCGCCTTATCCACAAGGTTCTTGTAACAACCTGAAGTGATATGTTGAGTCTCTTCTGTAACTTATTTGGCCAAGCGATCAGGTCTCATCTGTTCGTTTGTTCCAGCATATGTAGGACGAGTTACGTGCTTTGTTGGCTGGCACCCGCTTCTTAGGCAATAGTCGATATAAAAATCGTTTGGTTTCTGTCCGCATTTTTCTGAAAAAAGCAACGTTCAGTACGGCCTTGCTGTCATAAATCGATGCAAACAAAATTGAAAGGAAATAACACCGCCTTATTTAATATCACAAGACGTCCTTGCAACGGTGTGAGGGAAACCGCCACATCACCAGACTACTTTTTAATGCAATAACGACGTCAGCCAGTTTTGTAACGTATCAATCTCATTATAAAATGAAGTCAGTTTAAGGACATACACACGATAGAGATTTCAGGTTTTCTCTGTTTTAAAGTCTCTTTCAGCGCTTTTGATATTGTAAGCGACCGGCGTAAGTCCATGCAAATGTGATCTAGTAAACCCAGCAATATTTTCTAAAGGTGCATAGCTGTGATTCGCTCACATTTACTGAAATTTGAAAGTCATGCGTTTTGCCAAAACTTATGTCTTCTTTCAATCGATTACGTTGTAACATTTTGACAAAGAAAACGAAAAGTTGTAATAACACTGTCAGAGAAAAGCGAAGTGTTTTTTGGGAAATTTATTAACATTTTTCTAGAAATTTTACATACTATTAAAAATAGCTCTAGTGCAATTTTGTTATTTTGTCCTTCAAGGAAATCACCAAAACCCGCACTGACATTCTTGATTTAATCTTTTTACAAGAGAAATAAGTTAAAAAGTCAGTAAAAGTAGATTAAAGTATATGAACTTCCTTACATGGATGACAGGTTGTAGAATACCGGGTTGAGGCACTCGGAAAACCTCAACATCATATATTGTACCATGGCAAACCTCCAGTCGAAAGCATTTGTTTCATTGTTGCTAACTTCGATAGCAAAGCCGGTGTAATAGTGAAATGCTGAAAAAGGCAGAAAAAGTAAAAACTGCTGGGTACCCAACGTTTCACTTTTAAGGGAAGCGGACCTTTGTGACCCCGAAATACTTTTCAAAGTGATTTCTAACTGTGAGGGATTTGTTTTNTAGCATATATAATCAAGTTCTACTTTTGTAACATATTTAATCAAGTTCAGCTAAACAGATTTACCCCTATCACGACTACGTTTACCTAGATGCAAGAAAGTTTTTCTACTGTCAAAAAGTCAAAAAATGCACCTCTATTCTTTTGCAATGCGACGGTATTGATCGAAGGTTACTTTGGTACCTGTCAAGGGAAAGTATCCGAACAAAAACGATCCAACAATCAACCACAGTTGCAAGATTGCTTGTCTGTCTCTACTGCTCCGCACTCGTTCAGCAACGCTTTTTCTCTTCTTCTCAACCAAGACACCGTTAAAATTGCAAGTCTGCTCAGATGCTCCCCCGCCGAGTGTACAGGTGCCCAGTACGTGAGTTTTTGCTTTATAAATAGAAGAGACCAGAATTACAGTGTTTGGATGCTTGTCTGAGGGAACTTTTCGTCGTGACAGAATCACNGTTATTGCTGTTGATACGATGATGATTCCCAGGGCCGGNAAAAAGATAAACAAAGCGTAAACAATTTGCACGTAAATCTGCCAAGTTGGAATCCAGCGAGGNTCGAGGCTGCAGGAGGCCCATCNCGCTGTCGAAGGATNTAAAACCCTTTCTTCTGCTTTGACGTTGTTGAAGAGAAAATGAGGNATAAAACCTGCAGTGAAGGTGACGAACCAAATGCTGAATATCCATACCTGAGCGACAACCACATGTCTACCGTTGGTGGCATAAGTGTAGCAGTAGGCAATATTTTGGGNGTTCAAAAGATATTTTGCCCGAATTTCTCCAAAAACTTTCAGCGACAATCTTTCTGTTAGCAAATTTTCTATAGCTGTTGGCACATTATATTTTCCCCTGCCATGTTGCTATAAGCTTGAAAAAAGACAATGTGGTACTTGACATTTGGTTCTTAATAACCCAACTGAAAAAGTACGCTAGGATGTGCAAGAACATTGTCAGAAGCCAGCTGGCTAAGTGCTCGTGAGCATCTGCCTTGCAGAAGGGGGGGCGGGCGAACGGGGCGACGACCTCTGGCATCCAAGACAGAGGGGCATCCAAAGAGTGAAATTACAAAAATTTAAATGCTGCAACTAGATGATTTTTTCTATTGTAAGCCTACTAATACATGCTGCATGGATTTAATTTTTCGAAACCTGTTTTTTTGTCAACGCTATTTTTTACGTATTCTAAATGCCAGTAATACTCAGCTTCTTCAATACCAGGGACCTATACTATATCAAATTTATAGTAACGTGACTTGTTCCAGATCGTGCGATCAAAGGAAAATCACAAAGAGATTGAAAGATAATAGAGAAAAACTCGTTTTTTGAAGAAAACTAATCCACAGGTTTTATTTGTTTTTTAACCCGTTTTTTTGTTTTTTTGAAGAGAAGCACGTTTTTGTTATTAAAAAAAAACAAAAAACTCCCTTCTGTGTTACTTACATTGCATCGTGCAATATCACCATTTTTTAAACCGGTAGCTTGGATCGTGTGAGGCATCGTTCCAGGGAACGAAAGCGGTCATGTTGCCTGAGACGCAAGCTATAGAGAAGAAGGAGTCACACCCCATTTGTGTAAGCAGGAGCTGAAATGTCCGACACCGGTGCGGAGGCGGTTAAGTCGGACCACGCCATTCTTGGCAGGGCCATTCCAGGAGTGCGGGCGCCAATGACGAGGATGAACTTTACGGAGTCTCATAGTGTTGTCCAACTACTCCGCATTCCATCGGTGATCCGCCCAGATCGTCGCACATCTGCTGTTGTCGCCAAATGAACTGATGAGTTGTTGTGCGGCAGGTACAAATGGGTGTCTCGATTTGAGATGCCGTGTGTTCTCACACGATGGACGAGTGAGTGCTGAGTGGAGCAGATGTCCAGGCTCCATGGCACGGCGTATTAGAGACAGTGTGGCTCCTTTTCGACGAAGCTCAGGAGGTTCGATACTCGCGAGGATAGGAAGAGTGTCTGCTGGTGTAGGATGCAGGCATCCAGTCACAGTTTCCAAGAGTCGTTAATGACAAGATCAATCAAGCGGGTGTGAGCACTGCGGTACCTAGCAGGAGCGCAGTACTCTGCTTTTTAATGGACCGGGGCTAAAGTGGCTGTTCGCCACGTTGTTGCCCCAGCACCCCAGGCCTAGCCAGAACGCCGCCTCAGGAGTGCGACGCGTGATGTCAACTTTTTCGCGAAGTGACTAAAGGTGTTGGCGATACGTGAGCGTCCTGTACTATACCATGTTATTCCGAGGTATCTGGGATCGGAGCAAAAGGCCAAGGTTTCGTCGTTAAAATTGACTTTCAGCTCACGTTTAGCTTCTTTGTTGTTGAGATGTAAGACTGCCGACACCATTTTTGTAGCGCTGAGCTTTAACTTCCAGGTTTGGAAGTATTTACCTACAGTCGCTATGTCTTTGCTGAGCACTTCTTCCATTGCTTGTCAGTCTCAATCAGCATGCACGATTGTTAGATCGTCAGCGTATGCATACTTTCTGGAGACGTTGATTGGCAAGTGATAGGTGTAGATGTTGAAGAGAAGCGATGTTAAAATGGGACGTTATTTTAGAAGCGTCGTAAAAGTAACCGAACTGAATTTGATAATACCAATAATTGAAGAAAAATAATTTGTATTAGCTAAAAAGTGTTGAACATTTAAACTGAATTGCGTTTTTCGCTTATGTTATACGAAATGAACCATCTTGCTCGGAATTCATATATTGCATGTTTCAGAATTTCGCAGCCGTTTGGTGCGTTATTTAACTGCAGTAAACGGCTTGAACGCCAAGAATAGCAGTTATGGTTGGTTGAATTGCTCACTGATCCGCAGAGCTCATGCTACTGCAAGAGCATGTACAGGTTGCTATTGAACTGGTTGCATGTTTTTCGTCGTGAACGTTCAGGAAAGGTAAGTATTGATAATGTGCCAGGTGGATACTTGTTTAATTGTTATATTTGCTGTTTTGGGGCGAATGGCCGGATTTACAACTTGTCGGGTTGGGTACTGTCAAAATTACGAACCCATGCAGTTTGAAAGCTGGATGTTTCCCAACTCTGACTCATATAGTCAGTAACAAGTTGAAAATTTGTTTGAAACTCCTGGAAACATATTTTATCAAAAAAATTGACATGTTTTTATTTACATATACTGTACATTACTTGCTTTCAGAAGCTACCCGACCATGATGTTATCATGCCAAACTTAAAAGATTCCAACGCNCTTATGACAACCTGCAAATGGTGTGCTTGAANCAATTTTGCTAAGTNTTTGTGAGGCGTTATTATATATTCATCTTGTTCAGAAATTATCAGACAATTTTTAAAGTACACCACTTTTTAGTCTTCAAAAATGTAGATTTATTTATAGATTTAAGCAACAACAGTGTTTTCAAAGATCCTTACTGCTTTAGGTTTACTCTTGCAGATAATTGTCCTTCACTCTGTCAACTGTGTAACCTCAGCAAACAAGAGATGGCACCAATAAGCTTACCGTCAATTTTCGCCTGGAAACCTGACGAAACAAAGTCGCCCGACTGACGCCAATAAAACGCAGAATGGCGAATGAAAGTATGTGGAGAGCAGTTGTGAAACTTGTCCACAAATCAAGGCACCAGTAAAGCTGCAAAAAATGTGGTTGTCAGAGAATTTTCATTTGTCGAACGTACGCTACAAAAAGAAAAAGCGATGCTTCATGTTCGTGACACTACATTATGGTGCGGTTTGAAAAACAGTAATATATTTAGCAAGTATTTTTTGGATTAATTTCTTTTCAGCTAGCGCTGTAAGTAAATAGCAACAACCCATCCGAAGAATTTTCACAAAAATTTCAAGTAGCACTTGCATTCACAAATGCCGAGAAGAATTTGCCTTCGTAAATGACGTCAACTTGTGCATGGCTTAGAAAGCACCACTACACTCTTTGAAATACTTAAATTGCTGACATTAAACAGGCTACCAAGCGCTTCGAAGCGTCAGCAATCTCTTTCGTACCCTGCAAAAGAACTCAGGCCAGCCAAAGTAGAGAAATCCCCAGGTGCGTCGGTACAGAAACAAGATGCTGGTGAACGCAGAAATGGCGTCGGAGACGCACAGGCTGGATATGAACGCGTAGTGTTTTTTTCTGGATAGACAACGTTGTGAATTATCTTACTGATAGTAAACTTAATTCAGTNGTATGTAGAAAGTAAGNTTAACACATTAGCTACTTGCGTCCAACCCAAATGAGTGACGGTGTAACGGTGTTTAATATTTATATAGCAAAGCGAAAATAAGAAATAACTCATCCAGCGACAGGTGTTGACATGTTCTGAAAAGGGACGTTTCCCAGGAAAACACCTGAAAGAGTTTCAATGCAATTTCGGTGCAACCTGCTATTTCCCCTTATATGACCGGTTTAGCATACAATGATCTATTGATCAATCCGAGGCAACAACCGGATAGACGTAACTCTATAACGACATTTCACCGATCACAAGATTCTACTACAAATGCTATGAATATGTTGTGCTAGTGAGCAACACACGAAGATTTTAAACGTTCCTCTTTCATCTGTCCGATCATTTTAAAAGTACGTTGCGCTTCGGTGCTTACTTTTGTGAAATGCTATATAGACAGCTAAAAACGTTGACCGCAGGAGAGAACTATCACCCTGCTTGGAAGACATGCTGTTTTCACTTCACTTACCTCAGTCTCCTTGAAGTTCGAATCACTGCAATCGTCACAGTGTTTGCGGAAAATCCAAACAAAAAGAAAATGGCAAGAACAACGGTTGAGGCGATCACCCACTGCTCCGTAAATGGCAATACGTAAGCTGGCCTAGAATAAATTGTGCAATATTTGATGTCCGTTATCATACTGACTGTGGAGCGACTAAAACAAAAGTGTTGTTGGCCTTCACATTTAATTTTCCGTATAAACCAAATAATTTTTACCCAGTGGAGTTGTTGACAGCCCATGAAGTGCCTGCAGTAGTTGACCCATTCCAAAATGCACTCTGTTCCATAAAAACTGGCATGATGACGCAATTGTTTTTGTTAGCATTACAGCTGAATTTGTCCAGTTGTAGAAACCGAAATTCCAGAAATCTAAAAAACAAAATTTGAACCATGTGCGTGGGAAAGATTTTTTCCAGGGGGGCCAATAGAGCATTTTTCCAAAATTTTTCTACGGAGGACAAAATCGGTAAAATTTGGCTTATCCCACTCGAAACTAAGAAAATATCCATATTTATTGATGAAATTTTCAAAATCCTTGCACCCCTTTCCGACGCCCATGTTTGAAACGACAGTAGTTGTTGAACATTCGCCTCACAGTGTAAATTCGTATCATTCTTCGTGTACGGTCTGCACATATTACTAGATCATCAACATTGTAGGCCTATGAAAACCTTAACAAACCAGGCTTGGTAAGTTTGCAAAACCTGTTAAATAATATTAATTAAACGGTATATACAGTAAATACACGCAAAATCTGTGTAGGCCTAATTTGTTTCTTACGATGCAACGCAGGCTTGTTCAAAGCAATTAAACAACAATTTCGATTCTAATATGGGCAAGCAATTGTCCACGAAACTGAATATTTACCATAGGAAATTTGCCTTTCGCATTAAACAACTTTCCTTCCTTGGGCACGTTTCCAGCGTTTGGTATTTGGGAATAAAAACAAGGCAAACGACGGAGGCACAATCAGGGAGATATTAGCACTACCTACGAATGAAGAGAACAATTACAAAAATGGGCGGCCTATCACCGTCGTCCCTTGGTTTCCTTTATCTAAATTTTCCAATAAGCTGTTACAACTTCTTTATGTTATTCATTTTCAGCCACACTTCTTTTTTGTTGCACTGTCATTATATGCTTGCAGCAACCACTATGACATGCATGTACGAGCTTCAACAAATTTTATCTTAGGCGAGGGTGTTTTTTCACTGGTGCCCCACAATAGCACAAACCTGATTTCTAGTGGTTGCAACTTAGCGACTTAACAAAGTTTTGTGCGGGTGCAGTTGCAAATTTAAAGCCTACCGCAAGCCCGCAAAGTTACGGTATAGCAGGAACACACGACGAGGTCTCTTGTCATCACACAAATATCTCGCCTGTAGGAAGTTTCTTCATGTGTTCTCACATCAAATGGAACGATATGATTAAAATGTAGCATTTCGCAGCTTACATGCTTTTAATCAGAGCCATACTAAAGACATGATTAACATAAGATAGAATATCCAACTTTCCAATAAAATATAATCAATTCCAGACCATGGCGTAATCCACACCTTACATTGCGCACAAAATGCAACATCTACAAGGCTTGCATATTGAGTACACTTCTATACAGATTCGAAACATGACCAAAATATGCGGTAGGTAAAAAACTAAACACAGCGTGGATCGATGCTTCGTTTAAATATGCAGTAGCGATGGCAATTGGCAAGAGACCTTCTTTTGTGCTTCTATACAAGGGACCTCTATACAATCGAGGTAAAAACAGAAATTTTTCTGGTGCGAGTTGCAGCAATTGTTTCATCAGTTAATTTTCACTGACAAACTTATTGTACACTAAGGCAGGGTCGGATTTAGACATGTGGAGGCCCCAGGGGAGACATGTGGAGGCCCCAGGGGAGTCTTTGTTCGGAGGTTCTCAGTTCTTCAAGTTAATTATTCAAGGTCAAGGAAATATTAATATCAGTTAGCGGTAAATATGTAATCACAAGTAAAGTTGCACATGGAACTCAGTTTGATCAAAAAATCCTACAAAAAGTGAAAAAAATATATTGTTTGTTTAATTTAAATAAAATTAAGTTTCTATCAAAAGTATTATACTGCACACTAAGTAAACTAAGCAGCTGTTGATCCAAAAGAGCACGATACNAATATTTACAGACCAGCCACTTTATGAGACTTGTCCCTTGCAAATTTTTTTATCAGCCTGTCAATTTCAATATCTCTGAGGATATTATACTCANTGTTCATCAGNGNCACNTGNCTGAGTGTATCATGATGCATANTTGTACGTAGTCGTTTTCAATANACTTCATTTTACTGNATGAGAGTTCTCCAGANCGTTCTTCTCCAGAGTTAGTGACCGTGAGGACCAAGTACATCCNAAGCATTATTTCCACATTAAGAAATGTATCCACATCCACAAAATATGTTAAACCATCCTTAAACAAGGGCTCACGGCTCATGACTGTGGAGGCCCCTGGGCAGGTGCTAATTTTGCCCTTCCCCAAATCCGGCCCTGCACAAAGGCTTTGTTCACATTACAACGTTAGGGAGAACGTGTTTGTGCGCTCAAAGTTTAAACACAGGTTCTTTCAGATGCTTGCAAAGTTCTGCTGGTGAAGGTCGAGATCCCAAAGCAATAGCTTTCCACAAACTATCCAAGCATTGCTTTATTGAGCAAATGCTATTTATTTTTTTGCATGGCCCTTCCGTTAACTTAAATGTGTCTTTAATGTTAGCTTGTTTAGGGACATCTGACTTGATAACCGTGCTGTTTTTTCGGTGTCCTGGCAAACTATTTACTATGAAAATGAAAATGCAATATCTTCCTTATCGCCAATAAACTTACTACTACTATTATTGATACTAGTGTGCTTTTGTTAGTGAAAAAATTGATTTCTTATAAATTAGACAGCAAATACTTAAGTTCTCCACAACTTTTGGAAGAGTTTCCTCAAAAATGCAAGTGGAGTTGTAAACACATAGGTTGGCAACTAGCCTCCACTTTAGCCTGATATCTGCGAAAGCCAACAACAAAACATCAGTTTCAATTACATTTGCCCTACTGCACGTCATTGCCTCGGGTTGACTTATCATGAAGAACCCTATGTCCTGTTGCCTTGTCTGTCACTGTCACAAAACCACATTGGCAAGTAAAACGCGCGGCACCCATTGTTTATTTTGGGAAACACGAAACTGACTCTTTTTTTCCCAATCTTGTCAGGGCGAGAAAGGGTTGACCAAAATTCAGTTCTTTGCCAGCGTTGTCACCAGGGGCGCAGCCAGGATTTTTCTAAGGGGGGGGCTGAAGTTATGAAAACATAAAGCCTTGAAGGAAAAATCTCTTCTGATTAGAATAGCCACGGAAAGCACATAATTTGTGGATTGACAATTGAAGCATATTTCTCACGTCCACGTTTCCTTCATTTTTGCTAAGTTAAGAAACGCATCAAACTTCTCTGCGCACAACTGGTGCTATTGACGTGATGGATGTGGCTTATCACCTTCTTTCGCTTTTTTCCAATTTTTGTTAGCTGATTTTACCAACACACCAAGGGCTTTATCGCTGCGACTGACAACATCAGGTGCAAACGCAACACACCATTTGCAAAATGGACTTACGATGTTGGTGAAAAACTAAGAAAATAAACATCAACATTCTGATTGCTAAGGGGGAGCTTGAGCCCCTTCAGCCCCCCCCCCATGGCTGCGCCTTTGGTTGTCACGTACGTTTAAAATGTGTATTAAACATTGTTTTGGAACATACTGGTAAACAGCATGCTGGGGTGATCTGCACACCACTGCATTGTGATGCTACTTGTAAAGATTCCATGAGAGATGTGGTCGCCATTCAATTGCCAATGCGGCGCAATTATCCACGTACAAATTCTGATCACGATCCCCCTCACCAAAAAACAACTTTTTACAGCAACATTTCGCAACGAAATATAAACTATTTGTCAACACGAAATTTGATTTTGGTGACGACAGTTGGCGGCAGGCTGAAGCCTGAAAGTTGCTTTTTGCAAGGGCGGTTGAGGTGAACGCTCTTACCCAAAGACCGCTACGGCAATCCACTCAGTTGTTCGTGGTTCGAACATCCAACCTTTCCATTGTGAGGCGAACACCCTGCCATTGACCTGTTGCTGCATGAATTTTTAGCGGTTTTCAAACGCACAACTCAGTTCTTTTATAGTCTTTTAATGCTCTTAAAGATGAGTAACAAGCGCCCTGAAAGCTTTTGTTGGCTTTGGAATGAAGCACTGAATAAATTACCATTAACGGTTTAACTCGTTGCACGAGATTTTAGTGGTTTTCAGACAAACAGTGACAACTGCAGGTTTGGAGCAGAAACACGACGGGGCAGGCGTGGGTTGAGAGGGTGCTGGCGCGGCAGCAGGGCGAGATTTCTCATATTTTTGCGGGTGTGGGACCTGTGGGCAGGGGCGGATCCAGGGGGGGGGGGGGCGATCGCCTCCCTAAAAACCCACGAAAGTAACTTTGTTCACATAGATTTTGTACCATTCGGAAAATAGCATTCGCGATATAAGCCATTTTGCCGTCCATTGTTTTGTCACAGCAGTGTTGTGAAGCATACCACATATCTCTTACAATAGCGATGCTGTTATGAAACTTGACTAGCAAATGTTACTGAAATCGCCCCCCTAACCTTATTGCCTGGATCCGGCCCTGCCTGTAGGGCAGGTTTAAATTTTTCGGGTGCGGGGCGGGAGCGGGCAAGAAATTTCAACCCCCGCAGGACTCTAATATTTAGCGTGAACTTGATCAAAAGATGCTGATGAACACATTTTACAAAAACCGTTTGTGTAAGGTTGAAACGAAATGATCACAGGAAATTTGCTCAAAACGATGAAATGCTAAACGGAAATTTGAACTTGCACTTCAAGTTACGCCTGATGTTCCTACAGCTTTCTAATTATTCGCAACGTTTTATGCTGCAACAGTGATATACGAAAGCTCATTTTCGGCGTTCAGATTTTTTTCAAACAGTTTTTGAGACTACTGACGAAGCATATTGCATAACCGTAAAGCCAACCACATACAACTGGCTTTCGGAAAGAACCTCACACTAAAATTTAGAAATAATGGTTTAGGTTATTTTTTGAAGATTTAGTAGGGATTATCGCAGACTCCCCTTCACTTTGTGTTTGCACGTGCTTAGAGGAAATAATAGAGCAACTTCAAAATTTATTTGCTGGTCCGACCGTGCTTCGTTTGATAGTAAAGTTAGCCCGTTGTTTTTTAGGACAGGCACAGAGTTGTAAGTCGGGTCGGGCTTTTCGGGTCGGTCCAGGTTCGGGCTTATGTTTGTCAAAATGTTTCAGGCCGATTTCGGGCCTGTCTACACAAGTGTTTTAACTTTTTTATACCATTCGAAGTAACATTTTTTTCTTTCTCGAAGTACATTTGTTCTGCTCACAGCGGTGACTTCTGTGAGTGAAGTGATCGTGATTTTTCTTCAGCTAATTTTATTTGCAAACACAGCTGCGTTCTTTTGTTCTCTGCTCGGATCAGTCTCACAGAGGAACTTAGCACGCATTGCGTCGAAAAAATCAATCACTTACGTGATTCTTCGCTTGTGTTAAGAAATGATGGCCATAGCGCTATCCTGAACAGTTACTTTTATGCCTATAGCGCCATCGTGGATAGTTTCGTGATAGTCTTTTTTATGTTGAGAAACATTACATTCCGCAGTATTAGCACTGACTAACAAGCTGAGTTTGTGCTTGTTTAAGTTAATGTTTTGGTCAACGTGATTGCTATTTTGGGTGTGATAAAACCGTGTACCGGCAGCTACACCCGCACACTACGTTTTTTGATACCCCACAGTTGCGCATATCTTGACTCACTCGGTAAATTTGGCTTTCAGGCTAACCCGGGCTTCAATAATAAATGTCGGGCTCGGGCCGGGTACGGGCTTCAAAATGAGGCTCGTTTACAACTCTGGATAGGCACACTCCGAGAGGCAGCAAGTTCATGATTAAATATTTATTTTTAAAGGCGCTTTAACTCTTTTCAGTTTTTGTGTTTAGTCGCCCTAAACTGGTAATCTGAAATCTAAGAAATGTTGTTGTGAAGTGAGAAAATTTATAAAATGTTTACACTAAAGTCTGGGTAAATCCAGGGTGCTAAAATACCTTTGCGCTTGTCTTGAAATCAGGGCTTTTGTAACATTCTTAGTTGGGGACAATTGCCCCTAATCTCTAGGGTTTCTCAAACGGGGCCCTCGACCCCCTTTGGGGGCCACGGAGCGGTTGTCTGGGGGCCAGGAGCAGAGGCCTTTACTAGGTAGTCTTGCTGTGATATTGCATAAACCAAATGTCACGATATGTTGAAAGTCTTATAAAGGGGCCAAGCCCATGAAAATTTGAGAACCACTGCAGACGTTCCCACCAGACAAAGCCATATCCTCCAAAACCAGTCAATTGTCTTTTGAACAAAGGACATAGATGACATTCGACCACAGGCTTGCAAACACTATTGGTCCAGTAGTTCGATTCGATGCGAAGTTTTGATTGTCCTTCCACACAAAATCTGATGAAAAGTCTCTGAATGAAATCTTTGTAAATAGTCAGAGCTAGCTTTCCTTTTCCTCCTGTAGTTTTATCCTCAGCAATGGCTCGTCATTAAATCAGCTGACGCCTAGCTGCATTGGCGACGAACATTTCTTGGCACATCTTTTCAGTGGGAGATTTTCAAATAAACAAGTATCATAACCTCATTAGGGGAGCTGATCAACATCAAATTTTGGCGGGTGAAGTGAAGAACTCTGTAACGGTAAGGCTGTTCAGTTTCAATAGCAATGATATTTTCCTGGGTGGCGTATTGGCATCAGAAAATGATTTTAATAAATTAGAGGGGCCGAACCTCAGTCTCCAAACATAACACAACGGGAAACGTTATGTTTAGTTATGGTGGTGATGAAAGCTTTCATTGAAAGGGAGGTAAGCCGATGTGTTCCACAGCTTGTGGCAATGGCTGTACTGGATAAAGTTGTTCAGTGTGATTGCCTTTCAACGTTGTACTCACTGCTGAGCAAAGAAAAGGCGAATGCCCTACGTTGCAGGTTTTTGTAATACATTTTTCGAAATAGACGTTTGTTGCTAATGAACGATGATAAGGAATAACACTCTGCACGCGTTATTGGAAGAAGCTCAAATCAACAGCTAGGCCAAGTTTGCAGGTCGTGATGCAGTCTGCAAGCCTCAACCGGACTCCGTTTGATCTATTTTGTCAAAATGGGTACCGCATATGAGCAGGGCCGGCGCTAGGTGGTTGGGGCCCCGCCGAACCTGGACGTTGGGGCCCCCAATATACAATAAATTGCATTTAACACATAGTGTTTATGTAAACAGAAACATCAATTTATTCTAACAAATGCTTATGAAAGCATTTTCTACACAACGTATAAAGCAGACAGACTTAAGCATTTGCTATGCTTCAACCTAAGAAAATGACTTTTTCCAAGTTCTCAAAAAGCAAATGTTTTCAACTCAGTCAAACCTAATAAATTTGCAGTTTCACTTTCAATAGACATCACTGCCGTATTTTCTAGCCTTTCATCAGTCATAGTTTATCTGTGAAACGTTTTGATTATCCTCAACTTGCTGAAGCTCCGTTCAGCAGCATTGCGTACAGCAGTACTCGGCAAACCTTCGTTAGAATGGCCCCAAGCCCCCTGTCCATTGGCATCCGCAGAAATTTTTCCAGGGGGGGAAACGTCGATATTTTGCTTATACTTTTCAGGTTGCTGAAGATGCAATGCAAACGGACATTCACAAAGCGCTTTACCCATTCTATACGAAAAGAAATTGCTGCATTTTATAGCAATAGCCACAAAAAATGCACTTCGTTGGCAGCAATAGCTAGATATATTGCGACAAGTTGAAAAATACACTATCTGCAGATTTTTCAAGCAGGTTACCTTATTTCAAAGAGGCAAATTGCCATGGTCTTTAACAAAACCACAATTGTGTCTTTATTTTACCTAGCAAGACTTGCCAGCATCACTTAGAAAAAAGAGCAGCAAACGTCTAAGATCTCGTTCAAAGCAATCAAAACACTCTTTCAATAAATCCTTGCTTGTCTTTACTGACTTTTTCACGGTGAACGCTCATCCACATAATCCGGACAAGCGTTCAGTCTCACACCAACAATGAATTTTGTAAACTTATTACGCTTCTTTTTGCACAGTAGGCTATAAAAGTACGTGGCTATCCGCTATCAGAACTCACTGGCTTCCTGCATTACCTGCGTTCGACATTCGCATGCGACAATACGCCTACTACCGTAACTTGAGGTGAACACGTGAAGATTCATTGCCATGTTACGCAATAAAGTCCAACAGTACAACAATCTGCACGCAAGTTTCGCAATTTGCTTCTGCAGATAGGCAAAGCAGCGGACATGAGTGAACTGCAAACTCATCACTGCACAACACCAGGACAGTGACACTGGTTCTTGTGAACTGTGGGTGTCATACCAGCAAAAAAACTGTCAATGCAAGAATTAAATCGTAATCGGAAAGCTGTTGACTTCAGTTTTGGTAGAAAATTTTGATTCTTTGTCCCAATTTCCAAAGAGGGGGCGAATGACTGTTTTGTCTCATTGGGGACGCCCATTCCTTTTCAGTCGTAAGTAAAGCCCGCGTTTTTTTTGAAAGTCCCAATTTCAAGCTTATGTTTTGCTCAGTTATCTGTAACATAGTAATGCTATGTTAATGTAATAAATCCTATAATGACAATATCAATGCCGTGTTAACATCAAACAATCAATGTTCATTATATTTGTTACAGTAGCCTATGTTTGATCCCACGCAACCGGCGCAGCAAACACGGCCCACAACAACAAGTGTTGCGCGGCCCAATAAAAAGTGCTGCATTGCCCACAATTGGGCCGAGGACCCCTACTGGGCACAGTGTTACTCGTTAAATAACTGGATATCTCATTGGTGAAAGTTTTGAGTTTTCATTGGACAATTCTGATGCAAGATACACTGGATATTACAGGCGCGGGCTACGAATGCGATTTTATGTGATTTTATACGGATTATTCTATTTTTGTACATTAAAAGGATACAGCACAGGTCTATACAACAGTGGTGTGACTGACCGGAGTTCAAGGGTGCGAACCTCCCCCCTGACAAGATAAATGCAGAAACTGAGCCCCCATTTTGCCTATATTTCGGTATTCAGTACTTTTTTGGTTTCCAGTAATTTGCTGTGATTTTGC
>JGI24158J21664_10004557_pt1 | contig 17863 bp, 6 predicted proteins | sample Ectturendosymbi3_FD_21664 | JGI IMG/M metagenome (IMG submission 21664)
TGAAATGCACGAAAGATCAATCTTCCCATTTCTGTGACTGTTTCTTAGTTTCGAAATGAATTTTCCAACACCACGATCGCAGTCCGACTAAATTTCACGCGGGATCTGAGCAACTACTGGTGTGTGTTGTCATAAACAACTCTAGTTACCCGGTCGTCAAAAACAACAACACAGCTTATCATGTATTTGGGAAATATTGAATGCAGACTAGAGGGTTTCTAAATTATCGTTTAAAGTATTGCTGGCCGAAAGTTTTCTACTGTATATGTCAACCAAACGAACTTGAACGGGAAATTATGAAAAAAAACTGGGGGGCCAAACAGGGGGCCAAGTAAAAATCTGGGGGGCCATGGCCCACCCAGCCCCCCTTAGAATCGCCACTGGGCCCGGACCCCTCACTAAAAAGGGCCCCCCACCATGTTCATGTGTTTAGCTATATGTGCGACAAGTTTGTGCCACTTAGTCCAATTGACCCCTGGTGGTCGATATCGACCACATTAAGAACCACTGATCTAGTTAAATCAAAAGCCAAGGGCAGTCGTGTAGGAGGCAGGAGTGCAGGGGGTGCAAGTGTACCCGCAAGAGTTTTGATTTGTTGAAAATCCCGGCAAAGTCCCTGAAAATTTGGGCACAATCTCTGAAAATCTGGGCAAAATCCATGAAAATCCGAAAAAAATCCCTAAATATCTAGGAAAAATCCCTGAAAATCTGGGCAAAATGGCGCCCAAGTTTGCAGAAAAACAAGTGAAGACCATTTTTGGAGGTCACACCAAAAAAACGGTCGGCAAAGTTGCATAACAACTTTTTGGGCAAGTTTAGGACAATTTGGGCAAAAATCCTTTGCACCCCCACAAAATTGCTTGCTCCCACACCTACAGTATGGCTAAGGGAAAGCAACGTAGAACGCATTAGCTTACCTCTCTACTCGGTACTGTTAGATTTTGCGTCTGCCTTACTCAGATTTGCCCAGGTTACATACGAGTAGCATTTTTAGTAAGGCTACCATAAGCCCTCTTTTTGGAAGACATGTCCTCCTTTTATATGAAAAATGATTTGTCTTCCGTGGACATTAAAAAATATCAAAGTGTCCTGCTTTTTGCATTTGTTATTTTGCATAGCTGTAATACTGTATTTACGTAAGGTAAGTTGTCTCCGTTCAACTTAACTGCAGCAAGGTGCAAACTGGTGGTGTAGCATGGTTTATTGGAGGGTCTGCAACTTGTCTAATTAATCTATGTTTTGGTTGAACTAATTTGTGGGCTAGAAAGGCGGGAATGCTTTCGCATTAATCGTTACATAACAGCGGTAAATCCTTTTTCAGTATCTCAATGACTTGACATTAGCGTGCAGACTCCATTACTAGCTTTGCTGATGAAGCGTGATACGGTGAAACAGTGCATTGTGAATAGCTTAGTGTAGTAGTTTCTAGCAATTATGTCTGATCAGTAATACCAAAAAGAAAATCGCTGTTTAATGAAGAACTACGTCAGAAGTAGGCCTACCCCTTTTTAAGAAAAGGACGAAAGGATTTTGAAACTGAGGGCAGTACGTGTGGTTGCATTTGCACAGTGCTCACAGAAGAATGGAAATACAGTACTATTGTGACTTTCTGGATAATGAGCATCAGAAACTTCTTTCTCACAAAGTAACCAGGTGGCTATCACTTTATCCTAGCTTGCCAAGAATGATTCAAGTGTACCCAGCTTTACAATCATACTTCATGTCCATCGACAAACCAACAGGTGTTCTGAAATGCGTTTTTTGGAATTATCTGAGCGAACACTGTTTAAGACATTTGCAATCATTTGTGGTTGTTTTCAATGAGCAAAGTCAAAATATTAAGAATCAAAAACATCAATTATTGAGGTAGTATCGTGTTTCACCACTGTGAAGGCAACGATTCAAGAGAGAGAATCAGATGTACATACCAAGCCAAGTTAAATCAGCACTAAGAAAACTCAGAGAAGGCAAGGATCGTGAGTTCGTGACTGTGATTTATTCATGTCAGATGTATCCGTATTATACAGTACAAATCTTGTGTTGCATATCTAGATAAATGGACCAGTTTATTGTATTGGCTGAATTTAAATGCTTTGACTGAGATGTTTCTGTTGCAAATAACAAATAAGAAAATGCTGATCCATACGAGTGGTATCTGCCTGAGAGAAAAGTATCTATTACTGTTTGATCAATACCAAAACTTGTTTAAGTTCGTGCAAAAATGACTTCAAACAAATGCAATTAATTGTAAAATGATGAAAGGTGAAAGATGGGCAAAATATTTTGCAACTTGCAATACCATTGAATACTTTAGAGAATTGTGAAAGATTACACAGTTTTACTGAAATGGTAGGGCTCATTACGGTAATGTGGAACGTATTTTTTCCTTGATGCAGCCACAAACTTAAACGAAAGCCAATTCTTTCTAGGTCTCTAAAGCTGGTTTACAATTTACTACATCTTTCATGCCAGCAGTTTCATAATATTGTTAGATGATTCTACATTTTCCAGAAATTCAGGAAACTACGAAATATTCATAGACTAAATAGGACAAGTAGATAAGGATTTTGTTTTGTGTACTTTGACTGAAACATCGTTCACGCTAGCCGTCTTATTTCAATGCTTAAAGCTTATCAGTGTTTGTAAATTGATATGTTCTATGTTTGTTTTTTAGTGCAGTTTTGTTTTTTATGTAATAAATCAATAATAAATCATCGCCAAACTTGTTTCTTTTACGGTGTGTTGCTTTGTATTCTCTCAACGAAGTATAATGTGTTTTTATTTGATGAAGTCAATTTTATATTATAGCTGCTGTTATGGTAAGCGGAAATTGCAATTAAAAACGCATGTCAGTAGCTAAAACATATCTTATGGTGGATTTATATTTCCCAGCTCGTGATGCGTCTAAGTACAATGAATATATGTCACAGGTGTAACGTGGAATACTAGACCAAAAGCATTAGAAAACGTCATAATGCGTGTCTAGAATTACTGTACGTCTGTAGCATATCTTGTTGTACAGTTCTGTACAGTCCTTAACTTGCATCAGAATGATGGTTGATCCTATAATTAGACAGGTTTCAAATGTGTCAGTTGTAGCACTGGATAATTCTGACATGAGCGAAAGAAAGATTTTCCTACTTTCCAGCACTTGATAGGTTATGCAGAGATTTTTAAGGCGTTTTAGGACTCTAGAATTGAAAATCGGGTCCCTAGAATCAGAGAAAATCGGGACCCTAGAATCAGAGAAAACCGGGTCCCTATGGGTGCATACCGGGTACCTAACATTTTCCTTAAAAAACACATGGGTTATGCTTAGGTCAGTCAGAGCTTATGATGAGTAAAGTAAGGCTGAATACAATTTTATGCAAGCAAACCGGACACATGCAGATATGGTTTTTGGGGAATGCTGTAAGCTCCCAGTGGGGTCTGTGGCTGAGCGCCAGCTACTTTTGCACTGACTGTGTTTTAAGAACTTACAGTGGGCTCTGGTGAGAGCTCAAGAAAAGATTTGTTGAAACGAAAATCTAAAGCACAATTGTTAAAGTGTTCATTTATCACTCAACTAGTTTTCCCATAATAAAATGAAAAAACTGCTTCATAAAACGAACATGCAAAGCATGAATTTACAACATGTTTGATTTGCAAGCTTAAATGGGAAGCACATCGTTGGTGGAGGTGGCTCAGTAACGCAAAAAAATTCACGAAATTGTTTCTTTAAAATTTTTTTGAAAACAATTTTTTTCAGTTTCAAAGAATTGGTGAATTGAAAGAATTGTTTCAAAAGCAAAATATTTTTTTGAAAAAAGCTTTTGAAACGTTTTTACAGTGATTTCTTAAATTCTAATAAAATTTTTACATGGTACAATCGGGCCAACATACTGGTGTAGAGCTACAGCTTTGGACACTGCTCAACGTCCTAGGACCTAGGACCTACTTCACACTACAACGGACCGACTCTAGAGGCTGGAAGCTGATTACACTGAAACAAACGTTGACCGGCCATTTACGGTTAGCCCGGGTATTTCCCATTTGGAGCAATCGCATGAAAATGACAGTTAGAAACAGAAATACAGGCAACACTCAATATATTTGACTTTGATATATTTAACTGTTGTACCAGTTTGGCATTAATTTGAAAATACGAACCAGCAAATTGTAAAGAGCGAATGATTAGAAAAAAACACTGTACGTCAGGCTCTAGCCTTCTTGGCTTCTTACGGAACAGCTTGCATTGCTCATTTATACATAAGCAGCTCAACAACGGACGAACGCATGCAATAACTTAAAACTGTTCAAAAATTTGAAAAAGTTAGACTTCCTAAAGTTTACCAGATCACATTTCTGATCTCGATCCTCACAAACATAAATGAAAAGAAGGGGGCCTGTCTGACTAGTCGTTTTCGTTTTGAATGATTGGTCAGATCGCTCTCCAAATTTTATATACCGGACAGACGCCGGACAGCAATTGCGTCATAATAGAATGTTGAAAAACTTTCGGTAGCTATCAGTGGCGTATCTAGGGTATGGCAGGCATGGCACATGCCATGGGCGCAACTTTGAGGGGGCGCAAAAATTGCTTGGCACAAATTAATTTTTTTTACATTTTCTTGAATCAATATTTTGGCAGGCATGGCACGTGCCATGGGCGCAACTTTGAGGGGGCGCAAAAATTGCTTGGCACAAATTAATTTTTTTTACATTTTCTTGAACCAATATTTTGCGCCCCATACAACCATAAGCTGCAAAGCTGGATCAACACAGCGCGCCCGTATCTGACGTATTAAGTCGGGAGTGTTGCGTCAGTGCGTCAGTACCATCAAGTCTTATGACAAATGTGCAGTATTGTGACAAAACACGACTGCCGGACATTGTGACAGAACAAGAACGCTTGCATGCCAAATCAGCAAGACATCGTCCTAAGGGTTGCCATTTAGCGGATTTTAATCCTGTCTAGCTCCAAAGTAATTGGTCTATCGGACTAATTCCGCTGCATTTTAGCGGATAATTTGTCTAGCGGCCGAAACAATCGGTCTGATTCTAGCGGAATTTTGCAATTTTTCTAGCTTGAAAGGTCTGTTTAGACTTGGCAACTCTGAAAGATCAAGTCACTCCGTACTGCTGTATTTCGGGCAAGAAGATATAAGTCAGCATCTGGTTGAGACAAGTTTAAGTCCGCGACTGTGAGAATCTGACTGTGATGCAAATAACTGGTATTGAGGTCATGCACAGATTTACAAATTATTTAAACTGCTGCGGACTGCGGCCCACTCTATAGGCTGAACACAATGCCCTAGTCCAGAGACTAAGGGACTAAAGTAGATAACGTCAGTTATGTCCGCGAAAAATCAGCAATTAGCATTGTTACCATGCCATTTGAGCAAAAAATGTTAACCCATTAAAGAAGTGATTTATTACTCGCGTTTAGAGCTAGTTTTTCTGTCCAAGTTTGGCTTCCTTTTCGATGTCCAAGGCGTTTGTACGGTCCTGACAGTGAAAAACTAAAAACTATGTGTGACAATTTATACGAGAATGTTCTAGATTGCAAAATGCTAGTTTCAAGTCGTACAGTTTAACATTTATTAAGTCCTGAAGTCCTCCTACCATTCTATGAATTGCTTTGCAAATAATGCTGACGATGGCAGCATCTATTGCCAGTTGTGAGCGATCTTTCCGTAAACTGAAACTGGTGCTTTCATACCTCCGAGTCTCAATGACTAAGAATAAGTCAAGGCAGAATGTGTGATCAGAGGCGAATTTTCATTTTTGGGGCCCTAGGTTTTTTTAAATTGGGGGCCCTCCAAGAAGGTTTGCGACGCCTGATGTCATACAAATTAGCACTACACGTGCTCGTTACATTCATTGAATAAGTTGTTCCAATTCATAAACATATTGCGTACCGATCAATGCGAAGGGCTACTAGTTTGATACACACTTCTGAAATAAAAATTTTTCTCAATTTTCTTTAATTATTTTAGTATTGACATTCGTTAATGTGAAGACATTGATCATGCTAATGTTATTTTTAGAACAGGTCCGCGGGCGACCTGGTGTCCGCGAGCACCACGTTGGTGACCCCTGTTCGAAAGAGATATTTTGTTGGCGGCATAGTAAAAAAATGTGCGTTGAACCAACAAATATAAATGCTTCAGAGAAATGCTGAAAATTGTCCTCATTCCCAAAATGTTGGGGCCCCCGCTTTCGGGGGCCCTAGGCTTAAGCCTTTTTAGACTAATGGTAAATCCGCGCCTGTGTGTGATCAAGGTTTGATGAGTATAGAAAGAGGCATTTTGTGTAATTTAACCGGATATATTATGACTGGATATATTAATGTTTGGATGGAATTGTCTTTTTCGAACACCATTGGTACATGATTTGCATTAAAATTGTGTTGTACTGCACAATCCAAAGTAAATGTGTTTCTTTTTAACGAAATTGTCGTTTGCAGTTGCAATAGGTTGTTCGACTTTTTAAAGATGTAGTTTTGTCAGGCAACTATATGTAGGCCTATAAATTACGATAACGTTATTATTTGAATGTTTTGATATTCTTCGTAATAAAAATAAATGAGTATAGAAGTACGGTCTTTACAGATAAATTATATTTTATTTGCTGAAAAGTTTAAAGCAAATATAAATACAAAATTTTCCGTATAGAAACATTTATTTTCTTCATGGTTTAACTTTCGTAAAAACTGTGCCTACATTTAAGATTTGAATTATTAGAAAGGGCGCACATTTAAACTTTGCCACGGGCGGCGTTCTGTATAGATACGCCACTCTCAGCTGTCCGTCTGCGTCGATCAAAGGTAAACTCCGCTTAAAATAATACCAACGCAGCATACGCAAGGCCCGAAGCACTTTCCGATCCCATATTCGTTTTGTTGTGTCACATTTCATTGAGAAAAGCTTTTGCCGCTTCTCCGTAGCCGAGCGCGGTAACCTGCACGCACACCTAACTAATTGTTTCGGGCAATGACACGCAACTCGATCAGCAGTCGGGTAAAATCCCTGAAGGTGCGACAATACACTGTATCTTTCACCAAGCTACATGGGGGATGTCGTTGATACATCCACTTCTCCTCAATATGAAAACGGATTTAGCAAATCGAGCAAAGGAAACTTAAAAGCACATATTCGTCAGTCTTTTTGAACCTTGAAACCAAATAGAGATTGAGGAATGCCATAAACTGTCTGCAATGCTGATTTCAAATTTCTCATCACAGTCGGGAAATAAATTAAGCCCCTGCCCTATCGTATACGTCAGGGGTGGGCAATTAATTTGTCTCAGGGGCCACTTTGAGAAGGTCGCCTTTAGTGGAGGGCCACACCTTCCAATGGAAATGGAAGCAAGTCCGTGGTAATAGTAACAAGTCTTGTTTCAAGTTAGCCTGAACGTTAAGATTTACTGTGAAACGTTGAAAGAAATATTAGTATAAGTTGGAGCAATGTAGGTTTGAAGATCTTTTCTGAATGCGTCTGCGGGCCACTGAAAACGACGTGGCGGGTCACATTTGGCCCGCGGACCGCTAATTGCCCGCCCCTGGTATAGGTTCATGCGCGTGAGTTCCAAAACGTGATGATGATTTCGTGAACAAGGAATGATCTTGTCTTCAGTGTAACTAAAGATCTTGCTGAGGTTTGCTGCTAATATGCTGTCGATACTTGTGTTGAAAAAACTAGGAAACGAACCAGGTGAAGTGAAAAATTTTATTCCAATCCCACGTTTATGCCAATTACAATCTCTGTTCAAGCTACTTGCGTCAACATCATTTTCCGTCATAGGTTCCGATCAGTAAACAATTTAGAATGTAGTGGTTCTCAACGTGACAGAAAAGTGGCAGCTCTTGTGGAAGATCTTGTGCGATAGACCATTTGCAATATGTACTAACAAAGTCAACCATAACTTATTTTTGTAAAGTCAAACCAAACGCGCCTGTCTACTCCGCCAGACCCCTAAAATTGTCGCTTCTATAGAAATTCGTCATGCTCATTGCAGGTTTTTATGACGTAACAGCAAGTTTTTGGGATCAGACAAACACAATTCACGTTGAAGCCGAAACTTACTTTTAGTTTAGTCTTCAATACGGGGTTCAAATGCTGATCTGCACTTGCGTTTACTGCGCATTGAATAACGCTTGGCGTGAAATTAGTTCACGTTATCAAGGTCTCGAGGCGTCAACATTTTCTAGTACGCAACAACTTTTCATGCGCAGTAATACTTTTGGAGCGCTTTCCTCGAATGTATTCACGTTTGCAAAATTAGTTTACACTGGTCTGACATATAAGCATAGCTAATACAAGTTTTGGTTTCGAGCAGAAAAGTTTACTATGGGTTTCTTTCTTTGGATTTATGTGGCGATTGCTTCCAGCAACATAACATAGATAAAAATAGCTAGTGGTGAAATCGACGATGCAGTGAAAACGCCAGGAAAAAGATAGAATCATATATACTCATTATGTTCGAGCAGTCTAAGTAGTTACCTTACTTTCATTCTAACTAGAAGAGATTACGGGATCATTCGAGACAAAAACTGTCAGGTGCGATATGATTAAAGCTTTGGAAACTCAGATGTAACGCGTTCCATACAGTTTTGCTAGTAGAATTAGTAAACTTGGGTTAAGTAATGCGATTCCAAGTTTTTCGTGCAGTTCGCTTTTTCCTTTTCTAAAAGATTTCAATTTTAAATCAGTTGAAAACCATCAACTCTTCGATTGCAACCAGAGCTGAAAACGACATAAAAAGTTAAAATAAAGCTTAACTCGATATTTCCAACACGTACTAGAGCTTTGTTATTAGACGCGCACCTGCCCGCACGTTTTTGTGCGCATCGTAGGCTCTAAGTACATTTGTGCTGCTGAGATGTATATCTGTTCTTTCACTTTAATTCACGTACATCTTTCATAACACTTTCCCTGTTTTTGTTCTCTTAAAAGTGAACCGTTCCATGGCGCTTGCTTCAACTGTATAATCACAATATTATTTCGAACAAATTATTAATCTAAGCAACGCAAACTGTTCTTGAGATCCACCAACGTGCTCTACAGCTGAAACATGTGCATAACCTGTGTTAGTCGTCTGGATGCTTACCGGGACAAATATAAATGCATCTCTGTCCAGGAGGATCGTTAGCATTTCGTAAAATCACTCCCATCTTTGCTCGGCTGTTTTAACCTTCGACGAAGACAAGCGATGATCGAAACTGAATCGAGTCTCATCCCACAAGCTGGTTTTCTAAACATCACGCGAGCTGTACGTCAGTCGACGACCAGTGCTGGGGGTGATTCCCCAAAACGCCTGTCGCGTGATCAGCACCCGACCGTAAATTCGCTTTTGAATGGGAGAAGAGCAATATTTTAACCGTTTCCGACAAACTTCATTTCAAGGAATGAGCAGCAGGTAACGAAACCTTAGGAGTAATTCGTATTATTTATCCTGACCTATCATTTACCCTTCAATCGTCAGTTCTTTCAAAATTCAAGGTTAAAGCAGAGCGAAAGTTGGAAGTTTTGTAAAACCGCATAAAAAACAACGCGAAAAACAATATTAAAGGTTTAAATTTGAACAGTACAAGACCAGTATTTTAGCTAAGAAAAAGGAAAGAAGCTAAATTGCATCACACATTAAGTCTATAAATTTCAAGAACGTTTGCCTTGAATTTATATAGATATATCCTACTTAATAACTTTTTACGGCGATGCCAATAAACATAGCAATAGGAATGCTGTTTCAGTTCAAGGAAACACCTGATTCATCATGATTAACAGTGAATATGCATGTAAGAAATTTCAAAAATCAAGCAAATGGCTGTAAAGCGGGTAAAATTGCACGAACAAATGGCTACACGGGACTTTATGTCACAAGCGTCACGCATGATATGATCTGATCGACTCGCTAACAGTAACTTTGCACAGCGGACAAACGGCCGAGCCAGCAGAACAAGCAACACAACACGCGATATGTCCACAAGGTAAAAATACAACAGTAGCAGCTTGCTTCACACAAACTTTGCATGAACGTGAAATTTTGATGGCTTCGAGTTCGTTTTCTAAAGCTTCGGCTCCTGAAAGCCATGATGATGCATTCGATGTTTTAGAATACGAAAGCGCTTTGTCTTTATCATTGTAGCAAGGTTTTTGCTCAGTTGGGTGGTGCAGAATAGCTTCGACTAAGGCCTCAACAGACGAGAATCCAGATTTTCTCTGGCGGTAATTTCTGTAAAAAAGTAACTTTTTTTAATTGGTACTGAAGAGAAACTCGAAGAAATTTTCTTTTAATTAATTTAAAAGATAGCTGACTTTGATCTTACCTACTGACAGCTTCACGAATTTCTTGGTCACTGAATCCCAAGTCTTTTGCAAGGTTCGCTATCTCAGAATATAGAAGTTCTAGCGAAATTGCACGGTTCAGAAGGCGGTCCTCTTCATGTGGATCGATAATTCGAGGTGGCGAAGCATCTGTATTTGACCTGTAAATACGCAAATCAAATCGCTCGTTTGTGATTCACCTGTTGGCCGAATGAAAATATTGATAACTACTTTTTTTAAGGGACGTTTACCTCGAGGGAACTGTGCTAGGAGTAGAAAAGCTCGAACCAGGAGTTGAGCCGTGGAAGGAGTTTGTCATGCACGGTCTGTTCAAATTTGGAAATCTTGAAGTAACTTGGCAGACGAACTCTAGTCCTTTCTCCTTCAGGATGAACTCGCATCTAAAACAGCAAAATGTGCAATTAGCATGCTAGATGAAAATCAACAAAAGTTTTTCGAAAGACTCAACGCACGTTTGGGAATTTGCAACTTATAAAAATTACATCAAAGCAGTATTGCCGTGAACGGGAGATCGTAACAACTCCTCACACCAATAAAGTTCTAATTTAGCCAGAAATTTATTTTTTTATTTTTTATGCCATGAAGGATATAGATGTGACTATCTTCAAATTCAAATGAGAGCATGTGTTTTTAACAAAACGTACATAATTAAGCAGGTTTTCTGGTATATTATTTGCCATTATATTGTAATTTTTTCAAATATATTTGCTCAAAAATCGCTTTTATCAAAAATTAAGCACTTGATCTTTCATTTCTTTGAGCATCCAATTAAGACGAGAGATTTTCCTGTTCAGTATTTTATATAAAATGCTTTTCTGACGCAGAGTCAAGCACATGAGAGAAAATCTATACTGGTAATTCCAGATAACAATATAATCTTTAAGCATTAAAACAACAGAAACTACTCACGTCGGATACCATTTGGCGTGTTCAAACCATGGATTGACGAATCCAGCCAAGTTTTGCAAGCCACCGTTGCAGTACCAACATTTTAAGCGGTCTCTCTGGCCTGAAAAAATCGTCCTTTAATTACCGTAAATGCCATCAGTCGTGATATATGTTCCAGTTGACTAGCACAGACCCGCAAGCTGGGGGGCAACCGGGCAATTTTCTCCCCGAAATTTTCGAAAACATGTTTAGATGTTATCAGGGCCGGTCTTCAACCGATTGGACCGATTGCTTCCAATCGCACCCCACACCAAAGGGGGCCCCACGCTACGCCTACTAACTTAATTTCAATCGAAGCTGCGTGTGTAGTGCCGGCGCGGGGCCCAAAGTAATTTTTAAGTGTGAGGCCCGTTTCCAACGAAAATCAAAGTGAACGGCACGTTTTTTAACGCCCTCAATCATCATAATTCCTTCTTTAATTGTAACGATAGTCTTTGTTTTTCGGCAATCTGTAGTCTAACTTTTTTCAATGGCAGCTAGTTACAACAGAGAGGGTTAAGTTTTGAAGCTGTTTTCTGTTTCAGTTACAAGTGTTTCGTATTTGGCAGGTCAGGTTTTAATAGTATCTGCAAGATACTATCCGCAGGCAGGCTACTGCCTGTTTTGAAAAATTTCTGAAAAGTAGGTTTATAGTTATTGCGAAATCTGCAATTACTTCATATATTTCTTCTTAGAAATCGGAAGAGAAAATAGTTTTTTTCAAGACCTGCTCTAATAAGTGGTTTATGTTCTTAACCCGGTGCTCTAGCGGATTTCACTGTCTGTAACCATTATCCAAGTGTAAGATATAGTAATTGGAAGGTGCTATACTGGTGTTTTGTTTTTTGTTTTAATAGTTGGATTTGGGCTATTTATTTAAGAATATATTTTTTCTGTAACTAAGATAAGTACCATGAGTTCAAAGACCAACAAACATAGGCTAAAATTTTAAATGGCATTTAAGAGAAGGCTAAAGCTGAGGGCAAACAAAGCCGAAAACAGTAAAAGAAAAAGCATTGTAGAAGCATTTTAACAGAACTATATCTCAGAAAAAGCTCAGGAAGAGCCACACCACAGAGTAGATGGCAACAGCGTAGACAGCTAGCCTGATGAAGTTATGCCAGATAGGTAGTCAAGCCCGCAACCAGATGGGGCAACCGTCATTTATACCAATAACCCCCTACATTTTCAAAAACCTGTTTAATTTTTTGGTACAACAACAAATTACAATCATTTTTCTTCCCAAAAAATCAACTGGTTGCGGCCCTGCAAATAGTCAAAGTGGAAGTTTATGCACGGGAAGTGAGATAAGTCATTTCGAAATTGTTGAGTCTGACTAAGAAAGAAGCTGGTGCATCTGATGAGGCTTGCGAAAATTGAAAATTTGTCGGAACTATTGGATTAATAAACGATTCTGCTACATGGCCAGTTGTCGTGAGTCGGAATGTTAGGAACTATTTAGCCCAAAGAGTCGAACCACTTACAGTCACAACAGAAGTTTCCCCAAGAAATGAGAGTGATGGGACATGTTTTTTTAATTTCCCCGACAAAAGAGTATTGCCAGATGGTGAAGCGGTAGNTTGCCCATGNCTGATAGACTCGACATCGAAAATAGAATCTGTTGCTATAACTGCAAAATTGTAGCTCTGTATGTGCAGTCGCACTACACCAAATATCTCCTCTCTGGAGGTATTGAACGTAGCAGCACATGTATTTATTGGGTGTTACGGCGTTATCCGTAAGGTTTGTGCTGGAGAGGTGAAAGTGGCGTCATGCCCCCGACCTCCCTTTCACATCAACGTATTATGACGTGATGCCCCCCTCAAAAAGTTCTGCAACCGCTACTAAGTGTGGCCTCGCATAAGTGCTTCCAATCGGGCTCCGCACTTGCTAAGGCCGGCCCTGGTTGTTAAATACAACGACAAGTTACAAAAATCCTCCCCCCCGAAAAAACAGCTGGTTGCGTCCCTGGACTCATACAAAACTATATCTGGTGAAATTGTTGAGATTTTATTCCTATTTGAATTTTGTGTTGGTTTGCATGATTACCCAAGTAGAAGAATCCTGCTTCGCAGATTTCTTGAGGTGACGCATGGACGCGATTGGCCGACCAGGCCTGAATCCGGTCAGAGAAGGTTTGCAGTCGAGCGTCTCTACCGCGCATATGCGGGTTGACTGGATTATTACAAGGAAACAGTGAATCGTTGAGTGATTCTTCAGCGGCTCTCTGGAGATCTGCCTGACAAACGTCTCTCCCACTCTCATCAGCGCCGACTGTGCTCGGAGCAGGCTGCGCAATCCCTGCTGCTGCCTGTTGCTCAGTTGAAGAAAGCTGATTGTTTCCGTCATCGGTTTGTCGAGTGTCTTTATGTTGAAAATGCATAAAGGTATGGGAAAAATCATCTCTTTGTTATGAAATCGCTGAAGTTTAGCTACCAATGCATTTCGACTAGCAACTATTCGTCCGTCTTTAAGTTATCAAATGATGACAAACAATAAATTACCAAAGTGTTGTTAGTCTAACGGGCAACAGCTTCGAGGAATACAACATTTGCGAAATGAGACTATTCCTGTTATGGCAACTTCAGTAGCGAATGCTTGCTGTCTTTATAAATCACGATAGCATTCGAAAATTTTCTAAGCATTTACTGTCAACAGTTGGTACTTCCTTTTTGGCATTAACCTTTAATCATACTGACATCATTCGTTACCAATATTAATTCGAAAAACGTTTCGGTAAAGCTCAGTTGTAAACAGTTATGCAGTTAAGCTATTCGCTTGTGGAGGCGTCAAATGCACGCGAAGCCTGACCGCATCGTGTGTGCACAGCGCAAATAACGTCAACTGAATCGTGGTTTGCCTTTATCACCCGCAGTGAGTTATGAACTACCTCAATCACCTGCGACAACGCGGCAGTAAAGTCTGTTTACCGTCTGTCGTGCTTTTTCGAATTTTTCCTTCAACTGCTGGACAGTTTTGGTAATGCCATTCAGGATGTGTTGGATCGTCCGAACGTAACCACTGCTCAACGCACACACCACAGCTGAAGATAACAAAAACTTAAATCAAAATTTTATTTTTTTCTCAACGCTTCAAATTATAACAAGACGGGGTACCTGTAACACCTGACACGGTCGTCACAGCCTGTATACGAAAAGCCCGATTTTGCAAGAGCTCTTCGTTTCCGTAGATCTTTGTCAGGATAGTTTTGGAACGTTGTCATGCGATAGCTAATATCCTCGTGGTTTCCTGGATGCCAAAGTCATCGGTTAGAGGGCAAACGCGTGCATTCATAAGAAAAGATTTCTTAAAGTAGCAATACAATCTCATTTAGTTAATGTCTAGGTTCTAATTATACCTCATAAGTCGTTTCACAAAAATTTAAAATAAAACATTTCACGACGTAAAATGGTTCCTTTTTGTAAAATTTTTCATAATAAAACCATGCATATTGCCCAGAATGAGTTTATTAAAAACTAAAAAATAAGCAAGTATACGTTGTTTGATTCTTTGTCCGAAACTTTGCTTCGACGCAAAAGGAAAATATTCTTCACTCCGCTGCCTTGCTTTGAAACAGTGACAATATTACTGCACATTGTTGCCACCAGAACTTCAGTTTCATCGCATTACTCACTAAATTGTAACTGTATGAGCGCAACCCATCAACTTTAAACGTCATGCATATTTTTGGTTTGTCGCTGTGGTACCCAAAGCTGCTGTATCGAAGGCAAACATTAAACACTTTTTTGCTCACCTGGGTAAATGTAGGTGCTTCTTTGGCCAGCAGGATCACTAGCATTGAATAATTTCACTCCCATTGTTATGACTTTTGCGTTTGGCCTCGAGAGAACAACGACCTCAGCGGTTGTGTTACCCAGTCGTTGAACAACCTTTTATAACCGTAGCCGCGGGAAATGCCGCGTGGAACACACGGCTCGGTGCTCGGTCAACTTCTCGCAGGTGATTCCCACGCTGGTGGCGTGCGAGCACCGGCCATGCATTCGCTTTCAGGGTAACAACCATTGACATTTTCTTCGGAGCAGTGACCAATAGCGGAAAGGAAAACATTGCAAAGTCTCAGTGAAATCAAGCGGCTGCGCGACGTTTCATCACTGGTGACGACTTTTTTACGGTGTGGTACAAGAGTTTCTTCGCGTGGATATTTGTGGCAATTCTTGTCCCAAACAAACGAAATTGTTCTTTGCATTTCACCTTGCTTTGGGCAAGGCTTATATGGGGAAGACCATCTATACGGGTCACATTAGGACATATCGTAACTTTTGTTTTGTTCCTGTTTCTACACGTGTATGGCGTCAACATTATCTTGCAAGTTGTTTTCTCTGTATACTTACGCAAGACTTATTTCCGAAATGAAGAATCTACGGATATCGTAGCTTCTAAACCGCAACCGCTCGATTGCGCCAATACTTTGAAGCATCACTTCGCGTTTTGAAATAGTTGAAGTAAAAATTGAGTCATGCACTTTCAGTTTGGCTTCCGTGGTATAATAGAGTTGGCCAGTGGCGTACGCAGAAAATTTTCATGGGGAGTTTCATTCAGTGCCATGTGGTGGTCATTTGTGATTGGTGTGCGCTGTTTGTGACGTCACAAGTTGACGTGATATTCATGTTTTCAAGCGAAGTTTGTTGACATAACAGGCATATTCTTCTACACACACTCCCCTTATTTTTGTAAAAATCAAGCCCTATACACTCNCCTTATAATAAAGTTTTTGTAAAATATCAAGCTCAAGAGGGTTTTAACCCCAAATCCCCCCCCTTACGTANGCCCTTGGAGTTGGCTTGTACTTGGAGATTTTTGGAGTGCNTGATGGTAGTTTGCATTGCATTTCAGAAAATAATATCTCTATTTAACGGCAAACTTCAAAAAAATTATTAAAAACACGCACATGTGTTGTTCGTCACGATTCGTGAGATACAGCTTTTTCATACACGGACAAAGAAAAATGTTTTAAAGCTATTCAGAAACTAAAAATCTATCTGCATGAACAACAAAGCACCGAAAAGTAACCTGAAAGAATTAAAGCTCTTGTACCAGTGTGGAATGAACTGTTCTATATCTTTCCCTGGTCCATACTTTTGCACACTTCTAGATAACAATCTTTCATATGAGAAATGCTTACACCACAACTGTAGATGCGGCGTGGTTTGTAAGAATTTGTTTTTTGGTCGAATTCAAATATTCAAGCAGTGCAGCATTCACTGCGAAAGCAGCCGCATGGACCATGGCGCAAGCAAGCGGAAATGGGCTCCCGCAGACCATGCGTGACACTCCGAAAGGAGCACAAAAGCGAGTAAAACGAAATTTAATTGAACTGATTAGGGACAATCACCAAGGTACCTCTGTCTCCTACCCCATTATACAATGGTTAATCTAAGTAAAAGGACTACTTCTGCAGGCAGACCCTAAGTTCGGTATTACCTCTATGATTTCACCAAAAGCAATGTGATAATTTCAATAACTTTTATTCAAATAATTTAAGGCAAAATTTTGCGCTTAAACAGTCAAACGATTCTCACTATTAATGAAGTACGCTAGGGGTTCAACACATGTTGAATAGGAGAGAGCTTACAAAAGTATGAGGAAAATTGTGCAGACTTTCAGTATGATATTATAAGCCATATCTTTGAAATGTGGGGAATATTTTTCAGTCTAAAACACATTCCTTTCAGGGGACGTTGTCTGCGCAGAGAGTGAGTCAAAAGACTGAGTTTGAGGCCAAATTGTCAGGTATTTATAGATCAATGGTGGGCAAACTGCGGATGTGCCTCGCCCACATTTTTGTTTGGCTCTTCTATAGCTAAGCAGCAGTATGTCAAACTGATAGCGAGTTGTCGCCTCATATTTAATGTTTGTTTCATTTATCAACGTATTTGCACGAACTCATAAGGTTAGCTGCCAAGGAGTCTGCGCGATTTGATGCAGGACAGGTCATTTTGTGGAAAATTTGGATTCTTTATTCCAAATGTATTTGACAATACAAACTGATTTGCGGCTTGCTGGTGTTTTTGTTTTTTTTCCAATGACTCTTCCATTCAACACGCATCATTAAATTTACTCCCAGGATAAGTAAAATTTACCCCCCGGCTGAGAACCCCTGCGTTACTGACTTGATCCGCCACCAGCATTTACCGATGCGGTGATGTATCACGACTGGATCGGCGAAGCTTTGAGCACCTCCTGGCGGGGGCCAGAAGTGGACACAAAGTTACTAAAGGAGTATACTACGGAAATCTTGCGCATCAATAAAGTGCATGTGTGCTCTGTGGTCGAAGTAGAGTTTTCATTTTGTTAATGAAATAATCTAAGGACACACTTCGCTTGCAGATGTAAAGAGAGCGCGCATGCAATATCTTCTAGTTTGTGTTGGTTATTCGCCGCTGTCTGTCGAAAATCACATTACCATCTTGAACTTGGACTTATAATTACCTGGTAAGTTGCACTGGAAACAGAAGAGCAATCCCAAGGAAAAGCCACGGTTTTGAGGGAAGCCACATTCCACGTTGCAAAAACAATGTTTTTGTCAGCAAAATGCACTGAATTAAGATTTTAAACAACGAAACATAGCCCAATACTTGCAACTGCCT
>JGI24158J21664_10004558_pt1 | contig 17863 bp, 16 predicted proteins | sample Ectturendosymbi3_FD_21664 | JGI IMG/M metagenome (IMG submission 21664)
GACAAGGGGTACGAGAAAATTTGATGAAAGGTCAGGGGGTACGAGTGCATATAAAGGTTAAGGACCACTGACTTAAAATGTCAGGCAGTTTTAGTCGGGAGTTAAACAGTACTCATACAACGACTAGGCTGCCTCGTTGGTAGCATTTGGGGAAACCAGCATCTCTGCATGCAACGACAGCATTCCTTTCAAGCAACTTCAACGCTGGGCAACACCCCAAACCTCAACATTGGGTTCCTACACCAAGGAAATTGTACATTGGTTCATCAGACCGGGACTACTTTATTAACCTCAACACTGGGTTCCTACACCAAGGAAACCTCTACAGCACTGAGGACTGCCTATATCAAACATGTCATATGAAAGATTATCAAAATAAGAACTGGTTGTCAGAATGCAGGATACTTTCACTGGAGCTAAAACCTAAACTTGGCCGCGGGTTCGACATAGCAGATCTACAGCAACATTTCCTCACCTTTTTAGCCTCTTTTTTATCCCCAACCTAGTCATCCCTATTGCCCTGAAAAATCCCAATTCTCCCACATGGTGAGGTATAAACCGTTTGATTTAACAAGTTAACTCCGTTTCAACTAAGAACCTTAAAACATCAATACCGTTCCCCCACAAAATTAAATTTAACACATGTGAGGCATGCGCCCCACATTAGGAACCGATTATCTACAGCTGACATTTTTTAGGCCTAACTGCCCTAATAGTTAAATCTAATAATTGTATCCTTTCATACAAAATTGTACAATTCATAGAAGTTGACCTTTCGCTGGACACTGACAGAAAAATGTTGCCCTCATTGGAAAAAGTTTGCCCACCACTGACTCAGAAGCTTGGCAGCCACAAAACACATCCAAGAATGAAAGACGTTTTTCAATGATACAAGAAGTGCAAAAAAATCCAACCAAACCACTGTATGTTTAGGACAAGCAATTTTCCCGATTTTTACTGTGTTCTTTTCGTCATATACCTGATTTCGTTCGTTGGAGCAGGACATTATGAGAAAATAAAATTTGATTTAGCCAAAGGATCATTTANACTTTATCCGTTTTTTATTTTCAGTCGTTAAAACCAGACGTCACCTGTATTGCTGCCAGGAAATAGCGTTCGAGGCGTTCCATGCTTGCACCTTTAACTCACAGCTTTTGCCACTCATGTGTCTCCGGAGTTTCTCGAACCCTGAGGATGTGCAGAAGGAACATGCACCTCAAACATTTATCTGTACCGGCGATATTCAAACCCCTTATTACTAATTGATTATCGCAGCAGTCATGGCTTATCGCCTTATGACATTAAAATAGTTTTGATTTTGACTTTCAAAAAATAGCAAAAATTTGTCGTCGAAAATAACAACAATGCACGAAGGGAAAGTAGAACGTCTTGCAAACATGTTGCAACAACGTTATGAGGATATTCTTCGTTTGAAAGCTCATGTAATCCTTTGAGTTTACAAATCCATTGCAGATTTTGTCGATAATATTTCCGATATTAACCCGACCTTGCATACCCTAACCAACAAAGAGAATCTTTCACCATTTCACACACAAGCTTTTGCTTGCAATTCACAAGATTGGAGATGAGTAAATTGCGTGATATCTATCTCCTATTCTCACATTCAGCAATTTGATTTGACTGCGTTACTCCTTTTAAGATGTAGCCGACTGCTGATTTACTGAAAAACATCTCTTTATCAGAACGAACAGAAAAACTTGATGAAATGTGTGTTGCGCACCTCCACAAAGCCCTCCCAGAATTTAAGTATTAAGTTTACATTTTAATGAGGATACAGAGTTCGCTTAGAAAGTCGGTGAGGATGTGTCATTTACATAGTGCTGTGTAGTTTGTTAGAAGTTACAGCGTTCGGATAATACACGAAGCATAGTTTCTGAATTGCTCTTGGGAACTTGCTTTTGACAATTAGGAAAAAGCGGGAAAAACTAAACTATTTTCAAAATCATTAAATTCTAAAATTAATTTTGTCTTTTAAAACAAACAAAACATTCGTGAGGAAATGCAATTTGGTACATTCACCACAAAATTATTCTTGCGAGAAATATTCTAAACAAGGGTATTTTTTCTGCTTGCNGGGTAAAAATAGCTTGCAACAATACAACCAAANCACAGGGATCACCAACCTTTTTGTAACTGCGAGCTACTTCTTGTGTACCGATTAATGCGAAANGCAGTTTGATGCACAATTTCTGAAATAAAAATTTTGCTCGATTTACCTTNATTTTAGTATTGATATTCGTTAATNTGAAGACATTGATCACGCTAATGTTATTTTCAGAACAGTCCGGCGGACGATCTCCATGGACCTTGCGGGCGACCAGGTGCCCGCGGGCACCACGTTGGTGACCCCTGACCAAATGTATGATTTTTTATCTGAATACTTTTGAACCGCCATAACCTACGCACCCATCCAAAATTCGCGGCTGACTCTTCCAAAACCGTTCCTGTAATCATTCCAAGTCTTGACCTGGAACGCAACACTCCCGTCGTATCTTCTCAAGAATGCCTTCAGCAACGTTTATCGCATGACATGTAGTAGAAATTATAGATAAACATTCAAAACAAAGTTCGATGATTGGGTAAAAAAGCGGTAAAAACTTATTTTTAAACCGAATTTAAGAGTCTGTTACCTCGATTGCGCAGTAAGAGGATGCCACCTGAATAGTTAGCAAACTTTGATTTAAGAAAAGACCAATTCTGCAACAGCCTTTTCGGTTCATTTATTGTGTATTAAAAAAATTTAACAAACAGCTCAAAATAATGCATTAGATGTCTCGTTCAAAATAAAATGGTTTGTGCGTTTTTTTCGAAGTAACCAAACGCCACCAGATTCTGTGATTTCTCAAAAACTCTAGCTTTGCTGAAAAGTTTTCAAGCAACATGACTGGTTCGTCAAAATGATTCTAAACTAGACTGCAGTGTCACTTTGTGAAAAAAAATTTCAAACATGCTTACGCACCCTTGCACAGAGTAACAAACAAGACTCGTGGCCTCTTGTGTTTCCAACCAACGACACACTAAACAACTGGGAGATTGCACTGGCTCTTTGTTGGTATACATGTCTTTTCCGGTGTGTTTGGTGCCCTATCTTTTGCTAACAAACACACNAAAATGCCTTTCNTACAAAAAAGCATCCAACGCTGTAGCCTGATTTTCCGACTACATCTTAACTTTAGAATGCTGAAGGTGTAACAGAAACAATGTGATTTAAAAAATACCGAAGCATTTTTGCCTCATTTTGCATGTGTTCATGATTTTCAGCTGACTCATTGTGATTTTTGCTCAAACGCAAACTGAAAAAAAAAAACTTTAAAAACCACAAACCATTAGTTAAATATTCACACATTTTATATTTCAGACCAAATAAAGAAAACAAAATTGGATGCTTAAAATCCATTCTGCTTGTATATCAATTATTTCAGTGGATTGTAAATGCATCAATGGAGATGAACTTTTCATTTTATATTTCACGAACAATATTTTGTTTATTTTTTTGGTTTCCAAGCAACAGCTACTGTTTATTGAGTTCAAGAAATAATTCAAAAATCAGGGATCAGTTAGAGTGAAAATTAAATTAAATTAATATAAAGGAGACATTAACTTACTGTCCAATCGGAATCAACGCAGAAAATCGCTTCATCGTCAGGTAAATATGAAACTACCTCGGACTCCATGTTGTTGCAAGGTGCGTAAGTTCTCGAGGCTGGAAAGAAAGACAAACAGATTATGAAAAGAGTTAGAAGAAAATAAAATCAATTTAAGCATAGTTGATGCGGTGCTATTGAACATAAATGGCATAATGTATATTTGCATGATCCTAAAGCGTGAGTTTTTCAGGTCAAAGTATACACTCCCTGATGAAACAAAAAAATCAGCAAATTAGAAAACACTTTCATGAAAAGGGCGGATGTTGCTTCGGCAAACAAAAGTTAACCACCTGAATGTTTAATTTGCAATTTGTTTGACACTGCTGTAATTCTCCTTGACGTCACGGGTGTAGTACGTACTGTGACGATTTGCGGTTCAGTTTTGTGACTGGAGTTGGATGTGGCCAGCACGCTTCTTTAGCGAGCGAGTAATTTTATTGCGTATTAACCTTATCTCTTGTTTCACATCCAGACATCCAGTGGAAATATTAGTGACGCAAAGCATAGCAATTGCAAAATATACCGCATATCGCGAAAGGGAAAATTGGTTAAAAAGGTTAATACTCACACAACATAAGCAGACAAATGCGTCAGGAAAGTAGTTTGTTCTCCAGAATATTGCACGCGTTCGTTGTTACAGATTGACCATTGCATGCCTTTCCAGCAGTAGAACTTTAGCGGAGAACACGTGCTTTTATTTATTACACATGCACATTAACAGAAAATACTGTAAATCGCTTTGACAATTGCTGGACATTTTAGCAAAAATTTCATCTTACCAGGGTCCGGTGCTGCCGCAGTTGGCACGGTTGGAGCATCTTGAGGCTTCACAGGCAAACAAAAAAACAAAAAATCAACTATTATTTGTACATTAAAATCAGAAACAGTAAGTTGTAAACTCTAATGCTTACACTAATGCACGTCAAGCACTGTCATCTGATTGAAAAAGGTAATTGACAATTTTCTTTCAAATATTTCGTCTTGATTTGTTTTCCTCATTTTTGTCCGTGTACAGACTTCAACAATAGTCATACATTAGAAAAAGGCATTCTTCATCGACGTAAAGGAAACCCACTGCACAACTACATACAAGCTACTGTTGTGATTCCCACTTCTCACAAAAGATTTATTCCTGAGTACGGCCTGGCACGACCTTGCCACGTTTGTTCAGGAGCGGTTGGAATGGTTACTGGTCGATCAGCCTCCAGAGCAATCAGAGACAGAGTGGTTGTTCGTAGACGTCGCAAGATATAAGATCATCAACGTCTACAAACCTCCATACTTGCAATTCATGCCAACGACCATCCCGACGTTGTCACACCACAGTCTGTACGTTGGTGACATCAACTGCCAACGTGTAAACTGGGGCTACTACAAAACATCTCCTGACGGTGAGAGACTGGACTCCTGGGTAACATTCAACAACCTTCAACTTATCTCTGTCTATCTCATGAAAATCTTGACATTTTGCAGGATATGGTAAATGTGAAACTGAGTAAAGTCGACAACTGATGCCATTCAAATAAGTTGTCATTAAATCATTCCAAATCAACATTTATGCTCACAAAATCTTTGAACAATAACAGCAACCTTGCGCAAACTTGTTCGTTCCAAATAAAAATTAATGACAGCTGCTTTCAACGAATAACATGTGCAAAATACTTGGGGGTTTTGATAGACAGTTCGTTAGATTGGTCATCTCACGTGCAATACATAAAATCAAAACTAGATAGGTCGTCTTATCTGCAGTTTTCTATGAAATTTGAAATGTGGTATCAATTGATGTTTCAAAAATGTTATATTTTAGTCTTGCACACTGTCATCTAGAATATTGCATTGTTTCATGGGGCGCAGCTACTAATTCTGTTTTGCAACCACGAGAAGTAGTGCGCAATTACATTCTACACCTATTGCACATAGCAACTTTAGATGTCACATTACTGTATAAATCTCTCAATATTCTGAAACTTCACGATATTCATGAAATATAATTAGCTAAACTGATACATGATTTTCACCCAGAAATGTTGACAGCATCATTTAAAGACTTCTTTCAGAAAATGGCTGAAGTTCATTGCTATAATACCAGATACGCAACCAACCAAAGCTATTTTATTCAAGTTTCAACAAATGCTGACAAAAAAACAATTTCTCATCGAGGAGCTACTCTTTGGGCAAATGTAGATCAACAATTCAAAGATAAATCCCATAATGCCTTTAGTAGGCAATAACGATCATTTTTGCTGTTGCAATATAAATGAATGTTTGAAAAATACACTACTGGATACATCTAGGTAAATTTTTAATATAAGTATATTAACTTCATTTTTCTTATCGTTTATGCATGCGTCTTTACATTTCTGATTGCTCGTGTAGTTTGTAAAGTTGTGCTTGGCGTTGTGTGGCAGGCAACTGAAGTATTTCCACGGTCCTTATCCCAGGTATGTTTCACTGTTATGCGTAAGTGTTTCTTTCTTTTATTATTTAGATATCACTGAGATGTTTCAATGTGCTGGGCCACTTCGACTGGACAATCGACAGGATTTTCGGTGTCCTGGCTGCAAAGTTTCACTTGTTTAATGAATAAGTACGACTCTAGATCATAATGCTTCATCACAAGTTGTTTCCATGTACGTCCCCAATAATTTCGTCTCGTGTGTGTTGGAGAGTACATGATTGCCCCGAGTATGATGAAAATTCGCAAGTGTCTGAGTTTGTTTTCTATGAGCGCTCGGCCATGTCTTGTGGGCCTTGCAACTGAAATCAATAAAACTGTAAAATCTTGGACTGCTGCATGACCCAAAGAAAGCAGCCAATTTCCCCTGTCACCGATGGAATGTCGGCACCAACCGGATCTGGCCTTCGCGAGTTTCGGCCAGGACAGGCGACTGCCGGACAGACATCTTCTAGGAAATTCCTGCAGTCACCACATCAGCATTCTCTTATAACGCCACCAAGACACATGGCTCGGGCCCACAACGATCGGGGGAGGCGTTGGCACTTTCGCAAGGCTGAGTGGAAGTCTTTTCCTCCAGGTGAATCCGTTTAGAGATTGCCACCTCCGGAAACATTGAATATGGAGACGGCATACCAACAGTTTTATGAGAGCTTACTATCCGCGGCCAAACAATGTATCCCACGTGGCCGTCGGAAGAACTATGTGCCATGCTGCGATAAAGAGTTCGGGACCCTCTATCCGTCCTTCATCCGATCCCCAGTGAGGACTGACTATGATAGAGCCCCTTTGACCCTACTGGCACGGCTAGAACAGAAGAAGCATGAGTGATGGGAGGAAACCTGTTACTTCCGTCCACTTCTCGCTCTCTAGCCGCAAGGCGTGGAGCACCATCAACAAACTCACTGGAAGGTCTGGATGCTCCTCTCGCTTGTGTCCCATCTCGGCAAGCTCCATGGCCTCGCAAATTGTGAAGAATGGGGCACACAGGACTGGGGCCGGGAGTCTTCCAGGTTTGTCAACAAGAAGCTGTGCAAACTAAGGAAGATCCCAACACCCGAGGGTCACAGTATCTCTGACCCTTTTAGGCCATTGGAGCTAGCTGCTGCCCACAAGTGTCTGATGCGAGGAAAGTCTCTAGCATTCGCTTCAAACTTCCTAGAGTTTATACTTCACGCCAGGTTGGCTCTCAAACTTGGTTTTTCCATTGCTTCACTTCCTGCATGCGCCAACTCAAAATTTCAAAGATCTAGACAAGAGCACCAATAGTTGCAATTCCTANGCCAGAAAGGACACTGGGGGNCCCAAGGAGGNACCGTCCTATATCTCTGCTGCGTGTTCACTTTGAAAATCTTCGAGGGACTCATCTACGCTTGTGTCGAACCAACTGTCAAACCAATCATCGACCCATTCCTCCCATGGCAGCAGGCGGGCTTTCGACACTATAAGTCGACCGTAGTCCAGGTCACCCTGCTGACACAGGACACCGAGGATGGACAATCCTATAAGACACCACATTTTCATCACCGACACGGGCACTTACTCCCTCCGGAATGACAGCAGGGTATGGCCTCCTCTGCAACTTATGAGTGTGGCGCAGAAAAACAAACCGATCATGTTCGACCATGTTGTCCTCCAATATCCAATCCATCGACCTCGTCATTGAGTGCATGGTCTGACGGTTCTGGACGATGAGACAATTGAATGGCTGCTCAACACCTGCCCCAAAATCTCGTGCGGCCAAACAGTGGTTTGAAAAACTCGCGCAAAAGATGAAGGAGCAATAGAGTTAAAACCGCGTCAGCAGGACTGATGCGATTCACTTGAGTGACTGACCGTTGTATTTCAAATGTTCATCTCACTTATTCGTAGGTTTATTTCTATTTTCATTTATGAGCCCACTTGTCTAAGACCTCTGACATCGTCAGTATAAAACGAATCATAATGGTGGAAACACCGTCATGATTTGATGAAATAGTGAAACTCATGACAAAGTGAGACTCGTGAAATACAGTAGTGAGACCCTTCAAATAGTGAGACTCGTTAAATACAGTAGTGAGACTCATGAAATATTGAGACTCGTGAAATACAGTAATGAGACTGGGGAAAAGTGAGACTCGTCATGTGAACAGGTATTAGAAAGACTCAACAGCTAGTAAGATCCAACACCACACTGCGTGACGTTGGAGAAAAGCACTTGACTTAGGTGCAGATTCAAGAATTGCTTGACAAACTTAGAAACAAGTATGCTTTGTTAAATTGTTTACACCAGAGCGCAGTTAGCACCTGTTGCTCTATGATCATGAAAGATAGAGCATGGCATTTTTTAAACTGTGGTATGCATATTTTCATGGTGCATTCTTGAAATATGCTTTACTAAACTTTTATTAACTGCTAGACTATACATCTTACTTTGGTTTATAGAAATTAACTAAATAAATTCTTACTGTATTTTTTTACAAACAATCGTTATTGTGATATGGTTTCAGGGGGGATGTTTGTAAGAAAAAATCTGTTGGCAACACTTTTTGATTTTTGGGCTGGTTTGTATATTTCGTGACACTGCGGAGATAAGTTGTTATTGAAACACTTTGAATACCACTTCGGATTACCATTTGGTGTAAAAGCTATTGGCTACCAAAAAAATTAACTTATGTCTCATTGCGGACAAGGCTTCGTGGTTGCGGAAGCTTTTCAGGCACTGAGCGTTTCGTTCAAATGGACTTCTGCTGGAGTATTAGAAAAAAGAAAAGTTTGTGTTCTTAATCGTCGTCAACGACGATAAGAAGCAAAGATTTACAGCTGTTTGCAAATATACTGAAAATCACGGCCAATGAAAACAAAACAAGCGCCATATTTCAAACGTTTCCATAACTCCTGTTATCATCATCGGTATTACGGCAATTCATCGAACGACAATTCATCGAACCACAATTCATCAAACGACAATTCATCGAACCAACAGTTTGTCGAAGCGACAGTTTATCGAACCGACAGTTTATCGAACGACAGTTCATCGAACCGACAGTTCATCGAACCGACAGTTCATCGAACCAACAGTTCATCGAACCGACAGTTCATCGAACCGACAGTTTGTCGAAGCGACAGTTTATCGAACCGACAGTTTATTGAACCAACAGTTTATCGAACTGACAGTTCATAGAACCAACAGTTCATCGAACCGACTGTTCATCAGACCGACAGTTCATCGAACCGACAGTTCATCGAACCGACAGTTCATCTAACCGACAGTTCATCGAACCAACAGTTCATCGAACCGACAGTTCATCGAACCGACAGTTCATCGAACCAACAGTTTATCCAACCGACAGTTTATCGGACCGACAGTTTATCGAACCGACAGTTTATCGAACCGATAGTTCATCGAAACGACAGTTCATCGAACCAACAGTTTATCGAACCGACAGTTTATTGAACCGACAGTTTATCGAACCGAAAGTTCATCGAACCGACAGTTCATCGAACCGACAGTTCATCGGACCGACAGTTCATCGAACCGACAGTTCATCGAACCGACAGTTCATCTAACCGACAGTTCATTGAATCGACAGTTTATCAAAACGACAATTTATCGAAACGACAATTTATCGAACAACAGTTTATCGATTGACAGTTCATCGAACCGACTTATCTGATTTAACTGTTGCAAGACATTATTACGGCGTGGTCATCACGCTGTAATGTACAGCTGCAGTCATAACTCTCTACTTAAATTTGTCCAAGTGCAAAGTCCGTTTTTATCTTTCTTTAGTATCAAGAAGGCTAACTGAAGTGGCTTTGAATGATTTTGTGTATGTCAGTGACAAACAAGGGTGTACGCAAGAGGGGGATTGGGGTTAAAACCCGCCCCTCAAGCTTGATATTTTGCAAAAACGTTTTTACCTGCGCAAAGGAAATTGACTGTTTTCGCATACATTTTGCTTGTTAATTTGTCTTGCTTCGATAAACTGTCCTCCGATAAACTGTTGTTAGATAAACTGTCGTTCGATGAACTGTTGTTCGATGAACTGTCGATTCGATAAACTGTCGGTTCCTTAAACTGTCGGTTCGATAAACTGTCGGTTCGACAAACTGTCGGTTCGTTAAACTGTCGGTTCGATAAACTGTCGGTTCGACAAACTGTCGGTTCGATAAACTGTCGGTCCGATAAACTGTCGGTTCGATGAACTGTCGGTTCGATAAACTGTCGGTCCGATAAACTGTCAGTTCAATAAACTGTCGGTCCGATAAACTGTCGGTTCGATGAACTGTCGGTTCGATGAACTGTCGTTTCAATGAATTGCCATTCGATAAACTGACGTTCGATGAATTGTCGTTCGATGAATTGTTGTTCGATAAACTGTCGTTTGATAAACTGTCGCGTCACGATCATCATCAGTGCAGCCCTTCGCGTTTTTCATTTTTCACAGTGCTTTCCTCAGTGACCAATAAGACTTGCAGCATGATCACTGCAGTTCAATTTGCAATGCACTAATGGTGATAACAGGAGTAATTGAAACGTTTGCAATATGTCGTTTGTATCGTTTTCATTGGCCGTGATTTTCATTATAAGGCTATTTAGCACTTCCATTTTTCGTGAACCAATGTTTGAAAATAAGGTAAAAGCTTAATTTCACTCGTAAGCAACAGATGGCATTTTCATTTGAACTCTGCAACTGAAATAAATTTAAGATCATGCAGATATCAGAACTTTTATGATCTGCATCTTGGTCTAACCCACATATTGCATTTTTTTATTTGAACTCTGCAACTGAAATAAATTTAAGATCTTCCAGATAAAAAGTTTATGATCTTAGTGCAAACCGATGTGAAGAACAAGCGTAAGGCGAAACAGCCTACCGGCACTGTTGGAGGTGGTGCTACTTTATTGGAGAAGACATCTGAAAGCAAACAATTAATGATGAAGTATTGCTGAAGATAAGTTAATTTTTTTGACGAGCTTTCTTATAAACACTGCTTAAATTATCTTAATAATATTGTGCAAACAATTTTGCACTAAAATGCAAATCTAGCGACTCCACACTTCAACGTCTGCGATTTGCTCTTTGCGTTTCTGCGCATAAGTCTGCTTCACTTTTCACATTTTTATGCATCCATTTCAATGTCTTTCACTGTCGTTTCTACTTTTAGTGCAAATATTTTCAAATAAAAGAATATAGCCGAAACCTTTCAAACACATCTGGTCGCTCATGTTAAGATCAAGATCTGAGTGTTTTCCCTCAAACATGCATTCAACTTTGGTCTTGCAAAACAACTTCCGAAAATTGCAAGTGCATGAACAAAAACAAAACATCATCAATGGTCGTTTATAGGAAGCCCTATGAAACAAATTTACCACGGTTGGTTAGACATTGTGTTTGAAGCAGGCCACAGCGGTGTGACAAATGTGGTCAAATGCCTTAGGTTACCAACAGCTGACCTTCCGTTGTGTGTCCTTTGACAAAGTAAGGTCACTTTCAAATAACTGAAGCTTACCAAATATTTGATCGGCTACGATTAATCCAACGATCAAACCAATGAGCAACGCGGTAGCAAGAGTGAACAACAGTAATGCTTGCAACCCGCAGCAAGGGCAACAGGCCATGCAGCACCAGCACGGTCCCCCTGAAAAAGAGGCACAGGCCACATATATTTGCATGAATGTCTGCTCTTATTGGAAGGTTGGAAAACATTTATGTTAGGTTACTTCATCTCGTTCAAAGCAATAAACGTTGGTGAAAAATATTGCAACATATATTTCAAACGTTCCCAAGACATGGGAACCATCTTGTAGGACTTTTACAACAAACCCTGGGACTTTGCAAACATGCTGCAATGTATTTTTCTCTCAGGTTGTCAGGTTTCAACTGCGACATCTCTTTCATGCTCTGTTGAAACTGCTCAATTGATAATTGACACTTGTCATGTTTTCACTGTAGCCAACATAGGGCTCTTGTCAATACCTATCATATCAATGATTAGAAGGGTTTTGCCATTCTTGGCCCATTTTTCCAAATCCCTATACCCTCCCCCTCATAGTCACGGCCACTGACAGGTCCTATTCCCTCCCCCACAAAGTCACGGCCATTGACAGGTCCTATTTCCTCCCCCACAAAGTCACGGCCATTGACAGGTCCTATTTCCTCCCCCACAAAGTCACGGGCGCTGACGGTCCTATGACGCGTCCACGCAAAGTTATTGATTGTTCCTAACGCTTTTTCCGAAATCCCGTGTGTCTTCCCGCCATTTCAAGCAAGTCGCGGCAGTGGCAGGAGATTTCAAGTGTTTGCGATCGCNGCGGCGAGCGCCTCGTCACGTTTTAGTGCATTGGTGTGACATTCATGGCGGACGTTTGCCATGGTGATCGCGACGTACCATCGNGCGCGCTTAAAATAATTTTATAAGGGCGCTCGTTTTTGACGTGGCAGAACCTTTCAAAGACTTCCAATGCCAAGTATTTTTGCAACGCACACAGTTCTGAATGCCAGCCACAGAGTGTGCTTGAAAGAGATGGCAACTTCAGGCAATGAAAGCATTGTTTCAAGATTTTCAGAATTAAGCGATATTGAGGATTATGACAGAACATCTGACTCAAGCAGCGTGTTTCATAGTTCACCAGAACCGCAGCAGGTTGGCAGCCCACAAACTGATCAAAATCTATCGAAAGCTGTTTACCATCAAATGAAAGTTACATCAATCCCCAGTAGAAAAAGAGGTGCCTCCTCAGCAAGCCAGCAAAACGATGATAATCGCAAGAAAGCATGTTCACAACGGTTAATGTATTTCAATGAAATGATTGTTTATACCAGGAAAATTGAGTCCAGACGTTTACGATCTTGTGAAACCTCAAAGGCCAGGGATTGCTTTTCCTTAACCAGTAAAGAAGCTGAAATTTGAAGCTGAATTTACAATTGACAAGAAGACAGCTACACGAATATATTTTGTGCCATCTCATTAACAATGATGAGCTGGTTCATTCCCTTGAACATTTGAAAAGTTTTCTTCTCAGAACTTACACAGGTTTGCGCCCGGCTATTAAACATTTTCTTGCTGTTTCGATTGAAGCAGGCATAAATTTTGAATGCGCGTTTGAAATTCACCAGTCTGGGAACTAAATGCCCTCGTTCCTTACTGGGCGCATTGGATGAAGAATTCACGCATCTCGGAAAAAGACAAGGATCTCGGCTACGTCAAATAAGCAGGCTTCTTGCACCGTTTCCAAATTTTAAGCAGCTGGGTGTGCCTGTCACAGAAATTTTTGAAAGGTGTCATTATATTCAACACATGTTGCAGGATGAAAAAAATGCTAATGAGTGGAAATAATCTGCTGTTAATTTTCGCAATTCGATGATTTGTGTGTAGAGATTTATCAGTTGTGTGGTAATTATGCTTAGGGCCTTTTCAGTGCGTCTACAAACAGAGCAAAACCCCAAAACCCAGGGGTCTTGAATTTCAGTGTGTTCACAACCAGGGAAAAGTTCAGGTGTCTTTACAGTCACCTGAAAAATTCAGTGCATCGGCAATCAAGGTAAAGTTTACTGGTCTTTAAAGTCACCTGAACTCTGTTCACTCCAAGTTCTGTTTTTAGTTCTGTAACTTTGTGTTTTACCTTTCTTCACAACCCTTTCGATTCTGAAAATTTCTTGGGTTGTTTTTGAAGTTCTTGTTCATGAAACGTGCCCTGCTTCTCTTCATTGTTAAAGTTTGTTATTTTATAAGTAATGGGGTTTGTGTGTTGAATTTTTGAAACGGTGAAGACTTCTTCGGACCAATTAGGGGAATACCCCTTCTCAAAAAAACATTTTTGTTATGAATTCGGACTTTATCTCCAATTTTAAACTTTGCTTTCATGGGAAGTCTGGATAGAAATTTCTGTAAACTGTCAGTTCATTTGTCTTTTTGCTTGCTTCAACAGGTGCCGTTTCGATTGATTAATGCCTCGTGTTGTTGTATCTCCCAACAAAGTCGTCAAGAACGTAAATATATTTGTTGGTATTATTGGCTGTGAAATATTTATACATTTGTTCCTTCATTTTGCGATTCCAACGTTCAAAAACACTTAATTTCTCCTCGTTCTCGGCTGAGTAAAGTTCAACACCCAACTCTTTAACACATTTATCAAAAAATTATTTCCCTTTATCTGTCGAAAGCTTTTCTGGTTTTCGTTTTGATTTTTTGAAAATCTCCTCAAACGCATTACTCACTTCAATTCCGCTTTTGGTCTTCAGCGGAAGCATTTAGCCGTATTTTGAAAATACGTCAATCACAGTCAGAAGATACTTGACTCAACGGTTGAATTTTGAAAATAATTGCATGTCCACAAGGTCGGCCGCCCAAATTTTATCGATTCCGTTCACAAACTCTCTTCGTTTTCGGAATTTCTTGACAACTGGTTTGTGAAGTTCGTCAGCTAGTTGGTCGGTCCAAATCATGCTGTTTTATTAGCCCCTATCCAAAGTGTTTCTTTGTCCCGATGATTTTGGAAACAACACACCGTTCCATTCTTTCACGAAGCGTTGGGTTGAAGATTCCATCAAGTTCATTAAGCATCTCTCTGTCACATTTTTCATTGCGTGTTTTCGTAGCTTTGTTTTTCACATAACAAATGTCATGATGACAAGCAGATTTACCGACTCTGTTGATTGGTTTTGACCACATTTTTGGGGTCATATCAGGATTCAAACGTTTGTTCAACTTTGTGCCGGGTCCTGTGAAACTATGTCCGGGCAAATGCATTTCAAATGGAAAGTTGTTCATTGCGTTGTTCAAGAAGCTACCACTGCTCGCTGCTCACAAACTGTGTTTTTGTCGTTCCATAAACGACGCATTTCCCACGTTTCATTTGTCGATTGTTTTTTGTCATGACAAGCACAACATTGCCTGTTTTTGTATTCTTTTTCCATTTAACACAACACATTTCTGCCATTTAATAAACGGACGTAGATTATTTTAATTGCATTCATTCTGAAAAAAAAACAACAATCATCCCTTCTTGCCAAAATGTCGGAGGGGTGTCATTGTCAGAAACTCGGAATGTGGCAAGACAAAACTTCTCATTAACTTTCTTCTCAAGCCGGGTTGGTTGGATTATTTAAAAGTGAATTTTTTCAACAAGAGTTTCTTTCAACCTGAATATCAGATCTTGAAAAAATGTTTTAAAGAGCACCTCCCAAAAAATATCATCCTGCCATTTTTAAAGAATTACCCATTGATGGCATTCCACATGATGCATTGGTAGAAGGACTTGCGAAAAGTATCGAATCCAGATTTTTTGTATTGGATGAAGACATTCCCGATCTGAGCCATTTGTCACTGAGAGAAAAGAATCTAATGATTTTTGACGATGTCCCTCTGCAGAAAAATAATAAAAGTGAAGATTATTATACGCGAGGACGTCATTCAAATTGTGATTGCCTGTATCTGAATGAGAACAATACCAAACTCCCATATCATACAGTCAGGGAAAATGGAATTTTTTTCTTGTCTCTTCCCACGAGATGATAGAAGATTGGTTCTTATATACTACGACCATACCTCGCGAGACATGACCTTTGCTGAACTCAGGAGAATGTGTGAAGCAGCATGGTCAAAGCCACACGGGTTTGTATGTATCAATTTAACCTCAGAAAAGAAAATTCAACCGAGGCAAGAAGTGTTTGCAGTAATTTATGTCTTTTTTGTTCTGAAAGAGATGCAAAAAGGAAAGCAACTCCAAGAAATGATAAACATTTTTTGGTGTTATGATAAATATGACAGTAGATAAATTTGATCGAACACCGAGAAGTCAAAATGTAACCAATGTGGGCGAAGTTTCACATGAATATTTAAACAACTTTTTATGAAAAGGTCAAGCTACTGATATGAATCAAAACGCCATTTCGAATCTCGGCCTACCACAGGGTCCGAACGATGCAGTGAAGAGACAATATGGTAATGAAAAATTCATTCGAAGAGACGCTCCGATTGACATGAAGCAAAAACCTATTAAAAACGCCTCCGGTTGACGAAGGTGATGCGGTGACAAAGGCCTATTGTGACACGAAATTCTCACCTCTGGGTGGGAGTATGCAGGGTGGGATTGCGATGTCTGGAAACAAGATTTCACACTTGGGTGAACCTGAGCAGAGCAACGATGCACTCAGACTAAGTTCTGGAAACGACGTGATGGGGAAAATTGGATGCGAAATGATTTATCTTTAGGAGGATTTAGAGTGACTGGAATGGCAAGCCCACAAAAGAACCAGGACGGTGTGAATTTGAGAACACTTCACGATTCGGAAACACGTGTTTTATAAGAAGCAGCCAGTGCTGCTGACACAATAGTGGATGATTTGATGTGAAACCATGGGGAAGTGGTTCAAAACATTCTGTCCCAGGCTTTGAATAACGTGCCTGAACCCGAAAAAGAAAATGATGCCGTAATCTCGAAACAATGAACAGACAAATAGCCTACACAGCGAGATAAAGGTTAACAACCTCTTGGAAGCACAGAAATATCTTAGGCTTGATGGACAAAATTAAATGACTTCAAACCTGAAAATGAATAATAACAGAATTGTTGTGTTGGCTGACCCTAGACAACCGTCTCATGCAGTTAATTTGAAAAATTTGAAAGCTGTAGTAAAATCGTTGACTAACGATTTGAGTGCTGAGAGCAAAAAATACACTGATTAATTAATACTTGCAACGAATGAAAATATCAGTAAAAGAGTTATGTTCTGGATGGAACTTCTCGACCAGAAGAACATCAAGATTTCAATGGGAAAAATATAACGGATCTTGGACAACCAGCCGATCCTGATGATGCTGTCACAAAACGATTTGTTGACTTTGCTCTAAGAGAGAGAACCTTTTACGCGAATCCGGTAGGTGCTCAAGAAAATTTGAAAATGAATAACCACAAAAGATCTGGACTTGCGAATCCAACTGAGAGTAACGATGCTGTCCATAAATTTTATGTGGACGAAAGAGTTGATGCTTTACACCAACAATTGGAAAACTTGCAGGTTCGAGTCGCAAGACGTGAGAGAATCGCAATGCCCAGCCCAACGAATTGGATGGTTCAACATTCAGAAGCAAACCTTCGTGGTTGGATAAATCTCATGAGATTTATCCAACTTGAGAATGGGCATTATTCAGAGCTAAAATAAAGATGTTTTGTGCAATGCCAGATAATTTAGACACAGAAAAGATGCATTGTAATTAGAGATCGACCGATAGGCTTTTTTGAGGCCGATACCGATGTTTCCAAATTTTTAAATCTTGTTTTTTGCGTCATTATCAAAAATATGATATATCTCATGCTTTACCTGTTTTTTTAAAACCTTAAAAATCAGGATTTATAAGCGAGAATTTTTGAAATTGCAGCAATTTCAATACTTGATTAGCCTAACTTATTAGCACAGTATACACTGTTTACAATGAATAAACACAGTGCCATGAACAAAAAAAGAATTTTAAAATAACAAAGCAATAAGAAGATAACATTGAATGTAAGAGAACTGCCTACGGTGTTTAAACCCGAAAAAGCAAAAACAGTGCTTGAAAGTTGAAATGCTGAACAATGAAAAGCAAGTACAAAATGGAGCATCAAGTTAAGGAGGTTAAAATAGTACAACACTGTATTCAATTTACCATTGCCAGAAATGAAAATATTTCCAAAACAGCAGTAACTTTTTTGGTCTTTGATAGTATGTTTGTTAACAGTTACTGTACTACATAAATCTTGTAAAATTTTGTT